>JAABUK010009132.1_pt1 | contig 13655 bp, 9 predicted proteins | sample 5559141 | NCBI WGS metagenome assembly JAABUK01 (sample SAMN10711869, study PRJNA513367) | rock metagenome | isolation source: Antarctica rocks | place: Antarctica: Victoria Land, Pudding Butte nord | collected 2016-01-03
CGAGCGCGTGCTTAGTCCCCAGTTGCGGCGCGGCGATATCGTGGTGCTCGACAACTTGGGAGCGCGCAAAGCCAGTTGTCTCGAACAGGTCGCCGAAGAGCGAGGAGCACGGGTGCTGTGGTTGCCATCCTATTCGCCCGACTACTCACCGATTGAGAACTGCTGGTCAAAGATCAAGACGGCTTTGCGTGCGGCCAAAGCCCGAACACATGACGAACTCGACAAGGCATTGGCGAAAGCTCTTCAGCTTGCGACTACAGCCGACATTCAAGGCTGGTTCACTCATTGCGGTTATTCAGTCGCACGCAAGTGAGAACCGCTATAAGCCATCCGAATTTGATAATAATGCTGCACGGTGTGAGCCGCAAAGCTATTCTTTCGAGACTGATTACGCTGTTTGAGTCTCTGCGATTTCTGCCTGCTCCGGGCGTTGCCACACTTTTATCGCAACCTCGAATAGTTGCTGCGTGCGCTGTTTGATTACCTCTTCGTTCCAATCTTCAAAGTCGGTGATTGGCTTATTCATTTGGAGTACGCTGTGCTTATGTATTTTGGGTCGCTTGATTGTCCACGCGCTATTGGAGACGTCGGGATTCAGCTTTTCCGTAAGCAAGGTTAAATTGCCCATCGTTTGCACCAGAAGATTGCGTTGCTCGGCTGTCACGTCGGCGGGCAGTTGCCAGTGAGCCTGCCAACTTTGCGGCATCAGATGTTCGATGGTTAGTTTCTCTCCGTAAGAGACCTTCTCCGTTTTGTCAGTACGCATCGCGCTGTCGAGAGCTTCCAAGATCATGCGTAGGCGTTTACGCACCAACCGTTTGTAAGCCGCAATGTTTGTCCATGCCTGACGGAACTCAGCATCGTCAGGAAATCTAGTCGTATCGGAGGTTTGTTCCAGCAGAATGCGACGGATGGCGGAGGATGAAAAGTCTCCGCGTTCCTTCAATTTATTGACGACTTCGGCGAAGAAGCGATTGAAGTTCTTCGGCGTCAACTCACACACCGTGCGGCGCACTAAGAATGATTCTAAGTCGCGGAAAATATGCGGCAACTCTGCTTTGTGTTGCGGTTGGTTATTGCGCTTCACGACTTCGAGCAGGAGCGGATAAACGGTCGTCGTGTCCAACTGTTCCAGCCTGTAAAAGAACGTGCCTTCAAGTGAATCTGCGGGGAACGTCTCGAAGCTACGGTAAACCTCCGCATACTCTTGAAGGCGGGCGAGGTGCGTTGCCGCAGACTCGCCGCTTTTGCGGACGTATTCTTTGAAGATCGAAAAGAGTTGAGTGGCGACGGCTTCTTCGTCGGTCACGAGCGTCAGGTAATGTTGTAGGAAAAGGTCGAGGCGCGGTCTGTTGAGTCTGCCCTGCCGGACTTCCTTACGCCAGTAGCCGGAGTCTGCATCGAATGGCAGCCAGTATTGTTTATAAAGTTTTTCGGTATCTTCCCCTTGATGCTCAGCGGAGTGGAAGAGATAGTTCTTGACGAGATCGGTGGGCAGAAGCGGCGTGCCGAGTGCGTTCAACGTCTCGAAGATAACTTGGGCGTCGTCTTTTTCGTCGAGATCAATAACGATTAAGCTCAAGTCGCCTTTGATGGCTTGATAGAGACCGGCGACGCGCTGCATGAACGCTTCATCGTTCGGCGCGCCGAGCCATTCGGAGATCGTTTGATGGAAGAAGAGGTAAGCGCGCGGGATGAGGGCTTCGCTGTCTCCGGCGTTGGCGATGAGTTGTTGCGCCACTTGGTGCGTGTCGGCTCCCATGACAATGCGGAAGGGCGAGCGGTCGGCGTTGGTCGGGAAGATTTTGAAAATCTCATCGGGTTCATCACTGAGCGGGATGTGATTGCGAGTCAGTTTGGCGAACGCATCTTGATAGGCAGCGGCTTTGGGTGAACCGTCCGCGCCCGCAGCCTTGCAAATGTCACGGATGGCGGCGAGCGCGAGTTGGAGCGTGGTCAAGCGTTGTTGCCCGTCAATAATCTGGCGTCTGGTAATTGTACCGACCGGGTTCGGCAATTGGTCGAGGACGACTGTGCCGAGAAAGTGGGGGCGTGGGTTTGTGCCTTCCGCGCGCTTGTCGGCGAGGGCTTGAATTGATTCCCAGAGCGGTAGCCAATTTCGTTGTTGTCGCCAGACGTAGGGACGTTGAAAGAGTGGGGCTTCGAGTTGCGCCGTCGGGTCGAAGATTTGCTCGATGCTGCGCTTATTAACTTCCATAGTTGTGTTCCCGTCATTGATTAGCAGCGATGATACGAATGCTAAACGGGAAGCCGGACTGCGTATGTCCAGCTTCCCGCAAGGTGAAGGCCTTCTTATTTCTTTTGCTTCGAGGGACTAGGGTTGAGAGACTTGCTGGCGCTCGCTTTTTTTCTTTTAGAATTTTTGGTTCGCGGCGCGAGAATTATTCCGGCATCCTGTGGTTTGGCTTCCGGCTGTATGTCGGGCACAAATGACGCAGACGGCAACAAGACGGGTGGGTATAGCCCGCGCCCCGTCACGGAAGCCAGCAACTCTCGCGCGGCTGAATATAAGACGGACGGCGCGTTAACGCGGGCAAGCATCTCGGCGTTCTCCGCCGGATATTTTTCATCAACGTGAAAAGAGCCGGTCAGCGCCACGCCGAACGTGTACGGGAAGTCTTGCGCCGTATCGTCATTCGTCTCGATGCTCAAATTACAATGCCATCCGAGCGGATCATCGGCATCGCGCTCGGCGTGGACATTGACCATTAAGCGCGGCGATGAGGCTTCGATTGCTTCGGCTTTGAACTCTTGATCGAAGCCCGGTTTTAGAGCGAAGCGTAGGCTCTGAACGAAATAGAACTGTAGATGCAGGGGACTTAAACGCATATCGTTCGATTAATCCGCGCGGCACTGTGCCGCGCTGTTCAAGCGGTCTGCACTTCATAAACCTGCACAGGGTATCGCTTGCCGGTCAGGTTCATCACCTCGAAGTTGTGTAGAAACGCCGGTTGCGCGAATTTGTGCGGCACATAGTCAACCGGAATCTCGACGCTGAAATCAATCTCCACAGGAGAATCGACGCCCTTCTTCCGTGCTTCATTCGAGAGCGGCTCGTTCGGCGACTTTTCCGATCCAATCGAGAGACGCAACTGCATCGCACGCAGCAGCGCAAAGACGCTCGACAGGCAGGGATTGCCGCGCTCGGAGAGCATACGATAAATGTTTTCGCGGTTGAGTTCCGCCGCCGCCGCAAGGTTGCCGATGCCGTGCGCTTCCGCGACGTTACGCAACGCGACGAGGAAGACGCGGAAGTCTTCGTCTTCGAGAGCGGCGTTGAGGTAGGCATTCGCTTCGAGCGGGTCTTTGAGCGATTCGATCAGGTAATTCTGGTAGCTTGCCGAGGCGGACGCCTTCGTGCGTCGTGCTTTGATGTTCTTTGCCATTGTCAAAACCTTTATTCTAAGTCCGAGTATTCGGCCCAATATGTCTTAGCCCGCCGGATGTCCGCCTGCTGCGTGCTCTTATCGCCGCCGCAGAGCAGAAGGACAATTGTCTTACCGTCCATTCCGTAATAGACGCGATAGCCGGGGCCTAACGTGAAGCGCAGTTCCATGACGCCGCCGCCGACTGAGCGGTGGTCGCCGAAATTGCCCATCGTGACGCGCTCGATCCGTGTGCGGATACGCGCCCGCGCTTCGCGATCTTTGAGCGCGTCGAGCCATTCTGTGTATGGAGTGTGTTCATCCTCTGTAACGTAGAAACGAATTTCCATGGGTGTTTCCGTCCTACGTGGTTAAGTGTAGTTTATAAGCTACAACTTTTGCAACCTTAGGATGCGCCGGATGAAGCGAAGGTGGTACGACTGAGAAGGATGTTTCGTGTGGGAGTGAATTTTTCATTGTTTCAATTCAGTATGGCAATGAGGGTGAAGCGGCGCGCTTTTGTCGCCGGGTTTGTTTGCCTGCGTCGTTCGCACCGCGTTCCTGCCGGATGCGTTCGAGAAGAAGGGAAGCGGGTTCGTAGTCACGTCCTTCGAGGCGTGCAAGTTCGGCTTCGGTGGTGACGAGTTCGCCGCGAAAGGCGCGGGCGAGAATTGATTGCGTGAGCTTGTCAACGTGCGCCTTCGCCGTGCGGTAACGGGCTTCGAGCGCGTCGGCGGTCTTGAAGAGTGATTCGACGCGGCGGACGATTTCTTGTTGTTCGGTGAGCGGCGGGACAAGGATTTTCAAATCCCTGCATTGCTCTAAAGATATGTTGCTCTGACCAACAATGCCTCTTGTCTCTCGCGTGATGTGTTCCAAAGTTTCTTCATGGGATAGAGCAAGTTGAAGATACTCAGGCGAAACACCTTCAACAGGTCTAAAGATGGCAAGTGCTTGATTGATGTTCCATTCAGGGAAATCACTTGGGACGATGGCTACTTTATTGAGCGGCGGACCAACAATGTTCATTAGAACATCGCGGGGATAAACTTTAGACCTCTTGAGAAAGTGGTTATGCACCTCACTGGACACGAAGTATGGTAATGAGTTGAAGTCCAGTTTATTTTTGACAATGTGTTGAACTTTAAGAAACGGTATATCACCACTGGACGTAACTTCTTTTGTGTTTGGTGTTGTGCCTTTTGTAATGAAATCGCAGATAGTTTCAGCTTTGAAAACCAACCAATCTTTTGGTGCATCGTCGTCAAAGTTGCAATCAATTCTGTCTAATGTCTCTGCGATTCTGGAAGCTTCTGAAGCTGTTTTAGCAAGTGCTAAACGTGCGCGCTTGATGTTAGCTAATCTTTCGCCAACAGTTTCACTAATGACGTTGTCTCTTCGCCAATCAGCCGTCAGTCGTCCCGAACACGCCGCCGCGAGAACGGATTGCCGAAACCGTTTGAGGATGCGCGGGATGGTGGCGAGTCGCGCTTGCGCCGCGTCCACACGGCTCAACAGCTTTTCCAACTTCGCCACGATGCGGCGTTGTTCGTTGAGTGGTGCGAGCGGAAAATTTATTTCAGCAAAGTGCTCATTCTTCAGATTGTTGATGTTCGTTCCAGCCGATAATTCAGAAACTTTTAGGCGATATTCTTTAGTGCGGAAGAAATATCCGAAGTAGCGCCCGTCAATATGTGCAGTAGGTCGTAGCACGCCACAAAAAGCACCGAATGAGCCGTTCCAACTTCCAAGCATTTGAGCCGTTTTCCCAACTACACTTTTGCTCCCGCTCGACATTGCAACAACTACATCATTCACTTGCAACTTTTGTTTTTCAGAAACGCGCGTTCTTGGAACGAAAACTAAATCCTCAAAAGTTAGATGGTCACTATCAATGTTATTTGCCCTAAGTATTGGGACATAGCCATCTCTTTCTTCACGCGATGCTTCGCTCTTGTCGTAAGAAACACCACGCAGCTTTTCACAAACCACATCTGCCTTCGTTACGCTCCATCCTTCCGGTAGCTCACTCATGCCGTGACCGCTTCCTCTTTCTCAATCAAAGCCACAATCTCTCTTAAATCGTCCACCACCGCTTCAAGCTCCGTGATCGCTTCGGCTGCCAAGTCCTGCGGCTCCGGCAAATCATCCGCGTCTTCGAGCGATTCATCCTTGAGCCATGTGATGTCGAGCTTGTAATCGCGCTCCTTCACATCGCTGATGTGGAAGCGGCGGAAGCGTCCAGCCTCGCCCGTCTCCGTGCGCTGACTTCTACCGTTCGGGTCGCTGCCGTAGGCGGCTTCAAACTCCGCGAAGTGCGCGGGCGTGAGCGGGCGATCCTTCTTCGTGATGCCGGGCACGTTCGAGCGCGCGTCGAAAATCCACACGGCTTCGGTCGGATAGCCTTTCTGAAAGAAGATGACGTTCGCCTTGACGCCCTGACTGTACGGCGTGAACGTCCCGCGCGGCAGCCGCAAGACCGTATGGACGTTGCAATCCTGCATCAATATCTCGAACACCTCGCCCGCCTTGCCTTCAAACAAACAATTATCCGGCAGCACGACGCCCGCCCGCGCGCCCGGTTTCATCACGGTAAGAATGTGTTGGAGAAAGTTCAACTGTTTATTCGACGTTTCAATCGTGAAGTCTTCGCGGTCTGGCGCTTGGTTCGCGCCTCTTGTGCCGAACGGCGGATTCGCCAGCACACAATCGAAGCGGCGCGTGGTCGGCGTCTCGTAAATCGTATCACCGAGCACAATCTCCGGCTCCAAGCCGTGCAGGTAAAGATTCATCAAGGCGAGACGGCGCGGGCGTGCAACAAACTCCTGACCGAAGTAAGTGCCTTTACGCACACGCTTCGCCGTCTCACGATCAAGCGCGCCGCCCTTTGTCTGTTCCACCAGCCATTCGTAAGCCGCGACGAGAAAGCCGCCCGTGCCGCACGCCGGATCATAAATCGTAAACTCCTTCATTGCGCGCGGGTCGGGCTTCAGACAACGCACGATTGATTGGATGAGTACGCGCGGCGTGAAGTATTGCCCTGCGCCCTTCTTGCCCTCGCTCGCCGCCTTCTCCAGCAAGCCTTCGTATGCTTCTGCCTTCACGTCCGTCTGAAGCGAAGTCCACTCGGTTTCATTGATGAGCGTGATAAGGCGTTTGAGATTGACCGGATCGCTAATGCGTGATTGTGAGCCACTGTATATGTCGCCGAGCAAGCCCTTACTCTCGCCGAGCGTTTGCAGCACGCGAATGTAATGCTTCGTCAGGTCAGTGCCGGATTTGTTGTTGAGGTCAGTCCAGTTGCAGGCTTCCGGCATTTCGATGCCGCGTTCGTCAGCCATCTTCAGGAACAGCAGATACGTGATCTGCTCGATGTAGTCGCCGTAGTCAACTCCGGCGTGACGTAGTGTGTGGCAGAAGCCCCAGAGTTTTCCGACAATATCGCTCATGCTGCAATCGCCTCATTGATTCTTGGTAAAAGTTCGTGAAGTTTATAGTTGAAAGCCCGGTTAGCGCGTCCCCATCCGCCTTCGCGTGAAAGTACGGGGAGCGCGTCGAAATCATCCTCGTCAATCGAAAGATTCTCAATCAATGCGGCGCGGATACGCTCAAGCCATTGCGCTTGCTCCGGCGTAAACGTCGCATTCTCCGCTATCTTAGCGAGCGCGCGGTCAACGCGCTCCGCTGCCGTCAGAAGCGGCTGTTCTTCGCTGGCGGCGTGCTTGACCATCGAGATAATGTCAACGAGCGCCTTGCGATAGTGAAGTTCATGTGCCCGCCCCAGGTTCTCAGTTGTGAAGCGTTCGTTCGCTGTCGCCAATTTCTTCCGTAGCTCGGTTATCGCTGATGTGCTCCAATCCTTCGGACGTTCGCGTAGGATATTGATGGCTTCAATGTGTTCGGGATTATCGCGGACGTATCGCCCGAAGGCTTGCAGATAATCCTCCGGCTTGTATTCCTTGCCCGCGCCATCACGAAAGAGACGCACGGAAGAAACTTCATCCACCGAGTCATAAGCCACCATAAACACCTTCGGCGGGCGTTTGTAGTCGGTCAATAACTTCTGAAATCCTTCGTCGCGCAGGAGCTTCATCGTCGAAGTGAAACTCTTGGCGAGAGCGTCTTTCAATCCCGCCGCGAATGCGCCAACATCGCCTTCGGGAATATACTTTGCGAACTGCTCGCGCGCCTCGCCGGACATTTCCTTTTCGATGCGCTGCAAGCGTTTGACGAGCGCGCCCGTATTGTAAGCCTTGTCGTTGTTCTTCCAGATGTCATCAATGATCTCGACAACGGTGCGCGAGGTCGTGCGCGGAGGTTCGGCTGTGATCGCCGTCGCGTTCTTGAAAAATTCGAGCATCGTCCCGTCAAAACAGTCGAACAAAACGAAGTGCGATTTATCGGGGAACTTCTCGCCTTTGCGCGTGCCGCGTCCGAGCATCTGCTCGAACAGAATGCGTGACTTCACTTGCCGAAGCATCACGATAAATTCTAAATCGGGAATATCAACGCCTGTCGAAAGCAGATCAACCGTCACGACGACGCCGGGAGCAGGGCGATTACGAAACTCACGTATGCGCTGTAGCGGTCGGTCAACCTTTCCGGTGATCTTCTGCACGAAGGAATCGCCGCGCCCGAACACATCGCGGCAGACATTAACAAGGTTGTCGGCGTGTCCTGCGTGCGGCGCATCATTGGCAGCGAAGATCAGCGTCTTTGGGAATCTGCCGTACTTTTCTTCGTGCTCATCGGCATACTTCTTCAACTCAGTAACAATCTTCAAGTTTGAATCCGGCGACGTGACCTTCTCTTCCACTTCCGGCGCTTCAAACTTACGCTCGTCTTCGAGGTAATCGCGCTGCTCCGCGCCGCTCGTCGTATTGACCAAGCCGACTTCTTCGCCCTCGCTGAGAAAGACGCCGTTCATTCGCACATTCGATTTGAGCTTTACCGGATCGTAGTCAACCAGATAACCTTCACGTACCGCGCGTTCGTAGGCATATCGGTAAACAACTTCGCTGAAATAAGAAGTCGTATGGCTCGCCGGTGTCGCTGTCAGTCCTATCTTGATGGCGTCGAAGTGTTCAAGAGTATTACGCCACACCGAGAGTTCTGCCGACGTATAGCCGCGATGACATTCATCGGCGATGATCGTATCAAAGGCATGAATCGGAATATCTAATTTATCAGCATCGTCGTCAATCGCTTCTTCGGTTCGATGCAGGACGGCATCATGCCCGAAAAGATTGATCGCCATTCGCTGAATCGTGCAGATGTATACAAAAGCGTGTTGCGGCTGCGGGTCAGTCAGATAAGAGCCGGATAATACTTTAGGATCAAAGGGCGTATCTTCGTCGAGGTCGCCGCGCTGAAATCGCTGGCTGTAAACTTCATAAATGCGGTCGAACTTCAAGCCCTGCTCCGGCTCGAAAGATGCAAACGCGCGTACTGCCTGTGCTGCCAGCGCCCGACGATCAACGAGAAAGAGAACGCGCCGCGACATTCCTGATTTCATCAATCGGTAGATTTGATTAACCATCGTGAATGTCTTGCCCGTGCCGGTTGCCATTGCGACCAGCATATTGCGCTTACGGTTTGCGATAGCAATCTCGATGGCAGTGTTGGCCTCAACTTGATACTCGCGTAAACGCGGATGATCGTTTGGAATGTTTTTGAACCACTCGCACGCTGCGTGAAAATCATGGCTGAACAATTCGCGTAGAGCGTTCGGCGTGTGAAAGCGAGAGACTCGGCGCGACCGATTGAGCGCGTCACGCACATCATGGAACCAGATAACTTCGCCGTTGGTGGAGTAAAGAAACGGAACGTGGAAGCCGTTAAAGTTAAGCGGATTCCCGCTCGCGCCGCGTGAATATCTTTCGGCTTGCGTCAGTACATTCTGCGGGCCGAGCGTCAGCTTCTTTGCCTCGACAATGCCGAGCAGACGGTTATCAACGCACAAGCCATAATCCGCCGGGCCGTTGCTCGTCGGATACTCTTCTATGCCTGTTTCTTGATACCGACCTAAAGGCTTAGCTTCGTCGTATGGAGCTATATTCCAGTGCGAAGCCTTGAGTTTTGGATCAATACGTTTCGCGCGTGTTTGCCGTTCTGATTCCATCACTGATTTAGTTTGACGTTTGATTTTTCGGAGAGGCGCTCAAGTTCTGATACTGTACGCTCTAGCTCATCGAGAAGGGGCGTAGAGCCATGTGCGTGATAGGCACTTGTTAAAGCCCTGTAATACCAGAGCGTGCCATCTTTGCCGCCAGTGAATCGCTGCCACAACTGTTCGCCTATAATCCTGTAATCAAAAAGAATTGCCCGCGCGTTATGTAGCTTATCGGCAGCGGATACTAACCGCACGGATGGCGAAGCCAGCGCGAGATGCTGAATGTACGTTTCTTTACGAGCACGCCAAGGTGGTTTCGGAATCGTCTCCGCATCCGTGCAGCCATCAACGATCTCCGCTACACGTTCACCGAAACGACGGCGTATTTCTTGTCGAGTAACATCGCCGCCTTGATCCTCAACCGCATCGTGTAATAACGCCGCTATCGCTTCGTCCTCGTTAGCACCATTCTCTAGCGCGTTGCTGGCAACGCCGAGCAGATGGGCGATGTATGGCGTGCTTGTGCCTTTGCGAATTTGCTTCGAGTGTAGTTGTGCAGCATAAATAAGTGCTTCTTGAAAACGTGTAGTGAGATTCATATGGCCTTTCTATAACACTTCCACTCTCGCAAACAAGGAATGAATTTTCAGTGAATGTGTGACCAGAATGTGTGACCAAGCGAAAAGGGACGACCGAGCTGGTCGTCCCTTTTCGCTTTTGCTAAGGAACATTGGCTCCGCAGGTAAGACTCGAACTTACAACCCTTCGGTTAACAGCCGAATGCTCTGCCATTGAGCTACTGCGGAAGAAGCGCTTGCCGTAGATGTATTTATTTTTACGGGCAGCACAGCAGCTTTTTATAGCAAATGAATTGCTTGAGCGTCAAGCGTGGTTGGCGGGAGAGGGTGCTTGAGTAGGGAGCTAGTTTGAAATCATCGGGCCTTGTTTATTCCGCCTAAAAATTCAAACCAGCCCGCTGCCGGAGCTTGCGCTTCGTGTTAAAGTGCGCGAATATTTGTCGCCGTTACGCGCGCAAGAAATAGTTATGATCGCATAAGCTCTTTCATCAAACTCGTTCGTCGATTTGGCGGGCGGGCAACTGGAGAAAATTCAGCATGGAACGTCGGACAACGAGTTGGTACAGCCATAACCTAGAGATGGAAATGCCGGTTGTGGCTTACGGTCACGCGGGAGTGCCGCTTTTAATGTTCCCGACCGCCGCCGCGGATTATCTCGAATATGAAAGATTTTTGTTGATCGATGCGATTAAACATCATATCGAAGCGGGGCGCGTGCGCGCCTACTCCGTTAACAGCGTGAACCGTTATAGCCTTCTTAATCAGGAAGCCGCGCCGTGGGTCAAAGGCGAATTGCTGACTCGCTATGATCGGTATGTTACGGATGAAGTATTGCCGCTTATTCGCAGCGACGCGAATGACGGCGGAGCGCGCCCCTTGACGACGGGCGCAAGTTTGGGCGCGTTTCTCGCCGCCAACACTTATTTTCGCCACCCTGATTTATTTCGCGGGACGATTGCAATGAGCGGCAGCTACGACATTACTTCCTACTTACGCGGCTACACGGACGATAATATTTACTTTAATAATCCCGTCTCGTATCTCTCGAATCTGAACGACGATTATTATTTGCCACTGTTGCAGAGAGCCGATGCGATTTATATTCTTTCTGGGCAAGGATCATACGAAGCGCCGGATCGCAGCCGCCGCTTGTCGGAAGTCCTGACGCAAAAGGGTATTCCGCATAGGCTCGATTTGTGGGGGTATGACGTGAATCACGATTGGCCTTGGTGGAGAAAGATGCTGGATTATTATCTCGGCAGAATATGCAGTTGAAGCAATAAGCAGTGCGAATTTAAGCCGGTTGATAAAGGCGATGCCCGGCACAGAAAAAGTCTCTAGCGTTGACGGAGATTTCTTCTGTGCCGGGCATTGTTTTGTGTGACGCGCGTTTGCCTTTTATCTTCCACGCTCTTGCATTGCTATGCGTTGCTTCTACGGTTCGTCAATTCCTTTTTTGCCCTTTTTCTTTTGCGGGTCGACTTCGCGTGGGCGCGTTGCGGCGGCGGGCGGCGGCGCGAGTGAATCCGTCGCGCGTGGTATGACGGGCGGCGCTGACTCTGTTTTCTTCGGCGCGGGGGCGGCTGGCGGCGGCTGCGAAGAAGTCGTTGGCGGCAGACGTTCTTCGAGCGCGCCCGGAGCGGGCGGCAGCGTTACTTGTTCGAGGCGCGGATTGGTGACAGCAGTCGGCAGCACGTCTTCATCGTCGCTGTAATTGTCATAGCTGCGTTTAGAGACGTTGCGCTGCGAGGCGGCCAACTCCAAGCGCTTCGCTTCCTCTTCTTCCTGTCTTTCTCTTTGACGCTGGTCGAGTAGTTCCTTCATGTCTTCAGGCATCTCCGGCGGCTTGTCGAAATCTTCCTTCGGTTTGTCCTTGAGAAAGTCCTTCATAAAATCGACGAAGAAGGGAAGCGCGCCGTGCCCGCCCGTCATGTCGTCGCCGAGCGGTTTTTTTCTGCCCGGATAACCCATCCACACGCCGGTCACATATGTCGGCGTGTAGCCGATAAACCATACGTCCGTGTGATCGTTGACGGTGCCTGTTTTGCCTGCGAGCGGGACGCCTAAAACCTTCGCGCCCGCGCCGGTTGCGCCCGGCAATTCAATCACGCCGCGCATCATGTTGACCATCGTCAAGGCGACGTATTCGCTCGTGACTTTGTAGGTGGTCTTTTCCCATTCTTCGAGCGTCGCGCCGTCGCGGTCAACAACGCGGCGAATGATATGCGGCGCGACGCGCACGCCTTTGTTCGGGAACGCGGAATAAGCGGAAACCATCTGGACGAGCGGCACTTCGGTTGCTCCGAGAGCCGAAGGCAGATACGGAGCCATCGGCGAGGTGATGCCGAAACGCCTGACCATTTGCGAGCCTGTTTGAATGCCGACGGTGTCGAGCAGGTGAACTGCCGGGACATTCATAGATTTAGCGAGCGCCAGCTTCATCGGCATATCGCGGTTGCTCGTCGAGCCGTCATAATTATGCGGCGTCCAGTTGCCTCTCGTAATCGGCGCGCCGCTGACCTTCGATTCCGGCGTCATGCCCCACTCGATTGCCGCAGTGTAAACGAAGGGCTTAAAGCATGAGCCTGTTTGACGGTAAGCCTGCGTCGCGTTGTTGAATCTGTTGGTGTAGAAATCATAGCCGCCGACTTGTGCGATGATCTCGCCCGTGTGCGCGTTCAAGGTCATCATCGCGCCCTGCACGTTAGGGATTTGCGAGAGATTGACTTTCAGGCGGCGATTATTTTGGTCAACTTCCTTAATCTCGAACTCTGCCAAGTCGCCCGTCTTGAATTCACTTTTCGGTTGACGCCCTGACCAGCCCATTTCCTTCGCCGTGACAAGCGCGTTGTAATTACCGAAACGCACCAGCGCTTCATTACGCGCCGCATTGATGCCTGTGATGAGGCCGATCATGTGTTGGCTTGTCCGGTATTCGTTGCCGTACCAATCAGGGTATTTGAAATTGTCCAACTGCTGCTGCGTGGGCTGTCGGCCGGTGTTGCTGCTGTTATTGTTGTTGATAAGAGAACCGATATTCGTGTAGTTCGAGTGCCAACCGGCATGGCCTTTGTCGTACTGGCGTAGATGCGCCTGCACGACTTCGACGGCTTTTTTCTGCGCGTCGGCGTTGATGGAAGTATAGACGGAGAGTCCGCCCTGCGCGACGCGCGTGGTAAATCTGTCTTCGAGTTCCTGCCGCACTTCTTCAATCGGATAATCGTATGGCGTCGAGCGTTTTTGCGCTTGATAATAAGCGGAGTCGGCGAGACGAATCGGCGTCGCCTTCGCGCGGTCAACTTCCGCTTGCGTGGCGAAACCGTACTTCGCCATTTGATCCAGCACGATATTGCGTCGCGCGCGCGCTTCCTCCGGGTGGCTCGTGGGCGAAAGCTGGCTCGGAGCCTTCGGCAATCCGGCGAGCAAGGCAGCTTCTTCGAGCGTCAAATCTTTGGCTTGCTTGCCGAAATAAGTTTCCGCGCCGGATTCGACGCCATAAGCGCCCGCGCCCAAAAAGATGTTGTTGGCGTACATCTCTATGATCTGATTCTTCGTGTAGTAGCGTTCGATCTGAAGCGC
>JAABUK010009135.1_pt1 | contig 13653 bp, 19 predicted proteins | sample 5559141 | NCBI WGS metagenome assembly JAABUK01 (sample SAMN10711869, study PRJNA513367) | rock metagenome | isolation source: Antarctica rocks | place: Antarctica: Victoria Land, Pudding Butte nord | collected 2016-01-03
ACGCAGAGTAGGGGCCTCGCCAGGCAGAGCCTGTTGTGCCAACCTCTCAGCCTTCAGGTCTGCCTGCAGCGCTTTGGCTTCTTCAGACAAAGGCTGCTTGGGTTTTGTTACAGACACTTTCTTTGACCCTGGTGGCTTCAGAGGTTTGTGCCTACAAACATCAAAACAATTGCTGTGGACTGGGTGTTAATGCCAAATGCGATCAAATTGTGCAGTTTGCGAGAGCGCACTGTACAAACTGACCTTGAGGTCCTGACAGATTCTTTCTGCTCTTGTGGGTCTTCCTCGTCGCTATCTGACTCCTACAGGTCACACGATGATGGTTAGTACAGTATGTGGAGGAGCTATGCATGCAGGAACAAAGCAAACGCCATAGCTTGCAACAGAAAATTGAGAGCCAACAGATCACGGTCGGTATCAACCCTACCGATTCTGAGAAGTCTGTGTCCGCCTCGTCTTCCCCCTCGGACGACTTCTCGTATTCTTGATCTTTGCCCTCTTCTGCGAAGAACTCCTGCTGCCAAAATTCCTCATCGGCTGAGTCCTCCTCGGCGATCAGTGTGTTCATGCGGTTGCCGCGGGTGCCTCTTGCTGGAAGAACCTTGGGCTCGAGAATCTCTAACTCCTCCTCAGATCCTGAATCCCCACTTTCTTCCATTGACTCGTCACCGCTGCCAGAGACCTCTTCAGAGTCTGGTTCCGAGCCTGATGCCATCGACTGAGACTCTGAAGCTGACATATATTGTGCTGGTATGGCAGCAAGTTTACTTTATGCAGCGGAAGACACGAAGCCAATTGAGAGTCACTCACACTCTCCAAGCACAAGTTTTTTCAAAGTGACGGCCTGAGCAGACAGATGAGTGCCTGGCAGCACAAAACCCATCCCTGTACTTGTGTAGGGTTTTGGCACATTTTGGTTGATGTGATTGCGCAATGCGCATGGCCGAGACGCTGAATACATCTGGATGGCACAAGCGCAAGATCACTGGAGCTTCTACAGCCTAGCAGTCTGCTGAATGCAGATCGAACGGACAGTGCTGATGTGATCATGCATGCTGCAAAACTGATGCACACATTCTTCTGTGTCCCGACGTTTCGCCAGGTCTTGCCCCTTTTTGCGGGTGTTCAAGCATTTCATGGCTCCGAAAAGACCTCCTGGGCCTTCATCAGTGCTCAGAGAACACCGCACAGACGTTCAAGCTCTCTGCTGTCATCCAAAAAAGGACTTGCTGTATTCCGGGTAAGCTATCTTGCCCGAGCATTCGACCTGTCAGAGCTCTGCTGGCAGAATGGCCTTCAACTGATTGTCTGCGGGGCAGGGATGCTGATGGGGAAGCAAAGCTTTGGGATTTGACAACAGAAAGAGCATTGTGGTCGCAGCGGTGCGCAGATGCATCAGGTCTTGACGGCATGTCTGTGACAAATGCAGCACATGAAGCCTGAGCTGCACACATGCAGGCTTCACGCTACACATGCCGGAATTACAGCCCTGATTTTGTGACCTGCAACCACAGCACATTACTGAGGTGAGAATGCGCGCAACACATCTGGCTCTGCCCATTCAACCTGCCAAGCATTGATAGCTGTCATGCTTCAGCCAAGGCCGGGATGGAGCAATCAAGCAGTGGAAAATGTCTGCTGAAGGCACCTTGTCGAGGTATACAGCAAGACAATCCAGATGCTGCTTGACTACAATCAAACTGCATTGCACCAAATGATATTGCCGTTGCCAGCTCTGTGCTAGGTCAACAGGCCTGTTCAACATCACGTGCAGGGAGCCACTGCAAGTCATCGAGACAGGCTCTTACAACTTTTGCCGCATGGCTATCTACATGCCTGAGGGTCCCGCTGGAAACTTGCTACAGCAGCAGGCCCGATATTCCAGCCCTGACGACATGCGCCCTAGCTTGCAAGCAGAAGCTCCACAATCTCAGCACAAAATCAATTCACCTGCAGCAATGTCAGACATGGCCAGTTGCAGCCAGCTGCGTAGCAAACTAGCAAGCAGCATGTATTCAAAGGAGGATACAGCTGTTGAAACTGCAAGTGCAGCACTAGTTGCAATTGCAGGCCATGACCCTGCAGTCTTGGAAATCTGGAACCTGCAGGTGACCCTATTATTGCTGCATATTTTGCTGTTGAATGCTGCATCGACAATCCCTGGAAAAACAGGTCACTGGGCGTTGATTACATGATACGTGGACTGCATTGACACACCAAACACAACATCAAGCTCAGAATGGTTGCCTCATGAAGTTCCATGTGTTTGTGCAGACAGGTGCTCCAATGAAGCAGCTGCACCAGACAGAAGGAGTGAAACATGGAATGTGCATGGCTGTTCAGCTTTTCAATCAGACAGCTCGACATACACTGTATGCTCTCGTTGGCTATGAGGATGGAGAAGTAGCTGTCTGGGATGTACTTCAGGGCAATTTGCTGATCAGCAAGCACCTGCATGATGAGCCTGTCATGGCAGTTGCTGTAGATGCCACAGGCCAAGGTGCCATTCAACCTCACGCATATTTGTCTGCGCACTGGCCAAAACCACCTTGATGACCTACGCAAGACCATGCTTGCTTGGTATCACACATGCTGCGTAAAGAGATGCTCAGCAGCTGACTGGAACGCTTGCTCTGATGACTGCATGCGTCTGAACAAGCAGCATTACCTTTGCAGACAATGCGGCAGATGCAGATGCGTTGCAGCAAGCTGTCAGCTGACAGCTGACCAGCAGATCATTCTGGTTTGCACACAGAGCTGATGAAGAGTTCGAGAAATCCTCACTGCAGGTCTTGATGTTCCTGCAGGTGGAATTTGTGCAGCTGCTGACAACAAGGTGCACTGCTTCTCCCTGGACCTGCCTGCTCAGCAATTCACCCTGCAAGCCACGCTAGAGGTCAAACAGCAGGGTATTGCAGACATCTGCATCAGGCAAGACCAGCGCCTGTTTGCTACTGCTGGCTGGGATGGCAAGATCCGAGTCTTCCATTACAAAAAGCAGAAAGCACTTGCAGTTCTTCAGGTGAGCTTTGTGGTGTCTTTTTCCTGTGCTAGAGCCTGTGACATCATAAGCTTGAACCAGCTCTGCACCTTTTGTGGGGCTCCTGAGGCAGCCCCCTCCTTCATGCAGACTATCCACACAGAGGATGTAACGCAGTCCTGTCTAGGCATTTGTCTATTGGATGCATATTTCAGACAAGCTGCGAGTCTTCTGTATGCTTTGGTGTAGAGAGCCGCCTGTTGATCTTGATGGATGTTGGCTGAAACAAGAAGTTCATGTTGGTCTCAAAGCATGCTTGTGGGTTTGCCATGCAGTATCACAAGAAAGGCCTGACTGCTCTGGCTTTTGACTCCAGAGGTCAGCGCCTTGTTTCAGCTTCCAGGGACGGCAATATTGCTCTGTGGTCAGTCTTTCAGTCAGACAGCATATAGCCAGTTCTCCTGTGGATTGGACCGTGTTTTGCCAAATAAAGGTCTCTTTTATACGTCCATATGTCATGTTAGCAAGAGCTGTGCTGAAAGTTTGTTTAGCTGACCGAGCCTTTAACTTAAAGCTAGCAGATTTGTCAAGCAATCTGTTGAGTCAAAGCCAGGCAGGCCACTCAAATTTTCAAACCTGACCACGCAACGGACGTCATCCAGGTGTCCCCTTTTGATGAGTCGAAAGGCCCAGGCTGTTGTTCGCACATGATAGCGGCCAGCTTGCTATCGCAGCGGCGAGCTAGCTGTTTTGTCTGGACTCTGAGGCGGCCGCCCCTTGCAGTCAAAATGTCACTGGACGAAAAGCCACGCTGTAGGCCCTTCTCCGGCTTCACGCAAAGCTTCGCCTTGTGACATTGCCTTCATCTCTGCCCCGCCATCATGCAGGCAATCTTGCCCTGACGTCTGCTCTGGGGGGAGCCGTCCTTTGGATGCAGTCGCTGTTCGCCTTGTGCTAGACGTGCCGCTTCACCATGACACGAGTCTGCTACACCACCATTCCTACGGGAAGGCCCTACAACAACCTGTTTCCCTGTGCGTCCTTCAAGCAGACAGACAACTTCTATGGCAAGGCAAGCCAGAGGCTTGCTGAGCAACAGCAACACTGCACTCTACAGATACCAAGCATGCCTCAGCTGGACGATGCAGCAGATGGCACCGCCTCCAGCACTCTTCAGACACTATCTGAAGCCTTGGCAAACTTGGACATGGATAATCAGAGGAGCATCCCAGATCCAGCTGCAGTTGTCAACAGCCTGGCAACCACCAAGTTCTGCTCTAAGCAAGTACTGAAGCGGTTTGCTTCTCAGTTCAAGCCAGCATCCATAAAGAGTGCGTTTGTATGCCAACCTGTTGAAGTCGACAACTTTGACAAACTGAGTGTACAAGATCTGCTGGACAGCATACCTTTGCACGGCAACCTTGACCGCTGCTCCGCCGCTGAGCTTGAGACCCCTTTGATGCCTTCAACAGCTCTACAGGTATACTCACTCCTTACCAATTAGCATCTGCATCATGTAACATAAGTGCAACAGCTGCACTTTCCTGGCTCACTCATCCGCCTGTTATCATCAGAAAGGTGCACTTCACATTGTATGCTGTGTCACAGAAAGCAGCATCAAATCGGTCTGGCAGAAGCCGCTACTGCTTGCGATTGCAGGGCTTGTTGAGAGAGCAGTTCCTTGACAACTCAGACCTACAGGCAATGCCTGATCTTTTTGCAAGAGACATCACCAAGGTAAGCTAACTTTCCCTTCTTGATACCTCACTCTGCGAGTTTGCTTGCCTTAAGTGCTTGGCATTTGCTCAAGGGTCTGAAGCTGATGTGCATCCTGAGTTCAAGTGACACCTGTACATGAACCAGGATACCAGCTTCTGCACGTGTTGCCAAAGCAGGCCTCACTGATGTGTCACTTGTGCTATTCCAGAGAGCGCTTGATGCAATGCAGGAGCTGCAACAGGCTGGCATCCAGCCAATGGCACATTCAGGAAGGCAGAGCGGGCTAAGCACCACAGCTGCACAGGCAGCTTCCCCACCTTCTGTGCTCACAGAGCTCATTGGTCAAGACTCCAGCATCACACGCCTGTGGGAGGCATCACAGCTACCACAGCCAATCATGCTGTATACTGTCACTCGGCAACCGGACTTGCTGGGTATATTGGTACCTTGGGAAACACTCACAGCTGACTTCAACACCGCTCTGGGTACCAATCAGGAGCATGCAGCTGCAGCTTCTGTGCCAGCACTCAAAGACGATTCACAGGGAGAGCTGTGGCTGAGCGTCATGGCTTCTCACACTCTGTCAGTTTCTTGCACAGCTGCTGATGACTGCCAGGGTGCTGCTGGTCATGGCCACATCAACTGTAGTAGCAAAACCAGTCAAGAGGTCAAAGCAGAGATTCTCTCCTCAGTCGCTTGTTCCATGGAAGAATGCAGAGCGCAGGTGGAGACAGCCCCATCAGAGCTTGAGGTGCCAATGCTGTGTTTCAGACCCTCTGAGCAAGGTGTCATGACTGAGGTCTTTCAGGCAGAGCAGTGCCCCAAAGCTCCAGAGTATGTGCCCGCCTCAGTGGCTGACTGCAGTGTCAAGGGCAGCAGCAAGCTTACATACCACAGTCTGGTTGCTCAGGAGCTGACTCTACAGGAGAGCTTCTACACCCTGCCAGTTGTGCTGTTTGATGACAGCAATGACTATGGCCTGGACGAAGCACAGTCAAAGGAAGACATGTGGCAGCAGTGCATGGCTGAGTGCCGTTTCAGGCCTCTGAAGACCGGCCACCTGGACCTGTACATGGACTGGTCTTTGGTAGACAGAGCTTGCCCCTGCTCTGCATCTCTTCAGACCTTCAAGCGTCGGCTCAAACTGCACTCACAGCCTGAGAGCCTGCCTCCTGTTGCTGCTGACTCAGCACTGTCTGACTCAGCCATCGCAGCATCAGTCATCAGCAGCATAGCTGAAGGTGCATGTGTGGTCCCTGATACCCTGTACCATGCAGTGCAGCAGCCAGAGCAGCTTCCCCGTGCAGTCAAGCAGTGGCTATGCAAGCAATCAGCACACCAGCACCAAGCCAACCCGCTCAGGCAAGCTGCAACAGCAGTCAGCAGCCAAACCGCTGCCAACACCGTCAGCTTTGCACCTAGCGACCACATCAGCTTGCATGCTACAAGCAGAGCAGCAGCTGATGATTTGCCATTGGCACAGCAGCCCACTCAGGGCAAACCTGCGTTGCCAGCTGCACCTTCCGGGAATAAGGCCAGGGCTTCAGGAGGTGTTCACCCCACTGGAGTCTTTCAGCAGCGTGCAAAATCTGCCAAGACCCCAGCAGCTGCAACAGCTCCCCAAGCAGCATCAGCAGGCAATGACATGGCCTTCTTCCTAGGGCTGCAACACAGGGCAACTGCCCCTGCTTCTGGAGCTGCTGCGCCCTTGCCTAATCAGGCATGTCCAATAGACCTCTGCAGTGATGGGGATGAAGAAGCAGAGGAGGAGGTGGCAATGCAGCTGCCAGATGTGCAGTATGTCTGTCTGCAGCTGCCGGAGCAGCATTCAAGGCTGCTGAACATAATGCAAGGGGACCAACGTGCTTTGCTGAGAGAGGCTGATGGCATTGATGCAGAGGTATGCGACATGTTTCAGGCCCAGCTATTGTGCTCAGTGCCTCCAATGTGACATGTATCACATGTTCCTGTGTCTGCCTATGTTCACACCTGTGTTGCGTTCAGCTGTCACTTTGGTGTCATCTATCTCACCCAATTTTCAAGTGGACAACTTCGCATGCATTATGCATGCTGTGAACAGCATACATGACAACAATACGTCCATCTGCAAGCTGCAGTTCCAATCTGTATTGCTGCACAAACATTCCGATATTGAATGGACTTGATCTGGGAGCCTGACACAGACATGAAGCTGCCAGAAAGATACATTTCAAGCCAACTCTGTTGCAATTATGCATGGTCAAAATTGCCAACTCCAGCATGTTGAGCAGTCACTGGGTACAGGAAGGCAATGAATGCTGCAGCTGCAACCGCTGATCATCCCAAGCCAAGAACTCCTGCAGGCCTGTGGTGAGACCCAAATCTGTGTTACACATTCAGGTGGCAAAGTCCAGCATTCTGAGCATTCAGCCTGTAGAGAAGGCACTCAATGCTGCAGCAGCCACAGAGCGTCAGAAACCAGGAAGCTGCAAAGAAGCCCTGAAGGCCTATGCTGCGCTGGCAGTGATGCGACAGGCGGCACAGGCCCTCACTCAGTATGGCATCAGATATGCTCATCTGTACCTTCGCCACAATCTGGAGGCCTTGCCTATGCTCAAGAAGTGAGGCTCTGCTGTCATCATCTACATAGGAGTCTTGTACTGCACCTGTTTTGGAAGGACCCCTTTGCTCCACATGGGCTAGCAGATCTGCATCCTGCAGGAACAAACTTGTTGTCTTTGATAATCCCAAAACAAGCTTGCATTTCATCCGTAGGTGCATGTTTTGTTTCTCAAAGATTAGTAGACATACAAGCTTTTGCGGGTTTCTTGGGAAAAGCTCATTTGGCTTTGTCAGCGACCTGACACCAGCTCAAAATGGGTAGTACTCTTTCTTCTCTATGTTACAGTGTTATCTAAAAGTGCAGTGACGTGCCGCAGATGGTGTGTCAAGGTGGCAGCTGCTCTGGAAGCTGCCTACAAGCAGGTAGAAGCTGGCAAGCTGGAGGATCATCCAAAGCAGGCAGCCCTGCAGAAGGCTCTCATAGGCATCCAAACAGTGCAGCCGGTGGGTATACCTTTCAGTTTACTGCCTGACCTGTTTGGGCAGTCAACATACATCTGCTGGTTCCTCACAATCAGAGTTTGCATGGTGATGTGAATGGTGACTTCTGCATGCATGATCACAACTTCTTTACCTCTGATGTTTCAGGCTGTTGAGTGCATTCAGCCCATGGCAAACCTGTTTCAGGCTGTTCTGGCAAAGAAGTTGTTCCCCATGTCTCTGCTGCTTAGTCATGCAAGTCTGAATGTCTGAAACTATATGTATAGTGCATGACTTAGCGTAGAGTATACTAAGTCCTCTAATCTTACCTGACTCAAGCTACTCGAAGCCATGACCATCTCTGTACCCGCCTGCAATCTGTGTGCAAGCATTGAAACCAATCAGCATCCATTGCAGGATGCCAAGGTGCTGCTGCTAGGAGATGCGAGAGCCTTTTTCACCATGTACAAAGCCATTGTGGATGTGGGTCTGAAGCCTTTCCAGTTGGACAGGGATGAGAGGCTGCTCAAAGCAGGCCTGCCTGCAGAGGAGCTGAAGAAAGCTGCAGGGGAGGCAGCCACAGCTGCAGATTGTATTCTGGTTACTCATCAGCAGCTGGTGTCCATTGGCTTTCCATTTGAGCGGTATGCCTTGTATGTCTTGTAAGGCTGTGCACAATACAGAAATTTGATGGGAGGCCAGCCACAGCTAAAGACTGAGTTTGGGTTGCTCATTAGCAGTGTACCCCTATGCACAGCATGCCCTCAAATGGCGTTCTCCTGGCTTGCAATTTTGAGGGTGTGCTGTGCGTATCTCAACACTGTACAAAAACAAGCATATGGCTTAAAATGCAAACAGAACACACGTGCTGCTGACCTGGGTGTAAAAGCTGGAGTGCACACAGCAACAAAGGCTGATCACATATGTCACACACCTGCATGGTTCCAGCATTGGCATCACCTATCCCGCATGATGCAGACTGAGTGTCACTGTGGCACTCAAGACACCAGTCACATGATGATGCAGGCTCCTGTACACAGAGCCTGTCACTTGTCAAAGCAAACATTCAACAACTCTGCAGCCTGCACCAGGGCTCCTGCTAGTGTTGGCTCACACCATTATACCTGTAAACAAGCAACTTCGTAAGAGATGCCATGTCTTTGCAGGTTTAGTTGTCTGCTGGAGTACGTACAGCAGCCCTTAGCCAAGGCTCCAGCAGACATAGATGAGGTGCTCAGCAAAGTGCCCTGCCCCAGACACATATTTCACATGGATCTGACCACAACAGAGCCAGAGCAAACTGCCCTGACTAGGACACATGCTAGCGGTGGGCTTTCAAAAGCACCAGAGCTACAGCCTCAGGCCGGCACCCAGCATGTAGCCCTCATGCCAGGGGCACTTAGCAGCAACATGCTGATGGGTCAAGCACAGGCGCACCCAGTCTCAGAGCATGGTCAGACCAATGGGGCATATGCTATGGTTGCAGAGGAAGGGGTTGCAGAACCAACTGCAGCAGAAGACTGTCGTACAGAAAGGCAAGGCATTGAGGTACCAAGACAAGGGGGATTGGGTGGCAGTATCAGCCAAGGCATCATGATTATAGGTGATCCTGCATTCTCGTCATGTGCAGTGCCCTAACACATACCTGCATGCTGTTTCTGCATGTCATGAGGACAGTTCAGCCTGCACAAACCTATGGGAGCGGTGTGAAGGTGCTTATAACTGCACAGAAAAGCCCAATGTGCCTCACCCTAAGGCATTCTGTAGTTGATGTCTAAACTTTATCTTCCCTCTTTTTGCTTGCATTCCAGCAGGCCCTAAGAATGCCAAGCAACGCTGTAGCCAGCAACTGCACATGTGTAGAAGTCTTGCCCACAAATGGAATCAATCATGGGTCACAGACCTGGCAGCCTGTGGACACTTGACTTGTACCAGCAGTCTGCTAGCGCAAAGCCTGTATAAAGCACAGCCACAGCTGAGGTCCTTGGCCACCTGATGGACCCCCTGACCCAACTTTGACCTTGACAGATGCGTCTTGTAGCGCAGGTTCCTAACCTAGGTGCATGTACTTCCTGCTAGGTGCGTATACTTTGTGATCACATCCAGATGTTGTGACCGATGTATCCCATTTTATAACCCATAATTATCAATTATACAATGGGTTGTAATATTATCAATTATATAACCTCGTAATGTGACCATGTCTGCAGGCAAGGCAGATGCATGTCACCCTGACCGGCCATTGGTGGTGACCACAAACCCAGACTGCATTCTGAGGCAGAGACGCAGCCTGTACGAGGCACTACTGCAGCTGGAGCAGCAGAATGCTGTTGTGATTGAGAGAGATTTGCCATACGTGGATCTGGTGCTGAGCCCATCAGCTTGTTTGTGCATTTGGACAGAGGAACAACTTCTGCAGGCAAATCCCTTGCTCTATGGGGTTACTGACTGGTCAATTGTACAACATTTGGGTGACACACAACTGGTGCAAGTTTGGAGTGAGTCAGTCATGGTGGCTGAGCTTTGATGCAAAGTATAGGCACTGCTACCAATGGTGTTGAGTCTGTATCAGCATCAGCGGTGCATCAGTGCTGTCACAATTATGTAAGCTCAAGGTTGACTTTCCACTCTTGCTCAGCTGAGCTGCATGCCGCAGCCAGTAGGCCAGCTGACTATGAAACTTTTGTCTCCCAATGACTAACAACACAGTCCATGTGTTTGCAGGGCACAGGCGTCACCACTGACAGCAACAATTCCAACCTTGGTATGCTTCTGCAACACAGAACTGTTGGACCACAGCTGCAGCGCCTCAGCTTTGCCTACTCCAGCTGTCTGCTATGCATTGAGGGAAGCAGGGCCTTTGAACAGAAGCTGGCAGAGCACCTGAGTAAGCTATACGCCATGGCTCGGCACTCAGGCCTCAACTTGCAGTACTTCTTCTCATGTAGTCAGGCTATGACGCAGGTATGCAGCTGATTACCATAGGCGTCACAATAGCTGTTACATGAGGACCTGTGTGTGCATGTGTGCATGCTGTTCCTTGCAATACATTGCTACCAGAGTTCAGCAAGCAGTAATGACTGTATAAGCTGGAAACGTCAGCCTCTCAAATTGTCTGTGAGTAACTTTTGTCTCAGGGTGTCAGTCATGATTCAACACATAGGTGGTGACCATTCTGCTTGTCATGCCTGTAGGAGGTTGTTAGCAAAGTGGCAAAGACTTTTCTGACAGACCTTCAAGCCCCTCCAAGCAACGTCGCAGCTCCTCTAGCTCTTGAGGAGAACCCATCCCCTTCTGAAGTCATGCTGACATCCTTCCCTTCCATGAATCCCGTGAGTGCAGCTCGCATCATCTCGCTTGGCTGCTCCTTGAGCGAGCTTCTCAGCTTGAGTGCTGAGGAGCAGAAGCAGCTTGCTGACAAGCTGCCAGACATTCCATCAGTCAGCCTGGACCTCTTCTTTCAGCAGGCCACTTGGGGTCAAGCCATTACAGGGCTGTTGCCAGCAGCCTCTGGCCCAGAGCAGCACCCAGCCACCCTTCATGCAGGGCAGCAACCAACAGCCCTCCCCCTTGACCAGAACCTCAGCATGAGTCACTTGCCAAGGCCCTGCGCTCCCAGTGACACACACTCAGGGCAGATGCCAACAGCCCTGAGTGCAAGCCTCTCGGCTGGGCTTGCACATCCAGATTCAAGGCTTGCCACAGCAGGTATGCCTGCAGCAGCTGCAGCAGCAGCTCCTGTGGTCACAGCTCCATCAAGGCATGTGTCTTGGGACTTCATGGCAGAGACAGACCCTCTGCAGGCTGCTTCAGGGGCTGCCATGCATGCTCAACCTAGCAGCCAGTATCAACACCTGGGTCAGATACCAGGTCAGAGGTCACTCCAGGGAACTGGTCAGGCTGTGAGACCTGGGCCCACAGTTCATGGCTGTTCAAGCAGATCTCAGCAAACTGGCAATCCCTTCAGTGCCTTCCAATTTCAGCCACACCAGCAGGCGCACAGCAGCTCCCATGACAATGCTCAGCTTCATCATCAGCAAAACCAGCAGCAGCAGCAGCAGCAGCAGCAGCCACATCATTTTGTGCAAGATCACAGGCAGCCAGGCTATCTGTCAGAGATGCCTTTTGAGATACAGGATGTGTCTGATGGTGATGGCATGGATCTCTTTGAGGGCCAGACTCTGGATGGGACCAGTGGGGCTTTTCAAGCTCGCGTTGGCAGACCATACCTAATCCAGCAGCAGCAGCAACAGCAACAGCAACAGCAGCAGCAGCAGCAGCAGCAGCAACAGCAGCAACAGCAACAGCAACAGCAACAGCAACAGCAACAGCAACAGCAACAGCAACAGCAACAGCAACAGCAACAGCAACAGCAACAGCAGCAGCAGCAGCAGCAGTCTGTTGACTGGCATAGCTACTTGCCAGAAGGAGAGCCAGAGGCTGATGCTGATGCTCCCATCTTCTGGAACAATGGTGGACATGGGCACATGTTGCAGCAATCAGTACGCATGAATGATGATGCTGTCGTGGGGTACCCAGATGCTGCTGATGATGGTCTGCATGCAATGGTGGACGGTGAGTATCACAGTGCACAGACTGTGTGAACACCAGCAGGAGCAGCATGTGCAACACATTGCAGCATGACCTGCAAATGTCCTGCAGGCATTGCCTTTTGCAGAGTATGCTGCAATGCTATTGGAAACGTAGCAAGACCACCATTTCTAAAGATATCTATCCATGTACATCTGAAGTATGCATTCACAAGCATAGCCAGGGGCATAGACAGAGCAGCTGCTCTGCATCTGGTCAGGCAGGGTTTGCATAGCAAGCTTGCCACTGGGTGCTTGACTTTTCGTGCTTGATGAAATGCATTGCAATGTTGGCAATCATGTTAGTCCATTCAATTCTCATCCACCACGCATCAAAGCATTGCCAAAGACTGACTGCATGCCTCAATTATCTTCTGTTGTAGTGGGTGATGACTTGGACAGCCACATGGGAGTGGGGGGGCCAGCTTGCCCCCAGGCAGGGTCAGCAGCAACCAGGCATGCTGGATCACCTGTCTGGCATTGACTTCAATCAGACTCTGGTCAGTGCTCAGCTTTTTTCCAAAACTGCATTTGCACTACTCAGCCATGCATGCAAGCAAGAGTATGCGGGCAGCAGCTTATGACCAGCTACACAGCACAGCCCACACAACGATGCATCTGGCCCATTGTAATCCCTTGAAGAAAATTTTCTCTCATCCTGAAGCTCAAATCCTGTTGCTCATGGAGGCAAGTCAATGCTCGAGGGAAAGCTTGTGTTAGGCCTCGATTTGGCTTCTAATGTGCAGAATGATTTCATGGCAAAACGGCAGGGCGGTGAAACCGGACGCCGTACATTTGCCAGGCAGCCAAACATAGGCAGCTGTTTGACTCCGTCAAAGCAGCAGTCAGGTGAGTAATGCCTGCAAGGCATGTTGCATTCTGAGCACAGCCAATTGCAGTTTGCTGACAGATCAATCTCTGATATAGATTTTCACAGTCAGAAACATGTCAAAAAGTTGCCACAATGTGCAAGTACTACATGGCTTAATAATTTTCACACACAGAAGTCTCCAATGTAAAAGCCATGAGCTATGGCACATTTGCCGACGGGCAGATCTGTGCACAGACTTATGTGACCTTGTTGCCCTGTGCATTCCTTCACACCTGGACAGTTCGCACCCACCAACAAGCTTTGCTTCGAATTGTTTTGGGCACAGCTTTGTCTCGCTCGATTCATGCTGAAGAGCTGATTGGTCTGCTCCATTGCATGGCAAACAACAGGCATACCCAACCCCCGTCTGCACTCTTGCCACAGCCTGCGATATGAGATGCACTGCACATTACCTATTCTGGTGTCATACTGCAGATTTACCAGGAGCACGTTTACATGCTCTGCTGTTGTAC
>JAABUK010009136.1_pt1 | contig 13649 bp, 20 predicted proteins | sample 5559141 | NCBI WGS metagenome assembly JAABUK01 (sample SAMN10711869, study PRJNA513367) | rock metagenome | isolation source: Antarctica rocks | place: Antarctica: Victoria Land, Pudding Butte nord | collected 2016-01-03
AATTGCACAATTGGCCATAAGCAAACTTGGTGATAGTCAGTCCTGTCAACCAGGATGCAGCAACCCACCTGCAGAAATGATCGAGCCATGGACTGCACAGTGTTGATGCTGCACAGTTTGGTGTAGCGTTTCCTCATCCCCTTTACTGCATGTTTCCATCGTGTTGCACTGCTGCAGTCCATGTTTAGCTTGTTCCACAAATCATTTCACCTTGGCCAGACATGTCAAGGCCAACAACGCTGACTGCCCACACCTTGCCGGTGAGTTGGTCTCCAGTCAGTTTACCCGCAGGACATTGTGTGAGTCTGCAGTTTACCATCAGGACATTGTGGGTGTGTGTCTGCAGGAATGGATGTCAGCTCGGCCAGATGTGGTTCAGGCAAAGGAGGCCATCCACCAGAACCCTGCAGGAGCCCTGGCGCCCGTGCCCCTCATGGGCCTGCCCCAGCTGCTGGAGCGCCTGGGCCGCCAGGGCTCTCAAGAGGTCTGTACTTTCTTCACCATTGCTCATTGCTCATGCAACTTGGGCTGGTGCGGAATGTACCCAGCTGCCTGAACTGCAATTTGGGCTGCCGCTTGCTACTGCTGCTTGCTACTGCTGCTTGCTGCTGCTGCTTGCTACTGCTGCGAGCTACTGCTGCTTGCTACTGCTGCTTGCTACTGCTGCATGCTGCTGCTGCTTGCTACTGCTGCTGCTTGCTCCTGAGGCTGTCCTTCCTTGCAATGGGTGTGTCTGCATGGGCAGGCCTCTTTGGAACTCATTGGGTGTGTCTGCCTGGGCAGGCCTCCCCGAAACTCACACATCCATGCTGTCTCTCCCTTCCCAACAGGGTTGTCTTGGTGTCAGAGTGTTACTATCGCTGCTGCTCATGGCATTGCCTCTGCTGCTGATGTAGACCAGCAGCAACAACAATTCAATGAAATGCTGCACATCAGCAGCAGAGGGGGTGACAAAGCTAAAAGGGGATGTGATCATCTGTTGTCCCGTCCAGACTGCCTCAAGAATCCCATCACCATGAGTGTGTCCTGTGATGTGCATGCAGCTCAGCCCAGATGAGCAGAAGCAAGTGCTGGGCAAACGACGAGGCAACACCCTTTCGCGGCGATCCATACTCAAGTCATACCACCCGACCACCAAGAAGCAGCACAACGTGATGCAGATTGATGGTGTGAATGAGCTGAGGCAGGCCAAAGGCATGCCTGTCTACACCATGGGAACTGCCACCTTACGCGGTCTCCGCAGGTCACATTCTTCACCCGCACTCACCCAGGCACTTCTTCCACTGTCATGAGTTTGTGTGGTACATGCTGATGGGCTGCAGAAGCCCCCAGCTCATAGACCCCAGCTTGACTGTCATCACAGCTATAGTGCATTCTGGTGTAGTGCATTCTGCTGAGTCGCTGAAGTGTGACTCATGGCACTTACAACTCACATGCAAAAATTGACTAACGCTCTTGGTCCTGAGCATTATTGTGGCAAAGCAGGCTAAGCGTGCTGCCCCCCTTGTGGCCAAAGAGGCTGAACTCAGAAGCACTGACGCACTGATAGTGTACTGAAGGGGTTCATCCAATCCGCACAATGGCTGACACCCACAGAGGCCAGAGGGATTGTAAATTCACAGACCAGCCGGTGACTCAGAGGTCTTGACGGAGTTGGGATGCAGACTGGCAGATACTAAAGGCTGAAGTTTATTGCAGGCTGTTGAGTGAATTAGGGGCGAGGCCCGGAGGGAAGGTACATGTGGTAGTGACAGACCTGAGAGAGGAGCTTGTGGCCTATGTCAATGGCAGTCCCTACCTGCGCCGAGAACTGGAAATGCCCTCTGCTGCTTTGCATCACGCAGGTAAGCTGTTCAGACGTACAGCATGTTTCTGATCCAAAAACACACACAGGATGCAGTCTGTGCTTGTGACTGTAAAGACCATGCAGGCAATGTTGTTTGCTGCAAAAACCCGGTGCATAGGTGTTTTGAGGACAGAGTACCTCCCAATGACTACAGTGTTGGACTTGATGTTGTTGCAGCATGCACTCTGTTGGCTAAACAACACGCAGCACTGGCCCTCTGCTGTACAATGCAGCTTGCTCCTCATATATCTCTTACTCTGCATCATGAAACCCCTTGCTTGCCAGCAAAGCCGTCCTGACACCCACCCACACGACGGCCCTTATAACCACCTCCCTCCTCGCCCATATCTGTCATTTGCCTGACAGAATCACAGCATTAGCCTTGCTAGCTTGAGGCCTTGCAGTTGTCACAAACTGCTGTCGACTTCATCGGCTTGCCAGCAAACTGTTGCAGCAGTTGCAACTGCTGCAACAGTTGCAGCTTCCTGGTGAGAGATGAGCTGGCTGTGATTGGTGCCTATTGTTGCAGGCATTCAAGCCATGAAGCTGGAGGAGCTGGAGCGCCGGCTACGCACTGACATCATGCAAGAAGCCATTGCTTGGGCTGGGCGGGTCATGCTGCACAAGGAGGTGTCTCTGGACGACCCTGCTTCCCGCCAGGTTGACTTTGACCAGGCTGCAGCTCCAAGTAAGCTGAATGCTTACATTACAGGTCTTTTACAATACAGTCAAGGACATCTGTACACTGTCACAGCACATTGACCTTGACCTGAAAGTGTGTGAGCAAGTGGCTCCAAGGACTGCATGTTAAAAAGTCCAATGTGTCTCATGCCCAGTTGGGCTGCCTACCCAACAGGGATATCCAGTTCAGATTCAGCTCCATCACGTACGTGTGAGTTACAGCATTGCCTCACGGCGCAAAATAAGCGCTGATCTGGCATAGCATGCAAATATGTTGTATCCACATGCCTGACTGCAGAGTGTCATGCTTCCATTATAGGCAGTATTGCCCGGAATGCATGCATATGCTCATACAAGCCAAGTGGTACAAGTAGTGCTTCGCAGGGAGCATGTGTATGCCCATACAAGCCAAGTGGTTCAAATGCTACTTCACAGGATGCATGTACATGCTCATACCAGCCAAGTGATACAAGCATTGCTTGGCAGAGTGCATGCATATGCCCATACAAGCCAAGTGGTACAACCATGGCTGCCTGTGCAATTGGCTGACGGTGGCTGCTGCAGGTGGGGAGGCAGATGAAACTCAGGCTCAGGAGGACCATGAGGATGTGACCACCAAGGAGGACGCCAAGCCTGATGGCCTCGTCAGCGCCTACTGGGAGACCATAGGTCAGCAATATCATGCTGGCATCATCCAAATTAGCTGCTGCCTGTCACACCAGCTACGCTCGTCAGTGCATTGTGGACCGCCATGAGAATCTGGATTGGTGACCAGTACACAGCTGAACTACTTGCATTCCTTCTGACCCAATTGCTTTGTCAGTGCTGACTAGAAAACACCCACATGTGTGGCTCACTTGACGCTGCATTGCTGCGCTTGTGTGCATTCTATCCTTGCTGGAACAGTGTCTCTCAGCCTGTGACAGCCTGTGACCCAAGCTAGTGTGTGACATGCAGGCAATGCAGGAGAGGCTGACGCTGGGTTGGCAGCTCCACTGGAAGTGTATCAGGGCCTGGCAGCAGACGGGTATCAGGTCAGCTATAGACGCGTGCCTCTGTCCAGGGAGCGCACACCCGAGGCTGCAGACCTGGATGTCCTCCATCACCAACTCATGACACAGCCTGTCGGTCAGTCCCCTGTGCCTCACATGTCCTTGCTCTGCCTGTGTGCTCACTGCTGCCTGCCAGTGTGTTTGCCTTGCAGCAGCTCATGATGCAGCCTGTTGGTCAGTCCCTAATGCCTCATATGTCTGTGCTCTGCCTGTGAGATCCTTGCTGCTTGCCTTTGGGTTTGCAGTGCAGCAGCTCATAGCACAGTTGGGTGAGAGCCGCGTGCCACAAACTTTCCTGTTCTGTCCTGTGCTGTGATCCTGTCATCGAGTATGCCTGAGGCTTTCTTGCAGCTTCGTATCATTGCTGCCTTGCCCATTGATGTGCCCCTCTCAATATACCCATCAGCAGCTTCTCTGACACCCTGTTGTTTTGCCTACACATGTATTTTGGACAGCGCGCATCACCTTGTCCCTGTTATCTTGCACTTTCAGGTTGCATAAGCAGATTTCTTCTTGGATAGTGATTCCCGTTCTTGTTGTGTGCACAGTATCATGCTTGAATCAGCTCTCATTTCCAACAGCATTGCAAATGTAGTTGCACACGGATGTGCTGTTGTGACTTGCCTGCTTCTGTTGGCACAGGGCAACAGGTGGTGCATCTGATAGTGTCGCGCACAGCCACAGGCAGCAGTTGCCGCTTTGTAGCTGCTTTCACAGTAGCCTTCCTGCGGCTCACTCAGAGCTCACTGAGGCACCGAGCTGCCTCAGGCCTGCTGGGTGACATGGACGGAAACTCAATGAGCAGCAATTGGGGCTCCCGAGGATCTTTCCCCACCACTTCCCTGCCCTCCTCCCCCTTAGGGTCCCCCAGGCGGTGGGGGGGCCTTGGTCCCCGCAGGAATGTGAGCTCTTTTGGGAGCATTGATAGTTCTGCTGGTCCGGATGACGACAACTTGTCAGTTGAGAGGTAACAGGCTTTGTGCTGGATGTCTGAGTTGAAAGTCTGATGACACTTCTTTTTACATTGATGCAACCTGAAAAAGTCTACAATCAAGTTGTTTCGACGTCAAAACCAAAAGCAACAGCACAGCTCTGCAGGTGCAGTAAGTAGCAAAAGCCAGCACCATGTCAAACTCGAAGGTACAGCTGTGACAAGATGTCGTTCTCCAGTTTTGACTTGATCTGCTCAAGGGGTGTTGTATGAGCGACATCGTATTGTGATGCTGTGCAGGTCGGCATCCAGCATGGGGGAGTACAGGGGCATCATGAACCTGTGTAGGGTGCTTCCGCAAGGCACAGCCGCCAAGCTTGCCGTGGATAAAGCCATAGACAGGCTGTCAACCATTGGCAGCATTAGGGAAGACATCCAAAGGTGCTGCTTGGTTTGTGTGAACTCCCTCTGTTCTGCATTGCACTTATTGTGGCAGCACCCATGCAGACATATGCAGGTGGTTCATCAAGCTTTTTCAAATGAAAATGATATTGCATTTTCTGACTTGATGCCTGAGCTCCCCATTGCCTCTTAGAGCCTTGATGATTCTGCCTAATGATTCGCACAGTATGTTGCACAGTATTTGCATAGTCACACATTCACTACTAGATTGCTGGTCTGATGACTAGAGTTGTGACTGTAACTGTGACAATGCCATGAACATGTGGCAACCTCAGGTGCTTCAAAATACCACCTCATGGCAGTTGCATGTTGCAGGTGTAAGGATGCAGCAGAGGTCACGACCTTTGGAAGCCCGTTTGAGAAAGCTGCTGGACAGAGCAATGCTGCAGCAGCACGAAGGCTGGGCTTGCACTACATGCAGAGATATTTCTACCTGATCACCTTTGTGGTCTACCTTGAAAGCAGCAGTGTCAAGGAAGTCTCCTTTGCCCGTTGGATGGCAGATAGGCGAGAACTGAAACATTTGTTGTCTACGCTGTCTTTAGAGCCTGCTATATGAGGACAGGGTGTGTGATAGTACTTGCGAGGCAAGCCATAGGTTGTCAACCTCTAAGTTAGCCGGCATTGAGAGACGAGCAGCCAATATGCATGCCGGTCAACTTTGTGGTAGCAGCGCTGCAGTGCAAACATGTCCATTGTGCTCGCATGTTGATCTGCACTTCCTTGGTCAGTGAGGATGTGAGGGTTCTTTTCACTTGTCGCCAGCACTGTTACTCAGCATTATCAAGCATATGCACACGAGGTGCATCTGCACCCTTATCGCTATTTCTGGAAGGTCTCGCACTTGCCATGAAAGCCAGTGTCCAGCAATTCTGCAGCATATTATTGCAAAGTCTCGCTCCGCTTTGGACGTCTGGCTCAGCACACCAGGTGTGTAGATTCAGGTTACTTTGTGCGTGCTCCTGAAAGTTGCGCCAAGGGTGCCAAATTAGATGCACTGCTTGCATCCACTTAGTAATTGTTTAGTCACGCCCCAACATGTTAACTCGCAGCACGAAGCACAGTCCAAGCCCAGCACGGTGTGTCTCAGCTTGTAGAACGGCCTAGGCGTCCGCAAGGGGAACAAAAGTTGTCTGCTGAATTTTGCAGCACGACCTTCGGCAGAAAAGTACCAGTTGCGGGACTTGGATGCCTATCGAGTACAAGCGGCCCGCTTCTGTCAAGCAAGCTCAAGTCTTTGTAGGGGCACCTGTGAAACTTTACTGGAAGCCAAGTTTAGGGAGTGACTTTGCGGAGGGGTGGTATGATGCAAAAGTAACAAAGGTTCATAGAGTCTCGGGGGAGGGAGCTCACAAGCTATTTTTTTGGATACAGTAAGTTTGCCATTACTTGTGCACCTTCATAAAGTCTTCTGAAGCACAGAGTGGTTCGCATAGATTATGGTGTCGGCAAAGCAATGCCACCAACAGGGCATGATCACCAAAACCAAGGCACAACTGTGACGGTGTCTGTCTGTTATCAATCTCAGGTATGTTGATGACGAAGAGGATCTGGAATGGGATCAAGTGTTCAATGGAGCAGAGATGGACGCAAAAACTGACATCATAGGAGAGTGGAGCAGTGAAGCCTTAGCCTTTCTAGGCACCTTGCAGCACAATCCAGACCTCAGCAAATCTGCCAGCCAGATGCAAAGGTCAGAAGTTGGTCAATCAGCTGCCCCCTCTCAACATCACAGCCAGGGCAGCCACCGCACTGCAGCAAACACACATGGAGTCAGCAGTGAGTCACACAGTCCATTACAGGCAAATGGCTTCAGTCATGGCTCAGGCAGCCAATCTCAGGCTACTGACAGCAGCCGCAAGATGCGGCTGGATGATTTTCAGGTTGGCGAGGAGTCAGACAGCTGGGAAGGACCTGGTCCAAGTCAGGCTGTGCCTCCCAATAAGAGGCGTTGCGTTCAATCAGATGACAGCAGGAGGGATCAGAGAACATCTGCAGAGGCTCTGCAACCCAGATTCAACCAGGCAAGGCTGAAGCTGATGCAAGATTGAACAGAGATGTGTGCCAGCTGCACCTGCACGGCATTTTTAGTTTTCTGCTAGGTGTGCTATGTGTTTCTCAAACCTGGTGTTGTCAAAATGCATAAGCTATGGTTGAAGCCCATGCTTCCCTCACACAACGGCTAGTGTATGAGAAACGCAAGCATGATATTGAGTGCTCATTCATACAAAATGACATATGTCAATTCAAGCATACAAGATGCTTGCAGCACAGTGCCTTTATACCATCCAGCATTGCTGCTTTGGTTGAGCAGCACAAAATTCTGTGCATTGATGTGTTGTGATATGTCATGTTGATCACTGCAGGTGGTTCAGCCTGCGCCTGGCGTGGGAACATCTGGGCAGATCAAGAAGATCAGGCTGGAGAACTTCATGTGCCATGACAACCTGCTCATTGAGTTCACGTATGTATGCGGCTGCTTTACTGACACCATGCACTGCTCTACATGTGTGACCTTGTTCGTAGAGATACTCTCTGTTTGAAGGGCGCAGATTTGCCCCTTAAAGGCTAATCGTGATTGCTTGTCGGCATGCTGTAGTGCAGGTCAAGACCTTATATCAGTCTGCAATCATGCAATTTCCATCTGCAGTCTGCAATGATGCAACCATACTGGGTCAAGCTCTGCATTGCCCTCTGCAATCATGCAACCTTACGGGGCAGCTGCTCACATGACAGGCCTTACCCTGTGCCCAAGTGGCTGTTGTGTCTACAAAGCCACACCTCTTTCTCACGTCCCAGAAATGCCCTGCGGTGCTGCAGGCCACATGTGAACTTCATTTCAGGCAGCAACGGTAGCGGCAAGAGTGCTAGCCTACAAGCATTACAATGCTGCCTGGGTGTCAAGGCACGTGACACAGGACGCGCCACCAAAGCTGAGCAGTTCATCAAGACTGGCTGCTCGCATGCTGTAGCAGCTGTATCTCTGTGGAACACTGGTGGGGACGCACTCAATCCTGGCCAGTATGGGTCATCTATCACCATCGAGCGCAGGATCACCAAGTCATCATCAACCTTTAGCATCAAAGATGCTGGGGGCAGAAAGGTGCGCTACAAAACATGCCATTTACTTATGTGGCTCCATGACCTGTGATCAGATTGCTGCAGTCAGGTTCAGATGCTTGTCCAAGAGTGAATCTGTCCAGTTTGCCTGCACCTTTGCTGCATACACGCCAGAATCGTACCATCTCCCATGTCAGAAGTTGTTGCCGTCTTGCACATTAACGTCAGTCATGTGCAGGCTTGCGCTTGTTTCTGAGTGGTCAAAGACGCCTCCCGCCCATTGCTTCAACGTCATCCCCCAGTATATTGTATGGATTGTGAGCAGGTTGGAGAAGGCAAGAGTCAAGTTGATGACATCATTGAGCACTTCAACATCAATGCAGGCAATCCTGCTATCTGCATGACACAGGTCCGTCTTGCCACATACTGCGCTGTTCTTGTGTCAGCAAGCGTCCCTGTGTTACAAAAGTTGTCACTTGTTGCATGCTTGTGTTTAGGACCAATAAATCTGAATCAAAATCCTTCTTTCACAATCTCCTGTTCTGGAAGGCAAAAGTTGGTACCTGTAATTATGTGCTAAGACAATAGTCCTGCAGCTATCTGAATATTTCCCATTGCTGATCTATAAGGACCAGCAGCTTCTATGTGTCAGGACTGTTGGATGTGCCAAAGACATCTTGTCACAAGCACATGCTAATGCAGGACACAGCTCGCTCATTTGCTGGCAAGCAGAGTGACCAAGCCAAGTTTCAGTTGTACATGGAAGCCACTCACTTTGCTGAGACCATCGAGAATCTCAATGACGCTGAGTACCGGATCACCCAGATGCTGGACATCCTGCACAATCAAGGGCGACAATTCAGGGTAAGCTAGCCACATGGGAGGTGAGAATTATGACATTTGCATGAAAGCCAAATGTGTCCTGTTCTGTTGTGGTCGGCAAGCAGGCATTGCAATCTGTGGTGTCTTGCCTGACAAGAATGTGGATGTGGCTTTAGTCTCTCAATGCTGCAAGGTTATCCTTTTCATGACCTCAGCTGTGGTGCTGCTGCTAAGATATCTGTGTGGCCTTGACATCAAATTGCTCATTCTGCAGTGCCATGAAACAAGCAATATCAAAAATGTCAGTATTTGCGTGTCTTTGAGACTTTTGCTGGAATTCAACAGACGATGATTGGGCAAGCAACTTATGCTAAGCAATGTTCAGAGGCATTTGACAACAAAGCGTCAATGAAAAGTACCGCAGTAATGATGCAATAAGAAGATTGATTGCACTTGCCACATGCTCTACACGTTGTGATGTGTGATGCACCACAGTGACACAAGACGGTTAGTGTGGTGCACCGTCTGCACTGTGTTTGCATCTGTATTCACCAGGTGTTGCCAGTGCTAGGACTCTGTCTCGTGATCCAAGCCAAGTCATCTGCTCATGTAGCTCTGTGTGCTTCCAGGCAAAAAGAGCAGAGCTGGCGGAGATTGCGCAAAAGGTTGAGGACATGCGTCAGGTTGAGCAGTGGGAGATCCTGCATGAGTTGTACGGCAAAATCATTGCGTGGCAACAGGTGCGACTGCAGCATGCAACATTGCCACTGGCATGCATGGCTGACATGATTGGAAACATGTGAACTTGTTGAGCCAGATCTTGGTGCATGACGCTCAAATGAACAGTCCTTCTGGAAAACCACTCATGCCTTGGAGCTTCCCACAATGGGTTTCTTGCAGGCATTCTGTCTAATTGTTGATCTGGTGTGTCTAATTATTGATCACACCAGAAACAAGGCATAGGCATCAAAGCATGTTGGCCAACTCTAACAGTGTATGCCCATGCGCACTGATGCCAATCCACGCCATGAATACACTTGCTTCTTTGACATAATGTGGTGTGTCTCTGCTGCGCAGTACTATAGAATCTCAGAGCTGTTGCAAGAAGAGCAGAGGCGGTATGGGCTCATGCCTGGAAAGCTGTCAGAGGTCACCCAGAAACTGTCGGCAGCTGCAGAGCAGTACAACAGAATAGATCAAGAGCACCAAGCTCAGGCCAGTTTGTCATCCCTTGACATTGCAGGCTTCTTTTGGGTTGCATTCCCCTGCATTCAGCTTGCCTCTCGCCATCACATCTGGCCGCAATGTTTCTGACAATGATGGGTCAGTAGCAATGTCCTGACAAGAAGGGTCAGCAGCTGTTGTCATCTTTCAGCAAAGCAGTACACGTCAGCTACAGCCAAGCCGACCCATGATTCGCATTGATGCATGAGCATTGACCTATGTGCCGTAACAGCAGCAACTGAAGCAATTTGGGTTGTTGCAGAGGCAAGCACTGCAGGACTTTGCTCCGCGCATGACACAGTTTGAGGAGCAGCAGCGGCAGCAACACACTGCAGCACGGACAGCCCTCAGCGCTTTGCGCACGGCGCATCAAGCAGTGGAATCTGGCAACGCTGATACTGCTGAGCTGGAGGCAGACAAGCGCTCCCTGCAGCAGTCAGCTGAGGAGATGCAGCAGCAGCTTGCATCCAATTCTCAGGTCACATCGCTTCATCCCTGCCTTTCAAACAGTTCTGATGGCAGTACATTTTGTGTCGTTGATGTCTGGATGCTGCTGCAACAATACAGTGACTGGTCAGACAGTTTCTTTGCCAATCAATCAATTGATGCATGGGTTCATCAACCAACGATTTTCCAATCAGCATGCATGCATGACTGATTACATGAGATAATGTCTACAGCAGGCAGATTAGCTGGCACAGTTTCGGGCTGATGTCCTAGCTGAACCTCTTTGGCTCTGCCCTTAGTTCCTGTTGGTTTGCGCACCTTGGTGGCAAGCATGTGTGCTTGCTTTTGCTGACTATGACTTGCGTGTGTACAGGCAGCAGTGGACAGGCATAGATCAGCAATTGCAGTGAAGGAGCGGGAAAGTGAGGCTGCAGCCGCTAGAGCCAGTCTGACAAGACAGGTGAACTTTTTGGAGACATGGCCTCACTTTCATTGTCACAATATTCAGTCGTGATAGGCCTATCGTACAAGGCACAACCTGATGGTTGCCAGCATAGATTCACAAATACTGCTAAGACTAAAGCTTAAGCCCTACCCCAAGAGGGGGGCATCAGCTCGTGAATTCCATTGTCCCAATTTGTCTGGCATGATGTGCTCCTTGGTTGTCTCAACTAGCCTTGTACCTTGTCTTTGTGTCAGATATGGGCTTCTGCCCTACGCTCTGTGATGCGTGCACCCTATCAAACATGCACAACAAGGTTTGTTCTGTGCTCTGTGGTGTTCCTATCTCATGGAACATGCCCGACACACAAACTCACCTACATTTTCATGCCACATACATATAGCTTTGGCAGGGCTCCTGTGTCCTGAATTGCTCAGTTTGCTGTTGTTGATTTCTTTGCTACATATGTCATCATCATTCCAAGCTGCACCAGCGCCAGTGAGGTAAAACTGGGGCCAGTCTTGCTTCAGCCTGGCTTGTCCTGAGCATGCTTGTACATTTTGACTTTGACAACAACCTGGTTGCCTCAACTACACAAAACAATGCTCAAAAGCAAGCTTGTTTTGCTGCATAAAGCTCTGCCTGATGATTTGCCAATATAAAAACAAGCCGTCTGTATGGTGTGCAGGCGGTGAGGGAGGCTGATGCTGCAGTTGATCAAGCCACCAAAGCCACCAGAGCCAAGGAGCGTGCACAGCGAGAATGCAATGCAAGGGTGCAGGATCTGATTGGTGACCTCAACCGCCTGCGGCAAAGTCAACGTGAGCTCCAGTTTTCCCCTTGCTTGCCCTAAAATTTCAGCAAGACTCTTTGCTGTGCTTCCTCCCTCACTCTGTACTAATTAAAGGTCATACAGTTTGGCATGTGGAGGCTCAGGAGACTAAATCAGACAGCGCAACAGCACAGACAAATTAGGTGGTCTAGTATCTTGACTTTGCTGAGTCTTTCAGTCCTTGTTCAAAACACCTAGTTGCAAAGAAGGCGGTATATGTTGTTTGTCCAGAGCACAGTCATGCCCTGACGCTTCTGCTCTGCGCAACATAGACATGTGTGGCAATCAAGGCTGACTGCAGACCCTGGAGACATTCTTGACAAGATGATTCCTGCAGAATGCCAGCTTGTCCCCATCTTTCATCAGCAGAGTCATCTGACAACCACTCAAATTGTTGTCCCGCTCAAATCATCCACCCAGACTAGTGATTGACAAGTTTGCATTGGCTGAACAAGATTCATGTGCCTGCAGAGAACCCAGTAACTGCCTTCACCCCAAATGGCTGTACTGCATCCACTTACAGTAGCTTCCTGGCCCGGGTGGCACAAGCATCCTCAGCAGGGCGGTTTCATAGGGCCCCAGTAGGGCCTATAGGATCCCTGCTCACGCTCACTGATGACAAATGGGCAGTTGCCGTTGAGATTGCAATTGGGCGAGCGCTCAGCACATTTGTGGTGCATGACTTCAGTGATCAGCGCACCCTCAATGTAAGTTCAGACAAAGCTTGGGGTCATGAATGACTACACATGTATAGCTGTGCTTGCTCGTCCATCAGGTACAAAAAGCAAGTCACAATATGTGGGCACGAGCCTCATCAATCTGAGCGCGACTTGGCACACATGGCATGGGAAGCACTAGCTTCACAACACTCATGTAACACCCATCTGCCCATGACAAGCCATGATTGACTCTCTCAGTTTATGAGACCTGCAAGCACATCATTGTTACTTGCAAGCTTGTCTGCATGTTCAAGCAGTCGTGTGCCTTTGTGCAGGAGCTTGCTAGGCAATCTGGAGTGCGCAACCTGTCGGTGTACATCTGTAACTTTGACTTGCCACTGCAAGACATCAGGGCAGGCCGGGTGCCACCTGTACCTCCGCATCTCCTTACTGTCATGCAGGTAATAACTCTCTCTACATATATGTGTTGTGTGTGTTTTTATGTATATATAAATACACATATTGATTTCATCGATATCATATATATTATTCAAATTAGTTTATGATCAATATTATCTGTACACACATGTATGTACATACATGTACAAATAATTGCACTCTTCTTGGTGCAAGGCTGATACTTGCTGTGAGTTGAGTGTGGAAGTGTCTGACTCACCTCATGCATTATCTCTGCAATGGCTTAGCTGCTTTGCCTGGTTAGGGTTTCACCCTGGATGTGTGCAAGAGGCTCTCACCATTCGCACCCCAAGATGCACAATGTGTGACTGTGTGGAGTGACTGTCCAAGCAAGCTGTTTGTCACGTAATGTTGGATGGATGAACAGGTGTTGAGCTTTCCAGCAGAGGCAGGGCATGTCATTCAGAATGCCCTCATCATTCAGCACTCCATTGAGCGCCTGGTGCTGGTTGATGACCAGCCTCAAGCCATGCAGCTCATCCGGGCACAGACCGGCATCCAGGTCTGCTACCTGCATGTCACCAGAAACTAGCTCTCTTACTGGCACTACTACTGTGCAGTGTGTTTGCACACCCTGATATCACAATTTGTCTTGGAGATTGATCTTGGTCGCCATGTTATGTTAAGCATGGTGGTGGTCAAGCTGTGCCCTGCGGACTATGTAGTTTTCAGCAATTATAGTTGCGGCAGCTGTGAAGAATGATTGCATCAGAG
>JAABUK010009137.1_pt1 | contig 13648 bp, 14 predicted proteins | sample 5559141 | NCBI WGS metagenome assembly JAABUK01 (sample SAMN10711869, study PRJNA513367) | rock metagenome | isolation source: Antarctica rocks | place: Antarctica: Victoria Land, Pudding Butte nord | collected 2016-01-03
TGCCCTCACCCCCCACTGCCCTCACCCCCCACTGCCCTCACTCTGCAAGTACGAAGCTTCAGTAAACACTAGGCAGTATTTGCAGCACATGCACCAAAGTTCACCTGGCTCTACACATCTGGACATTGTATCATACGGTCCTGTCTCTACAGATATGAATATATGTACACTTACTGTTTGGTGTTTAGGTGTGGTGACAATGATGGGAATCTTGCTGAAAGGGCAGCCCGACAATGTGCAGGCCTTGTACCTTAGAGGCAAGTCCTACTTCTACATGGATGATCAGAGCATGGCCAAACGCCACTTTGGCGAAGCGCTCAAGTATGACCCTGAACACAAAGAGGCAAAAGCAGAGTTCACTAAAGTTCGCACACTGTACAAGAAGAAAGCCCAGGTCAGTCAACCTCATGCCCTGCTGGGTCGTCTGCACCAGTTTCATGCTGATTTGCTCATACAGATGGGCACAGTCTACCTGTTGACTGCTGCTGACACATCACTTCTAGGGCATCTCAAAGTCAACGAATACAAACATGGTTCAACTGCAAAGTGCTGTAATCATGTCTTGTCTTCCTTGCAGCCAGCTGTAGCAACAATAATAATCATAACAATAAAAACCCTTTCCAGCTCATGATGAGCTAGGTATGTGCATGCTTGTCTCTCCAGAGCAGCCTGATTGCAGTCAGCTGTGCACAGGCACATTGTCACACATAAGCCCCTGTAAGGGTCAGAGATCTGCTTTGTTTGGTTAAAACACGGATACAAGTCTGCACATGTGCCTGAGTGGCGTAGCTGTATATGTGACTGTGTAACATATATCCATGCATGGACTGCATGCTATTATAATGTAGGGGGTGTGCATGCTGTCTGTTAGGTGCAGCACCTGTGCAGCTCTTTGAGTTTGAGCTATAGGGGCGCTTAACAAGTTCATCTGTGCATGTGGCTTTGCATATACAGGCAGATGTTGCACATTCAAACCCAATCACGAGGAAGCATAGCCCATGCAGCTCTTGTCATTTAAACACTCTGCAGGCAGAAGAAGCTGAAGGGATGTGCCAATTTGGCATGCATGCAAACTTTCTTCTTCATCCCTCTTTGGCAGCAAGGCTGGAATAAGTTTGCGCAGGTGCAGACAGAAGAAGCTGAATGATATGCAGACAGAAGAAGCTCGATGTTTCAGGATACACACAGGCAGAAAACGCTAAATCTTGTGCCATACGAATCTTGTGCCATACGCAGGCAGAAGAAGCTGAAGGGAAGCAGGACTGGACAAACGCAGAGCGGCTATACGCTGAAGCAACCTTCATTGACACAGCAGCCACTCTGATCAACACTGCCCTCTGGTTGGGGCTGTGCAGAACGCGATGGCACCTGCAACTGAGTGAAGCTTCTGTAGAAGCATGTGACCAGACTTTGAGTCTGCAGCCAGACAACGTGGAGGCTGTCAAATTCAAGGTGAGCAAAGGTTTCAATAGACACAGTGTAAGGTAGACCTGACCAGTGCGCATGAGTTTTAAATCCTATGCTAGTCTTGCAGCTTCAGGTTGTGTGCTGATGAGGGTCTTGATGATGTCTATCTGCCAGTCATGGTCATGCAAAAGCATCAGGTAAGGCAAAGAAGGTGCATCTGCAATTGGAGTGTTCACAAGAAGGGGGTTTTTTCAGCACACACATGCAAGGCATTGATGTGATCCATGTCAGGGACAGGCTGCCTCTGAGCAGCCTACCAGATTGTGACCCAGCAACTGAATAGCTTGTGTATGTTGACAGGCACGAGCATTGTTGCAAAATGACCAGCTGGATCTAGCACTGCAAACAGCCAAGCAAGCATTCGAGCAACAAAGAACGCAGGAACTGCAGCAGGTATGGTCAAAGCTACTTCTGGCCTCCTCAACTGTCCTGAGAACATGAGAACAGTCAAACAAGCTCACAAGGGCCTGCCAAACACACGCTCACAGGCCTAAGCACTGTTACAACATGCTGAGCATGCATGCTTGCTGCATTCCTGAAGGCATCACAACCTTTACTGTGTCAAGATCCACTGGTTGTTGAAGTCATGTCTGCACAAGTCTCTCCTGTAGGGGCAGGTCAGGCTTTTGCTGTTGTGCATCTGCCTTGCTGTTATCATAAGAATTTGATTATGCCATGACAGCATGTCAGCCATGCAGTTGGTGCAAGAGATTGAGAAGGCGCAGAAAATGGTGGCAAGGAAGGACTACTACAAGATCTTGGCTGTCACACAATCTTCTCATGAGAGGGAAATCAAGCAAGCCTATCGTGAAATGGCCAAGAAATACCATCCTGACAAAGCAGAGTCGCAGGGGCTGTCGGTGCAGCAAGCTGAAGCTAAGTTTACTGACATTGCTGAGGCGTATGAAGTGTTGTCTGATTATGAAAAACGTGCAGCGTATGATAGGGGAGATGACATCGAAGTTCAACAGGGCTCTGGTTTTCCTGGTGGGTTTGGTCAAGGATTCCCTGGGGGATTTGGACAAAGGACTCATTTCAGTTTCCAGTTTGGTTGAGACCCTTTTGACACCTGTTCTGCTAGGTGTCTCAAGTGGTCACACTATCAGCTCAGTCATGCAGCTGTTTGGCTGCAGCTGTGTTCTGTTGTGTTGCCATGATGAAAGCGTCTGTCTGAGGGTGTTTGTGTGTGGATGTGTGTGTGTCGCATCATTGAAGTTTGCTTGCTAGTCGCAACGCAAATTCCTGCTCGACTGCATACATGGCATGCACGTAAAGGTGTTTGCGCCTTTCTATTCATTAGCCGCTGGAGCCTTGAGCCTGATCTCACCGGCTCCCTGTCACAGGTTAACACGGAATCTTATTTGGCGTACACGCGTGACTCCGACCGTGCCCAGCGTCCCCAGCATGTCTAGCAGAAAGGTCGAAAATAGACTGTTCTCGCAGTCAGATGCATCAGATAGCAAGCTGATCGCTCTCATTTTGAACTACAAACTTCCCACACAGGTTCATAAGCTACTACATAAAGGTAAGGCCTGCAGCAGCGGCTAGCATGATGTGACACGAATCTCTAGCAGACAGTGATTGGCGTGGTAGTGCAGCGCAGTTTTGTGTCTGCGCTGATGGCGGTGCCAATCAGCTGTACGATGCTGCACCAAGCTTTGCACAACATCTTTCGGCCGTGGAAGCTCGCCAGCTTGTCAGACCCGCAGTCATTGTTGGAGACCTTGACTCCATCAAAGACGAAGTTAGACAGTATTATGCGCAGTTGGGTACTGAGATAAAAGATCTGTCCCATGATCAAAATTCCACAGACCTGCAAAAATGCCTTACTGAGCTGGAAGACAGGTTCAGTACACAAGAGCTGGCAGACAAGACTGTTGTAGTTGCAGGTAAGTGTCATCTCTTTATGTGCTCAGCTATTGTGGTTGAACCAGTTGGCAACCTCCTGGTCTGCGGATGTCAAAACCTTACTTTGCCAGCAGTCCTTGCAACCCTCAGGGGGTCTAGGCGGCAGATTGGATCACACCATGAGTGCCCTCAGCACTCTGCACAAGTGGCCACATCTGCATTTGGTCTTGTGGGGAGATGGAAGCATGGCTCAGCTTCTAGCGCCTGGCAAGCATGTGATACGACCTGCAAAGCAGTTTGAGGGACCAACCTGTGGTCTGGTTCCTCTCAATGGCCCAGCAACAATTAGCACACAAGGTCTCAAATGGGACTTGGGTAAGAACCCTCATTACCTACAGCTTCTGCAAGTTGGCTGAGCTGTTCATCAAGACATTCATGCTGCCTTAAGGGGCTGCCTTGTGCTCATGCAGGACTGCATTAAAGCGCACAGTCACCCTGGCTGATGCATGAATCAACGTGCGTTATGCTGGTCTTGCTGCTGCATGTGCATGTGACCAGCTCTGTTTCGTGCAGATAAGACGTTGTCAGAGTTCACAGGCATGATCAGCACATCAAACCACATTATGGATGACACCGTGATTGTTGAGACAGATGCAGATGTCATCTGGGTTACTGAAACAGCTTTGTGACTTGGACGTGCTGCACAATCATACAGTGTAGGGTAAACACACAGTGGTGCATTCACTGCAGTAGAGCATGCTGGTTTTGGTTGACCTACCTATTGTTGCCAATGTCCACCAGAATAAGTCAACTGCACATTGAACATACAAGTTTTTGCAATCCATCAGGATGCAACTTGATGTGTTGCTTCCCTGTAACTGTGCCCTACAAGTATGTTGACGTGAAGTGATTTGCATTGTAATGTATCAGAGTTGTGCTATATCTTTGGCTCGTGCAAAACACTCATCTGTCGTTTCCCCTGTCACCTGACGGTGCAGGGTTGTGATCAGTATGCAGACAAATTCAAAATTGCAGTTGAAACAACTGGTGCTGATGACACTGCAGTCAGCATTATCTCCAGGTTTTTATTTAGCTTTGTATGCAATGACAAATACCCTCAGACCCAACTCAAAAATGATGAACAGCATCTCCTTTGTCACCTTGTACCTTAGACTCGAGTCAGCGTGTGAAATGTTATGCAGCTTGGCCATGGTGTACACACAAACAGCACATAGTTTCATGTATTACAAGCCACAAGTTACTGATCAATGTGAGTGTCCCAACATGTGGTCTTGCATTGGGAAAATTCTGCGAAACTATCGTACCAATACAGTATCAGACTAATTTGGTACACTGCTAGGCCATGCAGGCATGCCAACGAATGAACGGTTGTGGAAGGGCTGAGTAAACTCTCAAGCTATCTGAGAAAAAATGATTGTGTTGTCAAAAGTAATGGTGATACAAGCCATCCTGATGACCAAATTCATTGCCACCTGCGTGTTGCGCTGTCATGAAATCTGAGCTATTGAAGCAAAATGACAGTTACCCCTTGATGTACGGATGGCAACTTGTCAGCAGAAACTTGCATCATCTGTTGATTTTGCTGTGTCACATCAATCATGCCAAAAGTATCAGCAGAGGGTGACCCTAAACAGGACACCCTTCGACAAGCCAAAAGCAAATCACAAGGAAAACAAACATCACATACAACGGATTTGAGCCTGCGACTGAGGCACTCCCTGACCCTCAACCACAGAGGGGTGTGGGGCATCTGTCATGTCAGGCATAGACTGCACCAGCTGAAGAGCCTCATCCTCAGTGGTCGCAGCACCTTGCCTCAATATGACAGCAGAAGCTACCCGGGCACCAGCACGACCAATGTTGACCACATCATACCCACACAGGAAGCCGTACAGGGCGCCAGCTGCATACCCATCACCAGCCCCGCAGGTGTCTACCGGGGTGCTGGTGGTCCAGCAAGGGGGTACGCGCTGCAGCTGACCCATGGCGCTGATGCATGAGCCGTGGGCACCATCAGTCACAAGGACCACTTTGCAATGGGGCCCCAGGGCTAAAGCAGCTTCCTGTGCTGTGCATGATGGTCGGCCTAGAAGAGCTGCTGCCTCAGACCTGCAGGGGGGAGATACATTATGTTTGCAGTGGTTTGAGGAACAAGCATGCAAGGGTAGGCTGTGCACCATGCTTTGCAGGTCATACCAGCACAGCCAAGTGGCTGACGTCGAGATCACCCTTGCAGCAAGGCAATTTTGCTGTCCATGAGACAATGTCTGCTGCGATGGCAGACTTGCTTCATGTCTGAGTGCTTTGGTGCAATGTCATATATAGCATGTCATTAATGCTGAGGTGCAAGGTGTCTCATATAGCATGGCATTGGACAGCTCACACACCTGTTGCAGAACAGCATATCTACACCATCCTTGATCAACTGCCAGAACTCTGCAGTATGTCGCTGCACCACGCCTGCATCTCCAGCAGTCATCACGACCATCGCGCCATTGCTGCGAGCAAAGTCTGCTGCTGCTGACAGAGTCTCCAGCGCGTTGTCTACCTCCCACATGTACCCCTCCACCACCAACATGCGTGAGGACTTGATGGCTTGCTGGGCAGCAGCTGACAGCTGCAAGGCGTGAGCTTCGCCAAGATATGACAGGAATGTCCTGTTAGCATCTGGAGTAGTGAGGACAATAGCGGTCCCTGCAGCAGACAAAGCCATGCTTACATCACCAATTCACACAGGGTAACAGCGGCTTATGCACAAAAGATGGTCCTATGTGTTCTTCGCTCAGTCACACAGCAGTTTGCATCTGCTCAGCTCCTCAAGAGCTGTGCATCACGCAGATGTCAGCACAATGGGCAAAAGTAAGACAGGAGTACTTGGAATGACCAGCTTGACATGCTGAAAGTTTGTGCAACTTGCGGGAAAACATAGGTACCTGTGCAGCTTTCTGGTAGTGTATCTGCCAGTATTGCCACTCCTGCTTTTGCTGCTTGAGCAGCAAAGAAACTGCCAAGAGTGTCGCTTCCCACAGCACCAGCCAAAGCAACCTGTAGACCGCCGCTGCCTCGTAAACAATTATCGGCTTGCCCAAGTCTTGATAAACCAATCAAGGTGTTGGAAAGAGATCCTCCAGCTGAGACCTACACAGAAAGCTCTGACTGATCAGCTACCAGATGTTAAGCTTAGCCTGCCAGGCACTGCTGCACGGGGTGCTTGCCTGGTAGGGGGTAGACTCCAACGCTTGCAAAACTTCAGCTCGCTGCTGTGCTGATATGACTCTGTATTCAATAAGTGGAAGCTGAAGGGCTGACACTTATACAATACGCTTTACCACCAGAGCTTCAGACAGTTACCTTCTACTGCCTTTGACTATCCCAAGCCTCACTAACAGGTCGTCCTCTACAGAAGCAGAAAAGTCAACCATAGGTTGCCCCAGACCGACAACGTCCCATGCAGGAGTGCTGGCCTCCTCAGGGCCTCTGAGTGGTTGTTGAGCACCCTCAGCGGTATTGTCGCGGTCAGAATCCAAATTGGCTGACTGGACACACAGAGAATGGTCACCAGTGTGCCTGCTGCCTTTTGTACTGCGTCGGTCAGGTTTGGGCAGGGCAACAAAGGCTGGTCTAGGCCGAAATCCTTTGCGATTTCCAGATTCGTAACTGAGTGCCCTGGTCAATACACTCTTGTTGCACAAAGGACAGGCAGACATGACCATTATGGCTGCAAGTTTGTCGCAGCGGGCTACTGTGCCATACTTGCGCTGTAGGTCTGCGGCTTGCAAATGCAGTTGCAACGCACAGGCGGCACGTGGTGAGTACCGTAATTGTTTGAGACGGACCTGTAACAGCCTGTTACTAACAGGGCCCCTCTTTCCAGCCTGAGGGCAATTCTCAAGGGTAACGAAAGTGTTCCGGACCGAGTCCGATTGTTTCGCCACCACTGGGACCTTTTAGGATGTCCTGACTCGCAATGGACCTGCAGTCATGAGTCTTGATTCATGATGTGTTTGAAGTCCGAATTTGATGATCATATGAATACTTAGATTCATGAAGTCTCACCTGATGACTTAAATTGTCAAAAAGGTCAACGGATGGTCAGTCACAAACACCACCATGCTCATTTGCACCTGCCCATGTGTGGGTACTTTAATCACTATGTTGTGTTACCAACAACTTCTGAATCATTTATAATGAATCATCAGATTTATGCACAATTGTGACAGACGTGACCAAAGTTGCAGAGCACGCAACAGTCTCAGAAACGCATGTTGTGGAGCTTGATGCGCTCATTTGCCAAACAGTGTAGTGGGGTGTATGTTCGTCTGAAATGCAAGAACTTCAGTGCAGAAACCTATTTATGTGGCAATTTCTGTGGTCTCGTAAAAGTATGTCATTGATTTCCATTCACGACAGTCAAAGATTGTCTGGCTTCTTGTGCCAATGACGATCACACAATCGGCCTGAACACTGCGAGGATGCACTTGGTCGTTCACACAGGTCGCATTCGTCCTTGTTGCGGCCTGGCGATGGCGGAACGAGGCGAGTGTCCACTGACAGTATCTGCAGTGATGCCGTGCCACAGTGTTTCTCTTCTATTGCGGACAGAGTCAAGCTGCGGGGAAGTGTAGCTTGACCTCAATGGTATGCTGGACTCACTTCGCGTTTTGTGCCTCAAAGACTCCGCTGGTATCACTGCGTAGAGGCAGAGTGGAGTGCATCCTGTTTGATGCAAAGTTGTGTAGCTCGCCGTGTTAGTGCAGTCTCGCCAGGCTTCACAGCTTCATGTACTTTATAAGCATCTTGGCATCTGCACACCTTCACCAAGGTGTTCAGACGAAAATCTGGATCCTCAGACCGGAAAAGTGAAGCCAGCCTTCCAGGTTGCGCACATCATTGCAGGTCTTTAAACAGCATCGCCTGGTGCTGGAAACTATGCTGCTGCTGGTACAGGGTCTGCCATAGCAACATGCAGCAGCCTAAAGCCAAGCCCAAACCAGCACTAAAAAAGACTACCCAGAACTTTGGGGCATACAAAGTTCCTATCAAAGCACGGCCTGCCAGTGGACAATCTGATAGCCCTGTTCCCAGCGAGAGGCCAGCCAGTGGGGAATCTTCCGCACCAGTCAGAGTACGCAGAACCTCTGGCCGCCCATCTCAGCAACAGGGACACAGCACCGACCCGGAAACCTCTCATGATGTCCCTGCTAGCAGACGCACCTTCAGATCTACAAGCAGCAAGGGGTCTCGACATCGTCGGCATTCTGGCGCAGGCTCTGACAGTGATGCAAGCCATGCATCACGCCCTGCCTCTGCAGCTACATCAGTTGCCAGCTCTGTTGGCACCTCTGCTGCGCCTCAACAGACCGAGGATCAGCTGCAATCAACTGCAGAGTCCATTCTGGGTCTCTGGGATGTCAACCGAGCACAAGAGAAGACAGCTGAGAAGGAGGAAGTGCGTGAGAGGAGACACAGGGCATCTCAAGAGGGCTTCATTGAAGCAGCCCCTGAGGTGCCGAGTGTGGATGCTATGTTGCGGCAGCGGCTGTCCATGAGCAAATGGAAAGGGGCAGTCAAAGCTGTTGGGGCTGTCAACAAGATGGGAATGCTGGTCAAGATGAGACCTCCATCTGCCCCCACTCTCATCAAACACGGCCACTCAATGGAGGCTGTTGCAGGTAATCCATTCGTCAAAATTCTGATCTGGGTATTCAAAACCTTGTCAACCCAGATGCTTGTTGTGACAAACATCATTTGAGGATGTTGTGATTGCTGCACGCTATGTTGTCTTCCGGCATTACAATATCCCTCCTCATTCTCACCAGGTGCTCACCAGATTGCAGTGGACATTGATGAAAGCCATTGTCAGACTGCTCAGGAGTGCATGGCAGAATGTTCACACAACACACTCAAGCCAAGTATGCATGCGCGTTCACCCTAAATGATATATTCAAGATGTCTGACCTGCACGAGGCCTGATGGAGCATCATTGTTGAGTTGTACACTGCTACGTACATGCAGCAAGCCCAAAGATGAGTGTGTATCTGGGTGCGCAGACGTGGCTGGATACGGAGCACAATCTGTTCCAGCTAGGATGAATGCATTGGCCGGTGAAGATGAATGGGAAGCCCGTACCATGATGCCAGGTACTACACTGTTGTTATGCACAGGGATGCGACACTAGCACCACTGTTGTGTCAGTTGACGTCAGAGCTCCTGCTGTGTGATGGTCTATCATGCGCACTTTGACTGATGGGATTGCCCTCTGTGAGGGCTGTGCTGCCCTCTTTGCTTGTCAGCGTGTCGGCTCTTCAGCATGTAATACAGGAAGTTGCCAGCCTATCAAGCCAAATGATACAAGGCACACGAGGCCTTGACAGTTGAGAGCTGCGTGAGAGTGAGCCTGTGACTGGACTGCAGTGCTACTGTCGTTGTTCATGTCACAACAACTTACCAAGGAATGTTACATGTGACGACAGATTCTGGAGTGAGCACAGCAGATGATCCCCATGCTGAGGGCTGGCAGCTGGGGATGCCCTTCTCAGTGGAAACCAAAGAAGGGCATGCTGAGGCAGCCATGGCGCCGGTCATCCTCCCCAATGCATTGCGCAAGCCAAGCAATGTTCTGCAGGTCCTTGCCACCCCAGCATGGCCTGTGTAAGTCCTTCTATACATGCATTGCATTTACTAAGCACAATGCGAAACCAAACCGGCATCGTGATGAGCTGACTCAGCATGTGTGCAAATTTTATGCTCTGCCTAGTCCTCTGCCGTGTTGTCACTGCGAGCAGTCCCCCAGACATGCATGCACTCCGTTTGCTGTATGCTTGCCAACTTCCTGCATACATTTGTTGCTGGTGTTAGGCACCATGACTGATTTGAGCAAAGCAACCTGTGTGTGCCCTCTGAGTTAATGTCAGCACACCGAATGGAGTTCTGCTGTTGAACATCTGTGCATCGAGACGCCAGCTGGCTTCCAGCAATTCAGCACTTGCAGCAAGCAGCCTACCAGACAGCGTGAAGAAGCAAAGGGCACTGCGTCAGCTGCAGAAAAACTGATACGCCTGATTTAGCAAAGCCCACAGGCAGCAGATCTCCTGCTGAATAAGAGTTTCAGCTCCAGATAGTCAGTGAGTGTTGCCTCAGAAGCACGATTGTTATATTGCAAAGCCGGCCATTTGAGGAGCCAGCTGTGTGGCAGCAGCAAGCACAGCTAGCTAAACCTTAGCATGCACTTGGCAGCTATCTCAAACCGCATGTCTCAACATGTGGGCAGACAAAGCGCAGGCGATCTGAGGTGCCAATCACAATCAACGCCAGCCATGCGTACAATCACTGCCAGCTGTCAAGGTCAACAGTCACAGGACCAATGCATCCAGGTTTGAGCTCTAACCATCACTCAAACCAGCCGACGCATGTTTGGAAGATTCATTCAGCTACCAATCATTGCTGTGAGCAAGGCAAACCAGCGAGGACTTGATGGGTGCAGGGGTGAGGAGTCAGATCTGGTACGCCTTGAGAGGCTGCATGGAGCCAACAGCAACTTGTCAGACCCGGTGCTGAGAACCTCCAGCAACCTCAGCACGGTCATGCAGCACTGGAAGCCCATGCCTCAGGAGGTAGTGTACTCCCACTTCATGCTGGACAAAGGATGTAAAACTCTTCTCTCTCTCTGTGGTCATCTCGTGACCCTGATACACATTTTCAGCTCATTGATCAGCCCAACAATCATTTGTGTAAAAGTATGCTCGAGCAAAAGTCGACACTCTCTTTGTGTAAAGCAACTCTTGCACTCCCTTCAAACCGTTAGCTGTGCTGCTCAGCGTCAGGGATGGCAATGTGAAACCTCCACCATGAGACAGTGCATGTGGTTCTTTGCTCACAAGTGTCTGTAAACTCCAGGGCGAGGGCCCTGTTGTGGAAGAGAAGCCTGCTTTATCTCTGCTGGACAAGATCAGGGGCAAGCGCCATTCGTCCTCCGATCAACCCTCGCCATCCCCAAACACGCCTGGGAAGCGGGCATCCTTTGACTCAGGTCGGAAGTGCAGAGAAAGCGCAATTGCTCATTTGCAAGCTGTGCAGGATACTGTTCAGCTTGGAAAGCAAGAAACACCCTCAGAAGCTTGCTATCAGATAACAGCTACATGTGGCTGCTTGCCCTATTCTGCACTTCAAAGTGGGACTTAGCTACTGTACAGCTACTGTGCAGCTACTGCACAGCTACTGTACAGCTACTGCACAGCTGCAGCCACTGTACAGCTACCGGCGTAGTCTGCCTTATCAATGTGCAACATCATAGTGTGAACTGTGTGTCTTTCCATTGCAGGCGCTTCTGGTCAGAAAAGGGATGAAAACCTGATGAGCAGCTTGCTGAACAAGAGAGCCAATGACTCGCAAACCTCTATAGACAGCTCGCGAGGCTCTGAGGCAGTTCTTATCAGCGCAGCATTTGCAGACAGCCCCCTTGCCGCGTCCTTGCACCATCACTCAGACAACGATCTGTTTGGTCTGTCAAGTCGAGCAGCTGGTCCTGGGAGTGTTCAGAGCGATATGACGGATGAAGGGTCCACTGGCTCTTGGCGCGCTGGCAGGCCGGCTGCAGGCTGGAAAGGACGAATGAGCAGCATGCTGCTCAGGAACCCATCCACCAGCCTCAAGGCAGACACTATCAAGGCCAAGAAGGTGCTGCTGCTTGCACATGGCATAGCTTGCATAGCTTGGAGTTGTGCACCGAGTCTGCGCAGATTATAGGTTGTGGGCAGGCAGATGCTGTCAATGGTCTCCAATCTGAACTCAGACCAGGAAACAACCTGCTTGATCAATCTGCAGTCTGCAGCCAAGGTGTGCAAGTCACATTATGTGTTCAGACACGCAGCTGCCCGCATTGGGACATTTGCAGGACGCCACATAAAGCAGCTCAGCAAAATGTGACTGTAGAGCAAGCATGTGTATGATCAGCTGGGTGGTGAGTGTACTCGTCTGTGAGTGCAGGAGAAGCCCACGCTGAATGTGCTAATACCAACCACATCCATTCCCAGCGCTAACAAAGGAGGTCTTTCGACCCCCAAGTCACCCGTATCCAGGCTGGGGGCCGCCCCTAAAGCAGGACGTAAGGCACGCAGGGCATCCAATTTAGCCCAGCTTGCAGAGCAGGCAGGCGCATCCTTCTTTGAAGGTGTGTGTGTGTCCACTGCGTCTGTATCCCACCAGGCCACAAACAAGCCCTACCCTGTGGCTGCTTTAATGAATGCATGAGAGAAGCATTCATGTTTCAGCAAGGATCAAGGCCTGCCCCACGAGTACTTGTTTCACTGCTGCAGCTGCACAACCACCTCAGTTGATAACCATGTCAGCAGCCTAAGATGCTGATGCCATGCTGCAGCTTAAAATGTTATCAATAATAATAAAAACGCTTTCCAGCTCATGATGAGCTAGGCATGTTCGGGACAAGTCTTGTCTCTCCAATGCTGCAGCTTTGGAGAAGAACAGCACACCCGGAGAGGCAGTTGAGAAGAACCTGGGCCACCGCAAAAGCGTGGAGGACCTGAGGAGCATCATCAACACCAGCCTGACAGCTCGCCGGTGGCAGAGCAAGACAGTGTCCAAAGCACTGCCTGCTCTAGCACCCTTTGTGCCGCGAATGCTGAGGGATGATCTGCTGACTGCACAACCCCGGTGCCTGGCAGGCTCTGCAGGGCATGCCTCACATCCTGAGCAGCCTGATGAAGAAAACGACAGTAAGTCTGCTGACTCCCTGTGGCACTGCCTTTGTTGCGACTGGCTCACAAACGGCACAAAAGTACCGTGCTGAGGGTTCTGGTGTGTCAAACTGGGATGCACATCTATGTCAGGCTCTTGCCATGTGTATGCACAAAACTGGGCTCCTCGCATCCAAGGCACTGGCACTGTAATACATTATTTAATTGAACCTGTCTGGCCTGACTTTGGCTTGTTCTGACATGCCAATTGCCTTTCAGGTTTGCATTGAAGCTGCATGAAAACATGCATCTGCATGCTGTGTTGGCAAGAACCTTGTCATCTCTCACATGCTCCTCCCCCATGATAGACATGTTCTTGCTTGCAGCACGCACCCAGACCAGAGTGAGCCAACAAGAAATTGTAGCCGTCCATGTGAAGCAGCAAGAATATGATTGTCTGTTATTGTGGCTGCAGGGTCGACATCTAGGGGTATGGAGCCTCGCATGGAGTCCTTTGATGGCGCTGTGCTCATCTGTGACATCACAGGATTCACACAGCTCACTGAGCAGCTGTCCAAGCAGGGACCCTCTGGCGTGGAGCAGCTCACCAAGTGCATGAA
>JAABUK010009138.1_pt1 | contig 13648 bp, 10 predicted proteins | sample 5559141 | NCBI WGS metagenome assembly JAABUK01 (sample SAMN10711869, study PRJNA513367) | rock metagenome | isolation source: Antarctica rocks | place: Antarctica: Victoria Land, Pudding Butte nord | collected 2016-01-03
GCCAACGGTGGCCAAAGCGCCATGGCCGGTCGTCGACGAATCGCTGCTGGTGCAGGACACCGTCGTCTGCGTGGTGCAGGTGAACGGCAAGGTACGAGCGCGACTCGACGTGGCGCCCGGAATCGGCGAGACAGAGCTGGCCCAGCGCGTCGCCGACGACCCCGCGACCGTGAAAGCCCTTGCCGGGTTGACGATCCGCCGCACGATCGTGCGGGCTCCGAGGTTGGTCAACTTCGTCGTCGGCTGACGATCAGACCGATGTTCTGGCTACCCACCTGCCACCTGCCCGCTGCAGGCGGCGCTGCGCGGTCTGTTGGATGCAGTGCCCACTCTTGTTGTCCACGGGTTGGCCGATCGTGGATTTGTGCACAGGGCGGTCGGCGTCGTGGGGGCGGGGGATCTCCTAACCTCCAGGGATGTTTGGACGCGCGAATCCTCGTTACGCCCGCCGTCGGCCAGGTGCCGGCGAGCGTGCGCTGGTGCTGCGCCGGCTCGACCGGATTGCGCCGGCCCTGCCGGTAGAGACGATCTCCGCAAGCGATCACGCCGCTCTCGGGCTCGACCCCGCCGGCGGCTGGATTCCGCGTGGCCGAGCCCGGCGTACACCGGCCGACGACGATCCCGAACCCGACGTGGCACAGCGGTCGGAGCGCCGGGAGCCGGCCGATCCGACGGGCCGCCGTCCCCGGTTGACGGTCCGGCTGGCGGCACGGTTCGGCGTCAGCCCGGTCCACGTCGCGCTGGTCTCGGTCGGCCTCGTGCTCGCGCTCGTCCTCGCCGGTGCGGCGTTCGTCCGCGCGCGTCCTCATCAGACGACTGTTGGGCCGGTCGCCGGCCCGAGCGCTTTGAGAGTCTCGGCCGGCGCCGTGCCCACGCCGGTGCCAGCCGCTCCAGCGGTCGCGTCGGTGGCCACCTCCGGTTCCGGCTCGCCGCTGCCGTCGTCGTCGACCGCAGCGACCGCCACGATGCTGGTCGTGCACGTGATCGGCAAGGTCCGACGGCCGGGCCTGATCAGACTTCCACCGGGCTCACGTGTGATGGACGCGATCACCGCGGCCGGCGGTGCGGCTCACGGCGCCGACCTGAGCACCCTCAACCTGGCACGGCTGGTCGTCGACGGGGAGCAGATCGCCGTCGACGTGCCCTCGTCGCCGGATGGATCGGGCGCCGCGCCGCCGGCGGTCCCCGGCGACGCGGGCGGGAGCGGCGGATCGGCTGACGGCTCGGAAGCAGTGAGCGCCGTGGTCAATCTCAACAGCGCGACCCTCACCGCGTTGGAGACGCTTCCGCGGGTCGGACCCGTACTGGCTCAGCGAATTCTCGACTTCCGGACGCAGAACGGACGCTTCACCCGGGTCGAGGAACTGAAGGATGTCAAAGGGATCGGCGCCACGACGTTCGCCGACATCGAGCCCCATCTCACGGTCTGAGGCCGCGCCGGCCGGCGGCGCCGCGGATACCGCCGCGCGAGTCGCCGGACTCCGCTGCGGACGGCGGTTGCCCAAGCTGTGCTGGTCGGCGCGGTCGCCACCGCCGTCACCTGCGCGCATGTCGCGATCGCCTGGTCCGGGCCGGTACCCGGTCTCTCGCTCCGCGCTGCCACCGTCCGGGGCGTCGTACAGATCACCGCGGATCCGGTCGTGCGCGAGTCGACCATCGGCCATGGGTCCGGCGGCTCCTACGTGGTGGTGCGCGCCCGCCTCACACAGGTGAGCGTGCGCGACGCTTCGGTCGACGTGAGAACTCCGGTGGTGCTCACCGCCCCCACGTCGTGGGCACGTGTGGTATCGGGCGAGCGGATCGCGGTGATCGGACGGCTCTCCCCGACCACGCGGGGGACGACGTCGTCGCGATCCTCAGCGTGCGCACCGCGCCTCGGGTCATCGGATCGCCGAGCCTGCCGATGCGGGCGGCCCAACATCTGCGCGATGGTCTGGCCCGCTCCGTCCGCGACCTGCCCGCGGATCAGCGCGCACTGGTCCCCGCACTTGTCGATGGCGACGTGTCGACCTTCCCACCGGATCTCATGCAGGCGTTCAGATCCGCCGGCTTGACGCACTTGTCGGCGGTCTCGGGCACGAACCTGTCCATCCTCCTCGCACTTGTGCTGGCGATCGGCCGGCCGCTGCGCATTCGCGGCAGGGGCGCGCTGGTCCTCGGGCTGGCCGTGGTCGTGTTCTTCGTGATCCTCGCCCGGCCGCAGCCGAGCGTGCTGCGGGCGGCCGCGATGGGATCGGTGGTCGTCGTCGGCAGTGTGTTCGGCTTCCGTCGCGGCGGACTCCCGGCGCTCGCCATCGCCATCAGCATGCTGATTCTGGTTGATCCGTGGCTCGGGCGGTCGGCCGGTTTCGCGTTGTCCGCGCTGGCGACCGGCGGGCTCGTCCTGCTTGCGCCGAGGCTGGCCGCCGCAATCTCGACGTGGGCGCCACACCCGCTCGCCGTTGCCCTCGCGGTGCCATTGGCAGCTCAGCTGACCACCACTCCGGTGATCGCCGCAATCTCGGCATCGGTCAGCCTGGTGGCGATTCCGGCCAACCTGCTGGCCGAGCCCGCGGTGGGGCCGGCGACCGTCCTCGGCGTCGGCGTCACCGTGCTGGCGGCAATCTGGCCGGGCGCTGCGACGGTCGTGGCCTGGTTCCCGTTCGTCCCGGCCTGGTGGATAGCGCAGGTCGCGCGAGTCGCGTCGCGGGCACCCGGCCGGTCGATCGCGTTGGGCGACGATGCCCCCACTCCAGGTGCCGCGGTGCCGCTCGACGCCGTGAGCCCGTTCATCCTCGTCCTGGTCGCGCTGGTGACGGTTGCCCTCATCGTCGTGGCACCGCGATTCCTGCGGTCGCGGCGGCGGACGCTGCTCGCCGGACTGATCGGTGTCGTTGTGCTGGCGGCCCCTCCGTCGGTGTTCCTGCGGCCGATGGCCGGGGTCGGGTCCGCGTTGCTGGGCTGGCCGCCGTCCGACTGGCGCATCGTCGCGTGCGACGTCGGCCAGGGCGACGCGCTCGTTCTGCGCGCAGGAACTCGTGCCGCGGTCGTCGTCGACACCGGGCCGGCTCCCGGTCCGGTCAGTGACTGCCTCGACCGGCTCGGCATCACCAGCGTGCCCTACGTGCTGCTCACGCATTTCCACGAGGACCACGTCGGCGGCCTCGCCGGTGTGCTCGACGGTCGCACCGTCGCAGAGGTCGGGATCACCCGCGCGACGACCATCCCGCCGGCGGGTGCCGAGGCGATCCGGCTCGCCGGAGAACGGCACGTCCCGGTGGTCGTGGCCCGGCTCGGAGACACCTGGCAGGCGGGCGACGTCAGCTGGCAGACGCTCTGGCCGGACGGCGGGTCCGTCGTCGAGGACGGAGCCGACAGCGGGAGCAGTGAGGGATCGGATGAGAACGACGCGAGCGTGGTTTGGCGCGCGCGGATCGGGGACGTCAGCGTGTTGATGACCGGCGACGTGGAGCCGTCCGCGCAGGCGAGCCTCCTCAGTCGCTACCGCGGTGCGCTCGCGGTCGACGTCCTGAAGGTCCCGCACCACGGCTCGCGCTATCAGGACCCCGACTTCCTGGCGGCGGCCGGCGCGCGGGTCGCGCTCGTGTCCGCCGGGCTGGGCAACGACTACGGCCATCCGAACCCGGGCACTCTCGCGCTACTGGCGGCCGATGGCACGCAGGTCCTGCGCACCGACCTCGACGGGTCCTCCGCGGTGGCCGGCGACTCCACCCATCTGCGCACCGTGACGCAGCGTGCACGTCCCCGTGCGGTCGCCGCTGCCTTACCTGCGGCGAGCCCCGCTGTGGGCGACCGCGTGCATGTCGCCTTCGTGCGGCACGGCGGAGACACTGCGCCCGTCGGCTCCCGCATCGACCGCCCGCACTCAGTCGCTTCGGTGCCGGCTGCGGCGGCGACTCAGCGTCCGCGGTGCCGGTCACCGCCCGGTCCCCACGTCGTGGGCGTGCTCGAGTCCGCACCCGGCCGTCGAGCCACTACGTGCGCCGTCCGTGCGTGAGAAGCTGGGAGCGATGAACGACACCGGCACCGCGCCCGCTCCGGTCACACTCCTGATCGGTCCCGAGGACTTCATCGCCGAGCGCACGGTCCAGCAGATCCGGCACGCTGCCCGTGCGGTCGACGCGCAGACCGAGCTGGTCGAGCAGTCCGCGGCGGAGGTCGGCGCGGGAGAGCTGTCCGGGCTGCTGGCCCCCTCCCTGTTCTCGGCGGCCCGGGTCCTGGTGCTCGAACAGGCGGCCGACGCGAGTCCCGAACTCGGCGCCGAACTGCTCGTCTACGCGGCCGACCCGCTGCCGGACATGCAGGTGGTCGTCCTCCACGGTGGCGGCCCGAAAGGTCGCGGCTGGGCGGACAAGCTGCGCAAGCTCAAGACCGTCCGTACGGTGACCTGCGACCGGCTCAAGCCGCGCGACCTGCCGGTCTTCGTCAACGGGGAGATCCGTTCGGCAGGCGGTCGCGCCGAGCCGGATGTGTCGACCGCGCTGGTCGACGCCGTGGGTGCCGACCTGCGGACCCTCGCATCCGCGGCCTCCCAGCTTGTCGCCGACTCGACCGACGGCTTTGTCACCGCCGACCTCGTGCAGCGCTACTTCGCCGGCCGGGCCGAGGTCACCAGCTTCGCGGTCGCCGACGCGGCGCTGCTCGGCCGGACTGCGGAGTCCCTCGAGCGGCTGCGCTGGGCACTGGGCAGCGGCGTCGCGCCCGTCCTCGTCACATCGGCCCTGGCGGCGAGCGTCCGCCGGCTGGTCAAGGCGCAGGGTCTGCCCGCCGGCATCAAACCCAACGACGCCGCGCCGATCGTCGGGGTCCCGGGGTGGAAGGTCGACCAGCTCCGGCGGGAGGCCCGGGAGTGGACCAGCGGCGGCTTGGCGACCGCGGTCAGCGCCGTCGCCAAGGCTGATGCGGACGTCAAGGGCGCTGCCCTGGACGCCGACTATGCGCTCGAACAGGCGGTGCTCACGATCTCGCGGGCACGCCGAAGCCAGGCTCGACGATGATGTCGCTGCCAGGTCCGACCACGCCGAGCACGGCGTGGCCTCGTTCGCGGAAGGATGATCGGCCATGATCTTCGACTTCGGCGAGCTCGACGCGATCGAGCTCGACGTCCCACTCCCCTCGACACTCCTTCAGGTTCGCCAGGTTCTCGCCCCGCCGCGGCTCGACGACGTCGCCGGCGCCGTGCGGGCCGAGCTGGATGCGAGCGGGCTCGCCGCGCAGGTGAAGCCCGGTGACTCGATCGCCGTCGGTGTCGGCTCCCGCGGTGTCGCGAACATCCCGTTGCTGGCGAAGACGGTCTGCAGCTGGTTCGCCGACCTCGGCGCGAAGCCGTTCGTCATCCCGGCGATGGGGTCGCACGGCGGGGCGACGGCCGAGGGTCAGGCGGACATGCTCGGCCAGCTCGGCGTGACGGAGGCGAGCGTCGGAGTCCCGATCGTGTCGACGATGGAGGTCGCGGAGATCGGCCGGCTCGACGACGGACCGCCGCTGTTCTGCGATGTCAACGCGATCGCGGCCGACCACACGTTCCTGATCAACCGGGTCAAGCCGCACACCGATTTCCACGGCGATCTCGAGAGCGGCCTCGCGAAGATGTGCGTGATCGGCCTGGGCAAACGCCACGGCGCCTCGATCATGCACGCGGGCGGTGGTGCGGCGTTCCGACGCTGGCTCGCGCCGGCGGCACGCATCTACGAGACCAACACCAACCTCCTCGGCGGCCTGGCCGTGGTCGAGAACGCGCACGACGACACAGCGATCGCGCGGGTCCTCCCGGTCGCGCAGATCGGCACCCCGGTCGAGGGCGAGCTGCTCTCGGAGGCCAAGCGGCTGCTGATGCGGATGCCGTTCGACATCGTCGACGTGCTGGTGTTGAAGGCGATCGGCAAGAACATCAGCGGCACTGGGATGGACACCAACGTCATCGGCCGGGTGCTCATCCCGCGTGAAGCCGAGCCGGCGACGCCCGATATCGCGGCGATCGCGGTCCTCAACCTCACCGAGCCCACCCACGGCAACGCCTCGGGCATCGGACTGGCAAACGTCACCACCTGGCGCGCGGCCGCGGCGATCGACTGGACCGCGACCTACATGAACTGCCTGACATCGGGGATCTTCGGGATCGCCCGGGTGGGGCTGCCGATCGTGATGGCCGACGACCGCCGCGCGATCAGCGTGGCGGTCAACGGCTGCGCACAACCGCTGGACGCCGCTCGTATCGTCTTCGCGGCCGACACCCTGCATGTCAACCAGGTGTGGGTGGCTCCGTGGATGGCGGACGAGATCGCCGGTCGCGACGATCTGATCGTCGAGCGGGAGGTGCCGCTCAGCTTCGACGGTGGCCGGTTGACGTCACCGTGGTCGATGCCGGCGATCAAGTAGGCCGGTCCGCTGGCGGTCGATCGGCATGACGAAGGGGCGCCCGGTCGATGACCAGGCGCCCCTTCGTCATGTCTGCAAGCGCAGCGTCAAGCTGCGAGAGGTGACGCTACTTCGTGAGGGCGTGTGCCTGCTGCGCGAGCGACGACTTCCGGTTCGCGGCCTGGTTGGCGTGGATGACGCCCTTCGACGCGGCCTTGTCGAGCTTGCGTCCGGCTGCAGCGGTCGCGGTCGCGGCCTTCTCGGCATCGCCGGATGCGATGGCCTCGCGCGCAGCGCGGACAGCGGTACGCAGCGACGACTTGGTCGACTTGTTACGCAGACGGCGCGCCTCGTTGGTACGGATGCGCTTGATCTGGGACTTGATGTTTGCCACGGATGCCTCGGTCCACACTAGATGTCGTTTGATAGGTCATGTCGCTTCGATATGTCGGTCGGTGCCGGACGGTCCGCCGACGTGCGCCGCACGCAGGCGCGGAACCGACCGGCAGCACGCCCCACGGACTACCCGCGACAGCGACGGGTAACGGTACCAGTGGGGAGCGGACGCACCCAAACCCCGCGTGGATACGGTGGCACGGCACAGCACGACCCGTTGCACTGCACGGCCGAACGGAGATGCACCGCATGGACGACCCGTCGGACCCCGCAGCGATGCAACCTGCCGAATCCGCCGACGGCGGCTCGTCATCGCCACTGCGGCTGGCCTCGCCGACGGATTCGTCGGCCGGTCTTGGCATCGAGGTGGTCGTCGACACAGCGAACGGCGCGCTCGACGGCGTTCGACGGGGACAGGTGGCCGCGTGGCTGGGCGTGCCGTATGCGTCGCCGCCGGTCGGGTCGCTGCGATTCGCCGAGCCGGCACCGGTCGAGCCGTGGGTCGGGGTGCGGAATGCGCGCAGCTACGGACCCAGCGCGCGCCAGCCGACCGTCATCCGACTGCCCGCGCGGTTGGCGAAGCTGGCGACCGGCGGTCAGAGCGAGGACTGTCTGACGCTCAACATCTGGTCCACCGGGCCCGGCGGGGATGCCCGTCCGGTGTTGTTCTGGATCCACGGGGGAGCCTTCGAGATCGGCTCGGGCAGCCTGTACTCCGGTGCCGAGCTGGCCGAGCTCGGTGACATCGTCGTGGTGACGATCAACTATCGCCTCGGCGCGCTCGGGTTCGTGGACCTGCGTGACCTCTTCGACGACGACCGGTTCGCCTCGAACGTCGGCCTGCGTGACCAGCTGGCCGCACTGACGTGGGTGCACGACAACATCCGCGCGTTCGGCGGTGATCCGGACCGGGTCACGATCGCCGGCGAGTCCGCCGGCGCCGGCTCGGTCGGTGCGCTGCTGGTGTGCGACCGTGCCCAGGGACTGTTCGCCGGCGCGATCTGCCAGAGCGGTGGCCTCAACCAGATCTGCGACGCCGAGCACGGCCTCGAGATCGCCGACGTCTTTGCCCGTCAGCTGGGCGTGTCGCGGGAGAACCGCAACGACATGTTCACGATGGACGCCGATCGGTTGACGGCGGCGATGACGGCGACCCGGCGGCTGCGGGTGGAGAAGTTCACCACCCGGCCGTTCTTCGACGGCGACCTGCTCCCGGCCACCCGCAGCGACGCCCGTGCCTACCCGGCCGCCCCGGTTCCGCTGCTGTCGGGCACGAACCACGACGAGGTGACGATGTTCCATGCGCTGCGGCAGAAGATCATGCCGCTGAGTCGGGCGGTCGTCGTGAACGCCATGACTCATCAGCTCGGCGGGGCTAGGACGGACGCGATTCTGGCGATGTACCCGAACGACCGGGCCGGTCTGCTGCAGATGGGGACCGACCTCGCGTTCGAGATGCCCAGCCGGGAGGTGGCCGAGACCCAGGCCCGGCGCGCGCCCGTCTGGCGCTACCGGTTCGACTTCCCGTCGAAGCTGCTGTTGGGCCGGATCGGCGCGACCCATGGGCTCGAGCTGTGGTTCCTGTTCGACATGCAGCCGGCACGCTCACGGCGGGTCCTGCTCGGCCGCGACACCGACGAGATCCTCGCACTCTCGACCCGGATGAAGACCGCCTGGATGAGGTTCGTCCGGGACGGCGATCCCGGCAACGGGTGGGCGCAGTACAAGGTGGACGGTCCAGTCGAGCATCAGCGCAACACGATGATCTTCGACGGCGTCGACCACCAGGAGATCGATCCGTCGCGTGCGCGACGGCTGGTGTGGGAGCCGTTCACCCCGACGATCCCGTAGCCGAGCCCGGCCGGTAAGGACGTCAGGCATGGCCGTAGCCCCACAACCCTGGCCCGCTACATCGAACCCGAACAGGAACGCGTCGGGCCCATCGTGCGCTCTAGCGCAGCCACGCACAGTCGACGAACACCGCGCGACGGCCGGCACCGGTGAGCAGGATGTTGTCCGACCGGACGTCGAAGTGCAGCAGCAAGGTCCCTGCACCGCCTGCCGGGAGTGCTCGGCCAGGTCGAGCAGGACGGGTAGCTGTGTCCGGGTCCACGACTCCAGCAGGGCGGGTTCCTCGGCGAGCGCGACCGAACTGTCGGGAAGGTTGCTGCCCCCCCTCGACCGCAGCTCCGCGTCCGTCCGGAGCCGTCGGAGGGCGGCGGCGAGATCGGTGAGGCCAGCGCTGATGACCTCGACGTCGGCCCTTCGGAACGGCTGCGCTGGTGTCGTCCCGTCGATGTCGCTCAGCAACAACGCAACCCAACCGCCGTCGTCCAGCTCACCGGCTCGGCGCCGAGGATCGAGGCGAGCCGGCTCCGCAACGCCGTCGGCGCCTCGCGCAGATCGCGCCGCATGGACCAGAAGGTGGCAGCCATGACCACGCAGTGTGTCGCAGCCCGAGCCGCGTCGACATCGATTTGCGCCGGGCATGGGATCATGGCGTTCGCGCCCGTTTCCCCGGGCGCGCCGCCCATTCGGCCCTTCGACGAAAGTTGTCCCGTTGCCCCTGCCCGCCGCGCCCCCGCCGGGGTCGACCGACGCGTCGCTGCTGCGGAACTTCTGCATCATCGCCCACATCGACCACGGCAAGTCCACGCTCGCCGACCGGATGCTCCAGATCACCGGCGCCGTCGACGACCGGTCGATGCGTGCGCAGTACCTCGACCGGATGGACATCGAGCGCGAACGCGGCATCACCATCAAGAGCCAGGCCGTGCGGATCCCGTTCACTCCGACCACCGGGCCGGACGCGGGCACGACCTTCGTCCTGAACCTGATCGACACCCCCGGCCATGTCGACTTCAGCTATGAGGTCAGTCGTTCGCTGGACGCCTGCGAGGGTGCGATCCTGCTGGTCGACGCCGCGCAGGGCATCGAAGCCCAGACCCTCGCGAACCTCTACCTCGCGCTCGGCGCCGACCTCACCGTCATCCCGGTGCTCAACAAGATCGACCTCCCCAGCGCGCAGCCGGAGAAGTACGCGGCGGAGCTTGCCAACATCATCGGTTGCGACTCCTCCGACGTGCTGCGGGTGTCGGCCAAGACGGGCGCCGGCGTCGCCGAACTCCTGCATGCGGTGGTCGCGCAGATCCCGCATCCGGTCGGCAAGCTCGACGCGCCCGCCCGCGCGCTGATCTTCGACTCGGTCTACGACACCTACCGAGGCGTCGTCACCTACATCCGGGTCATCGACGGCAACCTGCGGCACCGCGAGAAGGTCAAGATGTTCTCCACCGGCTCGACTCACGAGCTGCTCGAGGTGGGCGTCAGCTCTCCCGAGCCGACCCGGGCGGATTCGCTGGGGGTGGGCGAGGTGGGATACCTCATCACCGGAGTGAAGGACGTCCGGCTGTCACGCGTCGGCGACACCGTCACCTCCGCCGTCGACGGGGCCACGGAAGCACTCGCCGGCTATGAGAACCCGAGGCCGATGGTCTATGCCGGGCTCTATCCGATCGACGGCGACGAATACACCGATCTGCGCGAATCGCTCGAGAAGCTGCAGCTCAACGACGCGTCGCTGGTGTACGAACCGGAAACCTCCGGTGCGCTCGGCTTCGGTTTCCGGTGCGGCTTCCTCGGCCTGTTGCACATGGAGATCGTTCGCGAACGGCTCGAGCGGGAGTTCAACCTCGATCTGATCTCGACCGCTCCCAACGTCGTCTACCGAGCCAAGATGGAAGACGGCACCGAACTCGTCATCACCAATCCGAGCGAATTCCCGGTCGGCAAGGTCGTCGAGGTCTACGAACCGATGGTGCGTGCGACCGTCCTGGCGCCGAGCGACTACATCGGCACGATCATGGAGCTGTGCCAGGCACGGCGCGGATCCCTGCTGGGGATGGACTATCTCTCCGCCGACCGCGTCGAGATTCGCTACGCGATGCCATTGGCCGAGATCATCTTCGACTTCTTCGATGCACTGAAATCGCGCACCCGTGGATACGCGAGCCTCGATTACGAACCTACCGAGCAGCTGCCGGCGGACCTCGTGAAGGTCGACATCCTGCTGCACGGCGAGCCGGTCGACGCGTTCAGTTCGATCGTGCACAAGGACAAGGCCTACAGCTACGGCATCGCGATGACGGGCAAGCTCAAGGAACTCATTCCCCGTCAGCAGTTCGAGGTGCCGATCCAGGCTGCCATCGGTGCCCGGGTGATCGCACGCGAGTCGATCCGGGCCATCCGTAAGGACGTGCTGGCCAAGTGCTACGGCGGTGACATCACCCGCAAGCGCAAGCTGCTGGAGAAGCAGAAGGAAGGCAAGAAGCGGATGAAGATGGTCGGCCGGGTCGAAGTGCCCCAGGAAGCATTCGTCGCCGCACTTCAGACCGGTGAGATCACCACTGACCGGGCCAAGAAGTAGTCGACTGGCGACGACGACCACTCCGAGCGGGGTGGCGGGGCGCCGTCTGTGGAGAATTCCACCCGAAGTGGCTACTCTTCGTGCACGATTGGCCGATGCGGCAGCAGGTCCCGCCGTGTTTGCCGTCTTTGAGTGGACGCTCGACCATCCGGGTAGTCACCCTTTGCGATCGGTTCGCCGTCCATCAGTTTCGCCGACAATCCCTGCGGGGAGAACCAGCATGACGTACCCAATGCTTCCGCCCCCGGGATACCCGGTCGTGCGGCCTGACCATCCCCGCGCGACGACATCGATGGTCCTCGGCATTCTCGGGCTCGTGATCTGCTCGATCTGCGCGCCGTTCGCGTGGTCCATCGGCGGCAAGGCCGTCAAGGAGATCGACGCGAGCGGAGGCGCCTACGGCGGCCGCAGCCAGGCCCAGGCGGGCTACGTCATGGGAATCATCGGATCGGTTCTGCTCGGTCTGACCGTTGTCGGCGTCGTGCTCTGGCTCATTGCTGTGATCATCGGCGTCGCCAGCAGCGCGACCGGCCCGTAACGGCCGCGGGCTCGAACAAGGTGGTTGCTCCTCAGTACGTATCAATGCATCAGCATCACGATCCGTGTAGCGCGCTCGGCTTTTGTGGATAACTCAGGAGCGTTTTCGCTATTCTTCGCGACAATTGCTCAACGCACGCCTGTCGGACGTCCGCTCCGACGGACCCTTTCTTTAGGAGAATAACGATGTCCTACCCGAACGCGCCCGCACCGGGTTATTCGCCGGTTCCACCGGCCAACCATCCCCGCGCGGTCCTGGGCCTCGTCCTCGGCATCATCGGTGTGGCGATCTGCGCGATCGCCGGCCCGTTCGCCTTCGTGATCAGCAACAATGCGATGAAGGAGATCGACGCAAGCGGCGGCACCATCGGCGGCCGCGGGATGGTTCAGGCGGGCAAGATCCTGGGCATCATCGGCATCGTTTTCCTCGTTATCGGCGTCATCGCCGGGGTCATCGCGGTCATCAGCAGCTTCGCCTCCAGCAACTGACACCAGCTCCTCTTACACCACTCCACCCGGGACATCCCGGGCTCCACGGCATCCGCCGTCGTGCCGGGGTGTCCGCGTTCGCGCTGACCGCAGCTGGTAACGATCGGCCGCGACCTGCCGAATTCTGGGAAGCGCGCCGCCGCGACGTCGACGAGCTCGTCGAAACTCTCGGGTGCCAGCCGATACTCCGGCCGCCTGGAACAAGCGATTCGATCGCGAGATGCAAATTCTGCGGCATCCACCCGGATTCGTTCAGCCTGACCCAGCCGTTCAACGTTCTGCTCGACGCGGGCACCCGTGATCAATTCCGCCTATCCGCCGGGAGGGCGTCGACCACACGATCACCGCGGGGGGCGACCGGTCTTGACGAAGTCCGGAACGACGAACACCGTCCTCCCGATCTGTTACCTGGCGACGCGCCGTACCCGATTCACCAACCCGGTCGGCGACAGGACGTGGACACCCAGCGGAGATACCCGGCGCTGAGGCGTCCCGCGGCGCCGGCCAGTCCGCAACGGCGGGCACGGATGGCTGACCGCTACCGCCCGCGCACCGTCAGCATTCCACCGGGGGTTCGAGATGGCAGGTCCGAGGTTCGACAGGCGACAGTTGATGGCTGTCGTCGGGCCGATGGGCGTCGGCGGTACGCGCACTCTGGTTGTATTCGGAGGTGACTCCGCCCGTGCTGCCTGACGGCGATCCCGCCCCGGCGGACGGGACGCTGCCGGCTCAGGTGGCTGACTGCGCTGACGCGCGGGACCTCGGGTTCTACCTGCACGTGCCGTTCTGCACCGTCCGTTGCGGTTACTGCGACTTCAACACCTACACGCTGACGGAGATGTCCGGGCAGGCCAGCCCGGAGTCGTTCACCGGCGCCGCGCACCTCGAGATCGACCTCGCCGCACGCGTCCTTGGCCAGGCAGGGATGCCGAAGCGTCCGGTCAGCACGGTCTTCGTGGGCGGCGGCACTCCGACCGTCCTCGCATCCGCCGAACTCGTCGGACTGCTTGACCACCTGCAGGAGGGCTTCGGGCTCGCAGCCGGCATCGAGGTCACCACTGAAGCCAACCCGGACTCGGTCACCGCAGAGTCACTCCAGGCGCTCGCCGACGGCGGATTCACTCGCGTCTCCTTCGGCATGCAGTCTGCGGTGCCGCACGTGCTCGCCACCCTCGACCGCACCCACGACCCACGAAGGTTGCCCGAGGTCGTCGGCTGGGCCGCGGCAAGTGGGTTGCACAGCAGCGTCGATCTCATCTACGGCACGCCGGGGGAGTCGCTCGCCGACTGGCGCACCAGCGTCGAGACCGCCATCGCGCTCGAGCCCGAGCACATCTCGGCCTACGCCCTGACCGTCGAGCCGGGCACCCGGATGCACCGGCTGGTCAGGAGTGGCCGGTTGCCCAACGTGGACCCGGATGATCAAGCGGACAAGTACGAACT
>JAABUK010009139.1_pt1 | contig 13645 bp, 16 predicted proteins | sample 5559141 | NCBI WGS metagenome assembly JAABUK01 (sample SAMN10711869, study PRJNA513367) | rock metagenome | isolation source: Antarctica rocks | place: Antarctica: Victoria Land, Pudding Butte nord | collected 2016-01-03
GCTGCTCTCGACAGCCAGGAAGCAAGGTTGGGAGATGCTCGAGACACTGACCACTCAGCCCGACCGCTTGATCAATGACCTACGCATGGCTTAACCCCGCTGAAAGACCTGGGCTGTTACTCTTTCCGATACATTACCGGGCGAGTTGGTGCAGCCCGGCGCTTTGTCGCGGCGTGGCGAGGGTTGGACGGCCGAGGCCATCGTCCTGGAGCCTTCGCCCGACCGGATAGCGCCTCCTTGCCCGCATTTCGGCCCTTGCGGCGGCTGCACGTTGCAGCACTGGCGGGACAGTGCCTATGCCGGCTGGAAGGTCGCGCAGCTTACGGATGCTCTGCGGCGCATGGATGCGACAGCCGCCAGTCCCGTCCTGGCCCGCACACCGCCGGCGGCCCGGCGCCGCATGGATCTTGCCATCCGGCGCGAGGGACCTGTGGTTCGCATCGGGCTGCACCGCCGCCGTTCGCGGGAAATCGTGGATATGCATGCCTGCCCGGTCCTGCACCCCACGCTATTCGCACTCGTTCAGGCACTGCGCCCCGTGCTGCAACGGCTGACCGGGTTGCGGCGGGAGGGGTCGGCCGTGGTGAACCTATTGGATAGCGGGCCGGACCTGCTGCTGCGAACGGACGCGCCGCTGACCGCTGGCGACCGCGTGCTGCTGACGGCGCTGGCCAATGCGCACGGCCTGCCGCGGATAAGCTGGGAGCCCGGCCAGATGCGGGGCGGCACGGGAATGACGGAGCCCGCCTGCAACCTGCGTCCGGCGACGACGGCGTTCAGCGGAGTCGTTACCGCCATCCCGCCCGGCGCCTTTCTCCAAGCATCGCGCGAGGGTGAGTCGGCGATCGTCGCTGCCGTACTGGCGGCGCTACCCGAGGGTATGACGGCGAAGGCCCGTATCCTGGAGTTGTTTGCCGGCACCGGCAGCATCACCCATGCCTTGGCGACGCGGGGTCGGGTGCAGGCGTATGAGGGTGACGCCGCGGCATACGGTGCCTTGCGCCGGGCGGGCAATCCTCGGGTGTTGGCGACGCAGCGGGACCTGGCGCGGCAGCCATTGCAGGCTGCGGAGCTGAAGGGCGCCGGAGCAGTGGTGCTGGACCCGCCGCATGGCGGCGCGCTGGCGCAGATGCCTGCGCTGGCGGCGAGCGGAGTGCCGATCGTCTATGTCAGTTGCAACCCAGCGGCGCTGGCGCGGGATGGCCGAGTGCTGATGCAGGCGGGATACCAGGTCGCCTCGGTGGCGGCCATCGACCAGTTCCTGTGGTCGGCCCGGGTGGAGAGCGTGGTGGCGTTCCGTCCGCGCGCGGCGCTGCGGTGATCGCGTTCCGCGATGCGGCCGAGGCCGATCTGCCGGAGATCGTGCGATTGCTGGCCGATGACCAGTTCGGCCGCGGCCGGGAGCGGGACGAGACGCCCTTGCCAGAGTGCTACGCGCGGGGTTTCCGGGCCATGCTGGCGCAGGGCGGCCGGCTGATCCTGGCGGAGCAGGACGGCGCGGTGGTTGGCTGCTTGCAGTTCAACGTCCTCCACGGCGTATCGCAGCAGGGCCAGAGCCGGGCGCAGGTCGAGGGCGTGCGGGTGGACAGCGCGCGACGGGGCGGCGGGATCGGCGCGGCGCTGATGCGGCATGCGATGGAGGAGGCGCGGGTGGCCGGGTGCGGCGTCATGCAGCTTACCACGCGAACCGACCGGACGGAGGCGCAGGGGTTTTATGCGCGGCTGGGGTTTACGCATAGCCACGCGGGGATGAAGGCTTCGTTGTAGCCTTGCCGGCTCGCCGGTTCCGGCCGAAGCTCGGCGGAGGCGGGAGCAGGTAATGAAGCAATGGTTGGTCGCAGTGGCAATGCTGGTGGTGCTCGGGAGCACCCGGACGCAGGCGGCCGTCGAGCCTGGCCTTGAGTTCTTCCGTATCGGCGACTTCACGCTGGAAAGCGGCGAGGTCATCCGGGATTTCAGCATCGCCTACATGACCCAGGGCACGCTGAACGCCAAGCGCAGCAATGCCGTGTTGATGGTGACCGCGATCGGCGGCAACCACCATCGGATCGACTACATGATCGGGCCAGGCCGCGGGCTGGATACGGACCGGCTGTTCGTCGTCAAGACCAATGCTATCGGCAATGGGCTGACGACATCCCCCAGCACCAGCGCAGGCCAGCACGGCACGGCGTTCCCGCATTTCTCCATCCGCGACATGGTTCAAAGCCAGTTCCTGCTGCTGCAGCATCTTGGGATCGAGCATTTGGTCGCTGTGGCGGGCGCCTCGATGGGCGGAATGCAGGCGCTCCAATGGGCGGTGAGCCACCCTGGCATGATGGACGGGATCGTGGCGCTGACGCCGATGGCGCGCACGGCGCCTTGGTCCATCGCAGTCAATCAGGCGACGCGGAACGCCCTGATGCTCGATCCGGCTTTCCAGGGTGGGGCCTATACTGCGCAGCCGGAGCGTGGTTGGCGCATGCGGGCGGATGTGCTGCAGGTGCTCGGCACGCGAACACCAGCGGCCATGCGGGCGCAGTTTCCCAGCCCGATGGACGTTCTAGACTGGATAAAGACTCAGGAGGACGGCGTCGTAGGGTCGGGCTCCGACGCCAATGACTGGATTGCGCAGACCTGGGCCTACGACCGGCATAATGTCGGCGACACGCTCGTGGACGGACAGCAGATATTCGGCAGCGACCCGTTGCGGGCCTTGCACAGCGTGAAAGCGAAAGCGTTGCTGATGACCGGGCTGCTCGACCTGTACAACCCGGTCGAGGAGGCAATCGAGGCGGCGGCGGCGATCCCGGACGGGCGCTACGTCGCAATCCCGTCCGTGCAGGGGCATGTGGCCGCCAGTGCAGGGTTTCGGCCCGCGGACCTAGAATTCATCAAATCGACTGTCCGCCCATTCATGGACAGCGTGACGGATGGTGGGCGCAAGCTCCAATGATCAGACGTGGAAGCTCTCGCCGCAGCCGCAGCGGCCCTTTTCATTGGGGTTGGTGAAGGTGAAGCCGGAGACGAGGTCCTTCACCTCGTAGTCCATCACGCTGCCGATCAGGAACAGGCTAGCCTTGCTGTCCACGAGCACGGTCAGGCCCTTGTCGGTCACGGTCTCGTCGCCGGGTCCGGCGGCGGGAACCCAGGTCATGTCGTAGCTGAGGCCGGAGCAGCCCTTCGTGTTAACGCTGACGCGCAGCAGCATGCCCTGCTGGCCCTTGGCGTAAAGGCCGCGCAGGCGATCCGCCGCGGCTTCGGTCAGCGTCATCAGCTGTGGCAGGGCGCGGCGCGGGCGGGCAGCGGTTTGGGTGGCGCTCATCGGAGGCTCCGTCAGAACATGTTCAGCGCGAGGCGCGCGTCTTCGGTCATGCGGCTGGGGTCCCACGGCGGATCCCATACGGTGTCGACGTGGCAGGAGGTAACGCCGGGCACGGCCATGATCGCGTCCTGCACCTGCACCGGCAGTTCCTGCGCGCTGGGGCAGCCCGGCGCCGTCAGGGTCATCTCGACCTTCACGGCGTTGGCATCGTCGATCTCGACGGCGTAGATCAAGCCGAGCTCGTAGATGTTCACGGGGATTTCGGGGTCGTACACGGTCGCGATGGCGGCCAGCAGTGCGTCCTCGGTCGGCTTGGGATTCACTTCGCCATCGGGAGTCCAGGCGGACACACCCGCTGCGATCACTGGGGATTCACTCACTGGTCGACTCCTTCTCGCCATCCAAGGCTGCCAATAGGGCATGCCATGGCAGGGTCACGCATTTGACGCGTGAGGGATACTCGTGCACGGCCGAGAGCGGCTGCAAGCGGCGGAGCGCTTCGTCGCAGGTGTCGCAGTTGCCGGTGCGGGCCATAGCGGCGACCCGATCGGACAGCGCGCGGATGTGGCCGATCGGCTGGTTGCCCACGGCTTCGCACATCAGGTCGGCGCTGGCGATGGTGATCTCGCAGCCTCGCGCCTCGAACCCAGCCTCGGCCACGCGGTCCCCGTCACGGCGGACGAAGACCTGAACGCGGTCGCCGCACATCGGATTGTCGCCCTTGGCAGTGGCGTCGAACGTGGCCAGACGGTGCCCATGGCTCGGTGACCGACCATGGGTGCGAATCTCGGAGCTATAAAGGTCGCGAACGTCGTCGAACATCTACTGAAAGAACTCCCGCACGCGGAGCAGCGTGTCGGCCAGGGCGTCGATCTCGGCCTCGGTCGTATAAAGGCCGGTGCTGGCCCGGGCGCTGCTGTCCACGCCCAGGCGGCGCGACAGCGGCTCGGCGCAATGATTGCCGGCGCGTACCGCAATGCCCTGGCGATCCAGCAAGGCTGCGATGTCGTGCGCGTGGGCGCCCTGCATGGTGAAGCTGAACACCCCGCCGCGATCCTGCGCCGAGCCGAGCACACGGAGACCAGGGATGGCGGACAGGCGGGCCAAGGCGTGATCGGTCAGCCGGCCCTCATGCGCCGTGATCGCGTCGAAGCCGATCGCCTCGACATATTCGATCGCCGCCGTGAGGCCGATCGCCTCGATGATCGCGGGTGTGCCGGCCTCGAACTTGTGCGGGACCTCGGCCCAGGTGCTACGTTCATAGGTCACGGTGCCGATCATGTCGCCGCCGCCCATGAAGGGCGGCATGGCCTCCAGCAGCTCGCGCCGGGCCCAGAGGACGCCGATGCCGGTGGGGCCATAGAGCTTGTGGCCGGTAAAGACGTAGAAGTCCGCGCCGATCGCCTGCACGTCCACCGCACGGTGCACGACGGCTTGGCTGCCGTCGAACAGCACCTTGGCGCCGTAATCATGCGCCAGCGCCGCGACCCGGCTCGCGGGCACGACGGTGCCGAGCACGTTGCTCATGTGGGTCACAGACACCAGGCCGACCTTGCGGTCCTCCAGCAGCGCCTCGAGGCCGGCCATGTCCAGCTCGCCAGCGTCGGTGATCGGGGCGATGCGCAGCTCGATGCCGTGGGCGTCGCGCAGCATCTGCCAGGGCACGAGATTGGCGTGATGTTCCATGGCGGAGATAACCACGGCCTGACCGGGCTGCATGATGCCGCGGCCATAGCTGTAGGCGACGAGGTTGATGGCCTCGGTCGTGTTCTTGGTGAACACGATCTCCTCGCGGGACGACGCGTTCAGCAGCCGGGCGACGGCGTCGCGGGTGCCCTCATAGGCGTCCGTGGTGCGCTCGCTCATCCAATGCAGGCCGCGATGGACGTTGGCATATTGGGTCTCCATGGCGTTGACCATGGCGTCGATCACCGGGCGCGGCTTCTGGGCCGAGGCCGCGCTATCCAGGAAAACCAGCGGCTTGCCGCGGACCTGCTGCGACAGGATCGGAAAGTCGTCGCGGATGCGCTGCACATCGAATGCAGGCTTCGTCATCACGTTCATGCGCGGCGCTCCCACCACTGCTCGATTGCACGCTCCAGCAACGCGCGGGCGTCCTGGTGCGCAATGGGGTCCATGGCCTCGGCGAGGAAGGCGCGGACCAGGATCGCGCGCGCCTCCGCGTCGGGCACGCCGCGGCTGCGCAGGTAGAACAACTGGTCGGCGTCCAGCTCCCCGACGGTGGCGCCGTGGCTGCATTTCACGTCGTCGGCGTAGATCTCAAGCTGTGGCTTGCAGTCGATCTCGGCGTGGGGCGATAGCAGCAGCGCCTGGTTCATCTGGTAGCCGTCGGTCTTCTGGGCAATGCGGGCCACCTCGATGCGGCCCTGGAAAACACCGCGCGACCGGTCGGTCAGCACGTTCTTGACCGTCTGACGGGACCCGCAGTTCGGGGCGTCGTGCGACACCACCGTCGTGATGTCGCCATGCTGCTGGCCGCCCAGCAGCTGCGCGCCGTTCAGGTGCACCATGCCATGCGGGCCGATCAGCCGGGCGTGAAGCTCCGTGCGGGCCACGCGGGCCCCCAGGGTCAGCACGAAAGCGTCGTACGTGCCGCGCTCCGCGATCTCGGCGAAGGTGGTGTTGACGTGGAAGGCGTCCTGGCCCTCGTCCTGCAGGCGGATATGGGTCAGCACGGCACCCTCAGCCACCACGGCCTCGGTGACGGCGTTGTGGAGATAGGCCCCTTCCCCGCGCGCGACCTCCAATACCGTCAGCTTGGCGCTGGGCTCGAGATGGATGCTGTGGCGGGGGTGGAAGGCGATCGGGCGGTGGCCGTCGGGCGCCACCGACAGCAGCACCAAAATGCCGGCATCCACCCCAGCGGCGACATGAAGCTGCACGCCGTCCTCGGCCAGCATAGTGTTCAGCGCCGCCATCGGCTCCGCGGTATCGGGCAACCGACCGAAATAGGGGTTTTCGGCGAAAGGCGTGACCGTGACGCCAGCGGGTGGCGTAGAGAGGCCGGGCTGATAACGGCCGTCGACCAGCACCAGGCGGGGTGCGTCGATGGTCTCACCAAGGTCCGGCGCCGACGACACCGCAGTCAACGGCTCCTGGAAGTCGCCCTCCGCCAGGCCGCGAAGGCTAGTGTAGCGCCAGGCCTCGTCCCGCATGCTGGGCAGGCCATTCTCGCCGAACGCGGCGGCGGCGGCGGCGCGGATGGCCGGGTCGCCGGGCAGATGGGCGCGCAGGCCTCGGTAGCGCGCCAGAAAGGCGTCGGCGCCGTTGCGAAGCGACTGGTTCATGCCGCCTCCGCCACCACGCCGGCATAGCCATTTGCCTCCAGCTCGCGCGCGAGGTCGGGACCGCCGGAGCGGATGATGCGGCCTTGCGACAGCACATGGACACGGTCAGGCACCAGGTGGTCGAGCAGGCGCTGATGGTGCGTGATCACCAGCGCGGAGAAGTCTGGGCTGCGCAATGCGTTCACGCCGTCCGCCACGATGCGGAGCGCGTCGATGTCAAGCCCGCTATCCGTCTCGTCCAGGATGGCGAGCTTGGGGCGCAGGATAGCCATCTGCAGCACTTCGTTCCGCTTCTTCTCGCCTCCGCTGAAGCCGACGTTGACGTTGCGCTTCAGCATGTCGTCCGGCATGGCGAGCCGCTTGGACTCGGCCCGGGCCAGGCGAAGGAAGCCGACCGCGTCGAGCTCGGCCTCGCCACGCGCACGGCGGAGGGCGTTCAGCGCGGTACGGAGGAAATTGGCGTTGTTGACGCCGGGCAGTTCGAGGGGCGCCTGGAACGCCAGGAACAGCCCGGCGGCCGCACGCTCCTCCGGCTCCATCGCCAGCAGGTCGGCACCGTTGAATGTCGCGGTCCCGCCAGTGACCTCATAGCCCTCATGGCCGGCGAGGACGTAGCCGAGCGTGCTCTTGCCGGACCCGTTCGGCCCCATGACGGCGTGGACCTGCCCGGCCGGCAGGTCGAGGCTCAGACCGCGCAGGATTTCCTTCTGCTCGATCCGCGCATAAAGTTCAGAAACTGAAAGCATTATCCAACCGATCCCTCAAGCGAAACTGCAAGCAACTTCTGCGCCTCGACCGCGAACTCCATCGGCAGCTCCTTCAGCACGTCCTTACAGAAGCCGTTGACGATCAGGCCCACGGCGTCCTCCTCCGACAGGCCGCGGCTGCGGCAGTAGAACAGCTGGTCCTCGGCAATCTTGGACGTCGTCGCCTCATGCTCCACCTTGGCCGTCGGGTTGCGGCTCTCGATGTAGGGCACGGTATGGGCGCCGCACTGGTCGCCGATCAGCAGGCTGTCGCACTGCGTATGGTTCCGAGCTCCGTTGGCTCGCGGCAGGATGCGGACCAGGCCACGGTAGGTGTTGTCCGACCGGCCGGCGCTGATGCCCTTCGAGACGATGGTGCTGCGGGTGTTCTTGCCGATATGGATCATCTTGGTGCCGGTATCAGCCTGCTGCCGGTTGTTGGTCACGGCAACCGAGTAGAACTCACCGATGCTGCCCTCGCCCTGCAGCACGCAGCTCGGATACTTCCAGGTGATCGCCGACCCGGTTTCGACCTGGGTCCAGCTCACCTTGCTGCGGGCGCCGCGGCAGGCCGCGCGCTTGGTGACAAAGTTATAGATGCCGCCTTTGCCGTTCGCATCGCCCGGATACCAGTTCTGCACCGTGCTGTATTTTATTTGCGCATCATCAAAAGCGACCAGCTCGACGACCGCAGCGTGCAATTGGTTTTCATCCCGCATGGGTGCCGTGCAGCCTTCGAGGTAGCTGACGTAGGCGCCGTCATCGGCGATGATCAGCGTGCGCTCGAACTGGCCGCTGTTCTTCGCATTGATGCGGAAGTAGGTGCTCAGCTCCATCGGGCAGCGCACGCCTTTGGGGATGTAGACGAAGCTGCCATCCGTAAACACGGCGCTGTTGAGCGCTGCAAAGTAGTTATCCGACACCGGGACAACGGTGCCGAGATACTTGCGCACCAGCTCCGGATGCTCGCGCACCGCCTCGCTGATCGGGCAGAAGATCACGCCTGACTTCGCCAGCGTGTCGCGGAAGGTGGTGGCGACGGAGACGCTGTCGAACACGGCGTCGATCGCGATGTTCGGGTTGCCGGAGCCAATCACGCCCTCCATGCCGGCGCCCTCGACTCCAGCCAGGATCGCACGCTCCTTCAACGGAATGCCGAGCTTCTCGTACATGGCAAGCAACTCGGGATCGACGTCGTCGAGGCTTTTTGGCGCCGGGCGCTTGGGGGCGGCGTAGTAGTGGATGTCCTGGTAGTCGATCTTGGGATAGCCGACCTTGGCCCAGTTCGGCTCGACCATGGCCTCCCAGGCGGCGAAGGCGGCCAGGCGCCATTCCAGCAGCCACTCGGGCTCCTGCTTCTTGGCGGAGATCATGCGGACGGTATCGGTGGTCAGGCCCTTGGGGGCGATGTCCATCTCGATGTCAGTCTCGAAGCCCCACTTGTAGCCGGATTGCGTAAGGGACTGGACAGTGTCGATCGTCTCGGTGACAGCGGGCATTGGAACCTACTCGGCAGAAAAGGAGGTGAGAGCCAGGACGTCAGGCTGTTGGACTGCGATCCGGGGCGGAAAGGCGCGCGGGATGTTCCGGTCCATGTCGGCGAGGGTAATGTGGCTCAGCGCCTGCCGCACGGCATCGTTCACCGGGTCCCAGCGACCACGGACGGGACACAGATGCTCGGCCTCGCAGCCGGTTCCGGACCCCTCCACGCACGCGGTCAGCGCGATCGGGCCGTCAATGGCCGTCACCACATTCGCGACCGGAATGGCCGAAAGCGGCTGCGCCAAGCGGTAGCCGCCACGGGCACCACGCTGGCTGGTGACCAGCCCGGCGGAGGCCAGCGCCTTCAGCACCTTTGCCACCGTTGCCTCGGGCACTCCAGTGATCGCGGCGATGCCTGGCGAGGTCTGAACGGCCTCGCCACGCGATAGCCGGACCAGCACTACGACGGCGTAATCCGTGAGTTTCGACAACCTGAGCATGATGTGACCTGTAATCGGACCTGCGCAGTCCTGATTGCTGTCAAATGAGGGATCAGGCCGGTTACGTCAAGGGCCATGGCGGGAAACTGACGCCTCTTTCCTCCCAATGCGGGTCTTATTCCGCATGGGTAATCACGATAGGGTTGCCAAGGCGACGCGGCCCAAATCGCGCCCGTCATACCAGCCGACCCACGTATCAACCGTTGGTCAGCAGGCCAGCATACACCACTGGACCGGTTGGCGCGCCCGTTGGCGATCCGCCAGCCGGCTCCTGGCTGACCAGCAACCGGGTGCCGGCGCTGACCGCTGCCCGCAGCCGGGTGCGTCCGCCGCCTGGCAGCAAGCCGAGGCTTACGGGCACGGTCGCACCCTCGCGTAACGCCCATAGCTCCAGCGCACGGCCGAGCGGGATGTTGGGCTGGCCCACCGCGATGACCGTGGCCTGTCCCCGCTCGCCAACCCGCACGAGGAAAACGGCGCCGGGACTGCCCTGAGGGGACAAGGCGGCTAGGAGCGGCTCTGGGGCAAGCTGCCTTGGGGATAGCACCAAGAAAGCCAGCCCGGCTGCGAGGGCCATCGCAGCGAGCGTCGTGCTACGCCACAGCCTGGCGCTGCCCCATAGTTTCTCATAAAGGCTGCGTCGGGGTGCGCCCCGGCGGACATAGGCGTTGTGCAGGCCGCTTGCCAGCGCCAAGCGTTGCCACAGTTCCGGCGGAGGCGGTACCGGGGTGACGGCCTCGGCGAGCGGGCTCAGCCGGTTCTGCCAAGCGACGATACTGGTGGCGACCGCCACGTCGTGCATGGCAACTGCCTCGATATTGCGCGCCTGGTCTGGCGGCAGAAGGCCGAGCACGTATTCGGCAGCGTCGAGGTCACGATCCCCAGGAGCCGGGTAATCGGAAGATGAGCCGTCAAAATCGGACGGGGTCATAACGAGCCACCGAGGCAGGCGCGAAGTGTCAATAGCGCACGGCGGATGCTCGACTTGACGCTGCCGAGCGGCTGGCCGACGCGAGCGGCAACCTCGGTATGGGTCAGGCCCTCGACAAAGGCGAGCACGACAAGGTTGCGGCGGTCAGCCTCGACCTCCTGAAGGCAGTTGTGCAACGCCTTACCCTCGCGGGTGGCCAGCAGGCGGTCGAGCGGGTCGGGTTCGGTGTCTGCGACCTCGGGGAGTTCGGCGCCCAGCACCTCCCTTCCGATACGGGCGACGGAGTCGAGCGCGCGATAACGGACGAGGCTCAGCAGCCAGGCCCGGGCGTTGCCACGCGCCGGGTCGAAGCGGGCGGCATTGCGCCAGACCTGCAACAGGGCGTCGTGCACGGCATCGGCCGCGAGGGCCGGCTGACGGGTAATCCGGAGCGCCACGCTGTATAGCATGGGGGACTGGAGTTCGTACAGCCGGCGGAACGCGATCCCGTCCGCCTGGGCGCAGCGCGCCAGCAGCATGGCAACCTCGTCGGAAGGGGCCTGGTTCTGAACGGCATCCATCATGCCGGCATCATCGCCGCGGCCGAGAAGAACGGCAAGCATTGCCGGCCGGCAAAGGCCGGCCAGCAACTGTCCCATTATTTAGGCAGAAGGACGCGGTCGACTACGTGGATCACGCCATTGCTTTGGATGACATCCGGGGTGATCACGTGGGCCATGTCGCCCTTCGGGTCGGTGATCGTGAGCACGCCGGCGATTACCGTGGCGGTCAGCGGCTCACCTTCAACGGTCTTGAGCATGGCAGCGCCCTTGTGGTCGGCGATCATCTTCATCAGCGCAGCCGCATCGAGCCGGCCCGGCACGACATGGAAGGTCAGCACCTTGGTCAAGGCGGCCTTGTTCTCCGGCTTCAGCAACGTATCGACGGTGCCGGGCGGCAGGGCGGCGAACGCTGCGTTCACTGGGGCGAACACCGTGAAGGGCCCCGGGCCCTTCAGAGTATCGACCAGGCCAGCGGCCTTTACGGCCGCGACGAGGGTTGTGTGGTCCTTGGAATTGACGGCATTGTCGATGATGTCCTTGTTGGCATACATCGGCGCACCGCCGACCATGACCTGTGCGAATACAGGCGCAGAGAGCGGCACCGTCAATGCAAGTGCGACAGCCATAATACGGATATTACGATTCACTCTTCTCATTCCTTTATTATGCTTTTGGCCTGGAGCGGATGGCAGTCTGCTGTCCGCCTCAACATCATCATTACCGGCCACGGCATAATCCGGATGCGGCACCACGCTAGAATAACGAATGCGCCGTCCAGCACTCACCATATGGTGAGTACGCCGCGACACGGCGACGGCGCTTTGACCGGGGTTCGGCGGCTGGCCAGGGTTTGCTATATGCGGACCTGCCGCACCGTCGGCCGGATCATCACAGGATCGACGCACAGTGAGTCTCAACCCACCCGTCAAGCGCCCCGCGTTTGCCCGCCACGCCGCCAGCCTGATCGTGTTGCGGGAGGGGCCGCTGGGGCCCGAGCTGCTGATGGGGCTGCGCGGCGCGGGGCACCGGTTCATGCCGAACCGGCTGGTCTTTCCCGGAGGAGCCGTCGATCCCAGCGACGCAGCCCGGCCAGCCGCCACGGAGCCACGGGCGGAGGTGCTGAGCGCGCTGGGCCGCGCCGCCCGGCCCCGCCTGGCTCGCGCCCTGGTCGCCGCAGCAGCGCGGGAGCTGGAGGAGGAGACGGGTCTCTCGCTCGGCACCCCGCCGCGACTGGATGTGATCGACTATCTTTGTCGGGCCGTGACCCCGCCCACGCGGCCCATGCGGTTCAACGCGCGCTTCTTGGTTGTGGACGCGGCGGCGACGCAGGGAGCGCTTGGCGGATCCGGCGAGCTGGAAGCTATACGGTTCTACCCGTTATCGGAGGCGCTGGCGCTCGATTTGGCACTGGTGACACGCGAGGTGCTGGAGCGGTTGCAGGCCTGGCTTACGTTGCCGGACTCCATGCGCCATGCACGACCCAGCACGGAGGTGTTTAGAGAGCGTCGGTGGCGGGTGGAATGAGAGGATCGCCATCTCGTTAAGCCACATGGGCTTTACTTTTTGGGAATAGCTGATCAGTGTGCCCTCGGGCAATGCTCCCGCCGTGCGCGTTGCAACTTCGGCGAACGGCTTCCCAATTCCCCTTTGGGCAGATGACAACAGCATCTTTGCATAGATTGGCCCGAGCAGCGGTCGCTTTTTGGATCGTCCAGCTGACAACTACGATTACTGAACGACTTCCGACCTTTCTGGGCTGAATTCTGCAGTCACCTCGATCACTGGACAATGATCTGTGGTTAAATCCGGTATGAATATTTTGCTGAATGGGGTTTCAACTGGGAATATCGCGGCTGGTTTTACTTCGTTCTACAGTTTTGCTACAAATGGCGGCTTCGTCAATGGCGTGAATACGCTAGACTTCATCGTATACAATCAGGACGGCCTGACTGGTCTTCGCACGGAGTTGGCAGGGACAGCCGACGTGCCTGAGCCGGCCTCGATGGCGCTGCTTGGGGCCGGGCTGGTCGGTCTGACGCTGACCCGTCGCAGCCGCGCCTAATCGGGTTCGCTGGGTATCTCGATATGGGGGGCGTCTTCGGATGCTGCCTTTTCCATCTCTGAACGTCAGGTCGTTCATGCTACGCAGGCGAGGAACAGCTTGGTTGGAGCAGTGCCGGTTGAGTCTTGGATAGCCAGGCATAGAACGGGCCGTCAGCGTCAAACGGATCGTCATATGCGGTGCGGAGGTCGCGGCTGTCGCGATAAAGCACCCGCACCGGGTGTGGGATCACCACGCCGTTGCTGAACGTGCTGTAATGCCAATGATCCCATGGGATCGCGGCGGGCTGGCAGTAGGCGACCTGACGGCGATACCAGGTCCAGATCTCGAGCACCTCGATACTGTCGCCGGCATAGCGCTCGATCATGATATCGCCGACAGAATTGATCTTGGTGAAATGCATGAACCGGAGTGGAGCATCGTTGACCCGGATGCCGCCATCGGCGCCGACGGTGATGCGTCGAGTGCTGAGGTTCCAGCTGGCGACGTTGCAGCCGGGGTCCCGCAGGACTGCTACGCCGTCGAATAGGCCGGGCACCAGATCGATATACTTCTGATCGGTGAAAAGGCCGGCGGCGGCATCGTCATAGCAAGCGCGCCGGAGCTGTGTGGCCCACCACTCGGCAAAGCGCCGTTCCAGGCCATCTGCGTATTCCGGTCCATCGTGAACGCTGATTCCGGTGGATCGTGAACACGGTTTCCGTTTGATCCTGAACGTGGTTTCCGGTTGATCGTGAACACCTGGGTGGTGGTCACGATCGGCGTCGGAG
>JAABUK010009140.1_pt1 | contig 13645 bp, 12 predicted proteins | sample 5559141 | NCBI WGS metagenome assembly JAABUK01 (sample SAMN10711869, study PRJNA513367) | rock metagenome | isolation source: Antarctica rocks | place: Antarctica: Victoria Land, Pudding Butte nord | collected 2016-01-03
TTTGCCAGCTTTGCAAATGCTTTTTGTTTATGATTGGTTTGTGCTCTAGGCATTGAGTAGCCTTTTGTCTTTTGGGTTGAGCACATTGTGCGGCTGAATCAGTTTTGTGTTACTTGCCTTGGGTCCTCAAGTTATCTGCATATGGTTTCGTGATGTGGATAAGTTGCTGCACAAAGCGTGCACTGAAGGTTATCTGCTTAGGCTCCTGCCTGGTTGATTTGGGACTGACAGGTCAACATACATTGTAAATCTAACGAATGACAGCTTTTCCATGACCGTCATACTGAAATATACTGTCGGACAGTATATTTCACTATTTGACTAAACCCACTGTGTGCTACAACTCGATCCACGCAACTGCTTTCTTGAGCATTTAAAATCTGAGAGTATGCGTGTGTCAAAGCGCCACCCGTTCATGGAAAGATGGAACAAGCACGTAGAGATCTTCGGAATATAAGCAGAGACGTTGAAGTTTCACGCTGCTGGCATGTTTGACGGCCAGCGCAGTAAGCGGATTTATCAAAGCCAAATGGGCAAGCAGTATCGAGCATGTTAAGACCCAGCAAATCGACAAAAGCTATCGAGATTCAGTAAAACATGAGATTTGCCAACATCAGATGTCATACATGACTCATCCAGACACAAGAAGCAACACACTTTCTACAGAAGTTTTGTTGATACAGCCATGCTGAAAGCTATGCTTTTTGCAACATCTAATTCACCAGTGCACAGCAATGGCAAAACATACTGCAGGGAAGAAAAGAGAGAAGAAATATGCCGTCTGGCACGAAATGAAGAAAAGCCTGAGGAGGAAGTGTATTGGGCTTCCACAGCATACACACTGATAGCTTGCAGGAATCCAAAAGTTGGAACAGTTGCACCCACTCTCTGCAGAACCAAAGCAAGTTTGCATCAATGTGATGCACCCTGCCTCACTAGCCTTTGCATGGCAGCCTGCTCGTAAGCTGCAGCAGCATCCTCTTTGTGCTGAAAGCGCCCCAGGTACTGAACAACGTTGTCCACTCTGATCTGGGCACGCCACTTCCCATCTGCATAGGAAACTCCTGTACAGCCTGACTGATTTGGCACTGATCGCGGTCTCCAGAATGCAGGTCTGCCCTGATGAGTGCCATCTCTAGAGGCCTTTGGCCTGCCAGCTGCCTTTGCAACAAGAGCACCAGCAGCAGACTGCCTCTGTGACTTGCTCCCTCCATACCCATGGTGAGCAGAGAAGTGAGGTCGCCTCACACTGTTATACACCTGAGCTGACTCAGAGTGAGCTTGAGGCCTGAGGCTGTTCAGCAGGCTAGCAGCATGATGCAGGTGATCCTTGACGGGAGATGGATGCAGCTGAGCTGGCTCATCTGCATGGCTCGGATGATCATTGTGCTTTGGTGACTCATCAGCTTCTGCCGCAGCGTCTGAGTCAGAGTGGGTATCTGCACTGTCAGCTGGCTGCCTTGGCACAAGAGAGGGCTCAGGAAAGTTGACGGGAACCCTGCCTTGCGAGACATGCCAGGCATCCACAGCAGCTGCTGCACCAACCTCTGTGTCGTAGGACCCAATATAGACGGTCTTCTTGACCTGGATGACATTAAACGCAAGATGAGTATTTGGATCACAATACTGATTGTTGTTATAGTTATCATTGTTGTTGTTATCGTTGTTATTATTACTGTTATCATTATTATTATTGTTGTTACTATTACTATTACTATTACTATTACTATTACTATTACTATTATCATCATCATCATTTATGACATGAGACGCATTTGGAGTATTACAGTACCATTTGTGGAAGTCCCTGATGCATAACCTGTGAGTGAGTGCGCTCGTCTGCTTGCAAGCACACTAGTGTTGTCATTCAGTCAGATGTTGCTGAACAGCCTTGGCTTCACAGCAGTTGCAACATGATAAAATGCAGCAAACTCGTGTTGTCTCTGATAAGCAGTTGCAAGCCTTAATGCAGCATGCATGCAGCCTTGCTGTGATGACGGCATGCATAAAGTGTGCCCATGGGGAGGCGGGTGGGGGGGCGGTGTGAGGGGTGAGTGGTAGTACCAGGGGATCCCAAGTGCCTGCCCTCCACCTGAGAGGGAACTCAGGGGAGTGCCTGACCCCATTCACCCCCAAGTATGTCGACCCAATATAGCCAACAGACTTATTCAGGTTACTGGGTGAGGCCCCTGCTCTGTGATGGTTACGCCCAGTCCTGGGTGCACCCTTGCTGCCAGCTGACCCAGGGCGAGATGAAGGAGTCTGGCTAGGAGCTGAGTCATCCTGAAGCTGAGCTGGCGGAATCTGGCCTGGGCATGAGTCATACTGATGTTGAGATGGTGGAGCCTGCACTGAAGGTGAGTGCTGTCGATGCCTGAGCCGTTCACCTGCTGCTAATTGACCTGCTGCTGGTAGGTGTGATGACAATGGCGGCAACGTTCTGTCTGGTGCTGCAGAATGACTATGAAAGCCAGTTGTGATGCGCTGACTCCTTGCAGGAGGCTCTGCAGCAGCGCCTGATTGGCTGGCAGCTTCATCAAAGTCAGCACGGGCTTTGGCAACAGCAGCAGCTGCAGCCTGCTCTGCCTCGGCAGCTGCTGCAGCAGCTACTGTGGCCAGATCAGTGGTGGAGGCATCAGAGGGGCGTGCCTGTCTGCGTGTGCGAGGCCTCCGGATGCCCCATGAGATCGGAACACGAGCCAGCGGTACGACAGCAGCTTTTAGTAATCCAGGGCTGGACTGCTTGTGCTGTTGAGCAGCAGCAGCAGCAGCAGCAGATGGAGGCTCAGCATTGCTAACTTGGCTGGATTGCCTGCGGCCTCTTTCAAAGGGGGACACGCCTACATCAGCTTCTGAGATTGTGACGCTAGGGGACCTGACCCTAGCAAGAGGGTGGGGCTGCTGGTCTGGGTGCATGCCTGGGTCAGCCCCCTGATCAGCATGGGTGGACCCAGAGGGATCTGTGGGGCTGTGAGGGGAGGGTGTGGGCGTACCCAGGGGCTGCAATGGGAGGATGCGGTGGGTTGAGGTGGAGGGTAGAAGGGGGTCTGTCTGCTCAATCTTGACAGGGTGATCTGAATGGGTGGCGGCTAGGGTTTGGGACTTTGAGACCCCAGGCAAAGGAGGCACGCTGACATCATACCTACATAGCCACAATGCAGGGTGAGCTGTACAGCAGGCTTTGCTCATGGCATGTGAAGATATGATGTGTTGCAAATATGATGTTTGGGAAAAGGACGTTGGATTGAAGATGTTTCTGTCCTCAACAACAGCTGATAGCTGACCCAGCTGAAAGCTGTTGATGCTATCCACATGCAAGTCTCAAATGGCATACATGCCTCTCCCTGAGTCCTCAGATACAAGACAAAAAGGTTGCAAACGCCAACCTTGGAAACTCGATAGCTACAAGCAAAGAAGCCAGCGACACACAGTTTGGGTATGAGGCTGGGCATGACATAGCCATGGCAGGCTGAATAGCTTGACACGATGGACTCTGCAAGACTCCTGTCAAGCACTGTCACACACCTGGGTACAGCATCAACGGCTCTATGCGCTGGCTGACTCTCGCTTGTCCCAAGCTGCATCAGGCCATTGAGCTGACCGGAGCTGGCATTGAGGGACTGCTGTTGCACAGGGACAGTGGGACGAGTGTCGGGCACATCCACGGCTGAAGCCTGCTTGGAGGTTGATTGGCCTGCATGGCCAGAATCAGGAGTTGAGAAAAGAAGAAGAACAGACTATGCCTTTCGGCTTCAATTTAATGAAAAGCCAAGTATTACACGCGGCTGCTCAGGTAATCAGAAGTGGGTATGTGATGAGTTGGTTTGTTCACAGCCAGCAAGATGTTGTTGATGTGCTTGGAGGCTGATTGGCCTGCATGGCCAGAATGGGCTTTGCTAGGAGTTGGTATGTTGTGCCTTGCTAGGAGTTGGTGTGTGATGACTTGGTTTGAGCAAGGCAGTCTTGATGCGCTTGGAACTTGATTGACCTGCATGGCTAGAATGTGCCGTGCTAGGAGTTGGTGTGTGATGAGTTCATTTGATCTGAGACAGCCCGACGGTCTTGATGTGCTTGGTTTGACAAAGCTGAGATGCATTGTTATAGGTGCATGATGCAGCTGCATGTATATGTGCATGCGATGCGAAGTCTTCCGGGGAGCACACTTGTTAGGCCAAGAAGGCTGACATCTTGGGATGGTGCTGATAGCAGGTGACACACAGAACTGCAGCGGAAAGAACCTGCTTGACATTGCATGATGTTGCTTGACATGATCGTCAATGTGATGGTGACAGCATTGAACTTGATAACATGAGGATGATACTACCACTTGTGGCGCCAGAATTTCAAACGTATTGCACAATTATGTCACAGACTTCTCCCTAGCATGCTCACAGAGAACACTGGCATGTTGCATTTTCGGCTTGCTGCATAACTCAATTCCTTGCTGATCTGTGTCCTTGATCATTTTCCAGATGACATTGGCTGGTTTGTAGGTGGAAGAGTAGATGACAATCATGCAAAGCAACATCATTGAAAACTAACTGCTTTGAAAAGACAAGACTTGTCCCACACGTACCTAGCTCATCATGAGGTGGAAAGCGTTGTTATTATTATTATTATTATTATTAGAGTAGATGAGCAAGCAAGCTCACCCTGTGAGGTTGGTGAGGACCTGGCAGCAAACCCAGCTAGCTCAGGTCTGGATCGTGCAGCTGGGTGATGCTTGGTGGTCTGCTGGTGCAGTCCTCCATGCAGAGCTGTCACATTGGCCATCTGCCTGGATTTGCAAGGCCAGCGAGGGGAGGCTGAAGAAGAGTGGACTGGCAACTCAGCCTGGTCTGATGTTGTGTCTGCTGTGTTGCAAGCACAGCATTGCGTCAGGGAGCGAAGAGCATCAGCAGAGGTGCCAATTGGTGGTCAGGCTTCCTCTGATGTTCATCCACATCAAGGGTGAAAGAAGCAGGAATGGCTGAACATGACCACTTCCACCACGTAAGATGACCTGAGAGTGCACATGCTGTGATCCAGGCATGTCGCTTGTACATCAGTCAGAAGCTCTATGTGATGACCTGCCAGGATGTGGCAACACTGCATATGCATTGCATGTCAAGTCGTGGGCGCCTCAGCGGGAGACATCACAGTCTGCTTTCTGAAAGCTGTACCAATTGGTCCCAGGGGGGGAGTTGTACCATACCGTGTTGAGCATCTGCTTCACCAGGCAAACACGCATCTGACGTCTTGCTGTGGCTTCTCCTGAAGGATGTCAACCTCTGCCTATCCATCCCCTCATGTGCAGCCTGGGACTGGGGACTGACGCAGGGGGAAAGCGCCTGAGGGCCCGACAATGGTGATGCAGATGGTGACAACCTAGCCCTGCAGGTCACACACACACATATCTTAGTAGTCACGCACTGGCGAGGGATGTTGCTTGCCAGAGGCTTCGGACAGGGCACATGCACAACTGTTTGGACTCAACAAGCTGATGTTTAACATCCAGTGCGGCCTCATGCTGTACAGCTAGGCAAGTTGGGGCCTGCCCAACATAATTGCAACTTTGTTGACCGTGAGCCCTTTGATGTGTTTTGTTGACCAGAACAGCTTTGGGGCTTCCAAATAGCTGATGGTGCCACTATGCCAAAACAGGATGTGAGCTTGATCAGCCATGAAATGAAACTGCAATCGTCGCAGGAGTGTGTGTCAATGGCTTGTGCAGGCTTTGCATGACCATGCTGTCTGAATGATGCATGGCCCCAGCTTGCGGCTGCTTAAAGGCGCATGTGTTGCAACCACAGACGTTGGACCAAGTGTGGCATTTTCTCTTACACGTTGTTACTTTGATTTCATTCATAGATCACTCCGAAGCCTGTTCAAACCATGTAGGCTAGGCTCAGGAGGGTTCCTAAAACGAAATCGAAGTAACAATACTGTAACTGAAACTGCCAAGGGTGTTGGTATGACGCCTGTGGTTGCAACTGTGATTGAAATTGCCAAGGGCATTTTTGGCCGTCCTGGGTCTAGTTTCAATGATGTTACGTCATGTGATTGTCAAAACTGTCATGTTAGTTGGCCTTATAGGGATGCACAAGACAGGCTGCTCAGGAGAAACAAGACTTGTCCCACACGTACCTAGCTCACCATGAGCTGGAATGACTATTATCAAGGGCATCTTTGAAAATTTAGGGCCATCTCACCAGAACCCTTAGGGGTGTGCAAATTACCTTTCATCAATTATGACTGAATGGTAACGTTACTGCAATTACTGCTAATTTACTGTTGGGGTCGTGAAACAAGGTAATTTAGGCATTTAGCGTTTCATTTCATTTCATGGAGAATGGGCAAAATAAGCCCAAATGTGCCCAAATTAGGCGAAATCGGTGTGGCAGAAAATTTCTGCCAGAAATAGGTTTTCTTGAGGGGTTTCAGGAGAACTTGACAAAATTACAACCTGCAAAACCTAGTGAAACGGGTAAATCCCTGATTTGAGGTAGGAATGTTGCTCGAGAATTTGTTCAACTTGGCAGATGCATCTCCCTACGCAAGAGCAGTGCTTTGCCGCTTTCAAAATTGGAAACGGCAATGTGTAGCAATTGGACAGTAATAGTTTTATAGTAAATTACTGCGTTACTTACCAATTGGTAACGTTACTGGGTAATTACATACATTGGTCCAGTGAAATGAGTAATTTGCACATCCCTAAGAACCCTGCTGAACGCTAAGCCCAGTCTTGGAGACAAACAAGCAAGGCTGTAAGTGCCTCCGCACAGATGACTAAAAGGCTGCTGCAGGCGACAGAAGACTTACTGATCAGCTGCTGCAGCACCTTCTTGCAGCATGCCATGATGTCCACCAGAGCTGGCAGATTGGCGGCGATCCTGTGAAGCTTGTGTTGCGGGTGCTTGCTGTACAAACTGCTGGTCCTCGCCTGCTGCGCCTGCTGCACTTGCGCCACCATGTGCTTTGCTTGCCCTGTGACAGGCAAAGTGTCGGTGCAAAGAGCTGGCCCATTGCTAGATGCGCATTGCAGCAGTGAATGGCGTATGCGAAGTTTTCCTAGACTGACCTGCTGCACAGCTATGGCCAAGCTGCACTGACATAACAAGCCTATCTTGAGTCTGGTCTGTTCATGTCTTTCAAAATACTCAGAATCATCTTCGTACTTTAATCTAGGTTTGACAAGGGCATGCAAGTGCAAGTATAAAGCACACAACAAGCTGTTCAGCACAGATGCCATGCCAGCAGCTGCTGTTATGCATTGTTGGCATGTCATTTGCAATTCATGTTATGTAGCAAAGATACACACTGCAAACAAGATGCATAAACATCAAGGCAATGTTCAGATCAGTCACTAACGGATACAGATTACAAAGTACAATGCATCCCACAGCACCCTATCAGCAACACTTTCTGTGCGATGCATAGAAATGCGTTACCTCAAGTCCACAGATATGAAGGCCCAGCATTCATCAACAAAGGCTTGAGCATGCTTCAGCTGCTGGAAATCTCTGCTGTCGTCTATGGTACAGTCTGTGACAGTCCATTCGACCACATGCCCTTCGGCATCAAAATGCCGCTGGACCGCAAAATAAGGCGTCTGAGTGGGCGACAGCTTTATGTCTCCTTCGATAGGAGCTGTGCGCTGCCTTTTGTTGGTCTGCTGTCTGCTGCTGCCTTCTTCAGCAAATGATCGTGGCCTTTTGGCGGTGTGGAAACCATTCAGGCCATTCTCATGGGAAGCAGACTTCTTTGCTGAGCCATGCTGGTGCGAGCGCTGCGATGCATCTGGTGATTGCAAAGTATCTGGCTTTGGTCTACGTGCTTTGAGGGGATACAGGACTTTCACTCCACAAGCATTGCACAACACCTTGGGGCCTGATAAGACCTCGGGCCGCCACAGAGGAGTTGAGGTTGTCCCACAGCGAATGCAGGCCTGTGCATACAAACTTGGGGTCACGAATAGCACCAATGGTTTACATACAGCCATTCTTGCAAGAAGCTGAAAATTTGAGTGGACATGAATTCATGGAGGAGTGACTGCATGAACACTCATGAAGGGGACTTACCCTCTCCATCACCTTGCAAGTATCCTCTGCATAGACAGTGTGATCTGGTACTGAGGTCCTCACTGAACTCTGTTAGGACACATTCGGGGCACAGCCAGCTTCCAGGCTGCCTCACGTTCGCAAATGCCAGAGAAATGCTATCACACTGACTATTGTCGCTCAACAATTTCGGGGCTTCTTATACAGTGTGCTATCCCTTGTTTGTGAAAAAGGCAGCAGGCCCGGCCTCAGCGCCGGACTACCTCTTGACTGAGCCTTTGGAGGCCTTCAATGTCAAGTGCAGCAACTTTGCCGCCTGTGGCAGCGATGAAGCGCTCTCTAATGGCCAATACGACCGGTGATCAGCTTTCCGAACGCTGTCAAAATAGCTTGTGACCGGCCAAACGTAGCACAGCGGTGCAGTAGATGTGCACAGTAGCTCAGTGTGATGGAGCCTCAAACTTGTGCCTTTTCCGAGCGCTGTTATGTTCGATGTGTCCTAGAATGGTGCCAACAGGGGTCCCATCAATTATTGACGGGTGCACCCCACATGCATACACTGTCATTCAATCATTGCAAGGCCGCGGAAAAAAATACACTCGCACACCATAGAAACACCAGGAGGCAGAGTGGCACAAATCGAGCAATTGCGCAAGGCAGCAAAGTCGATTTGCAGCTGTTCGAGTTTGGGTGGTGGTAACGAAGCCAGCAGCAGGTTTTGTCTGGTCCCTTGAGTCCCCTGCTTACCCCTGCTTTTTTGCAACAAGGTGCGTATTCGGTTCAGTCATAGTACAGCCTACCCTTCCTGCTGAATACTTCCTTGTGGAGCTTTTGATACCTCTAGCTGCATGTGCAAATTCTTTGAGCACAGTTTGTCAAATTTTGCAGGTCTTTGTAGCCACGGACGGATTCAGGCAAACCTCCACCTTGGCTCTGCAGACTCTCGCGGCATTGCCATTGATCTTTGGCCTTTAAGGTGCTCTGCAGCGTCCAAATCGCGGCGAGACGCTGAGTAGTGCTTCCTCGTGCTTCCTCGCAGTCTGCGCGGCGAGGCACACAGGCTGTGACGGACCTGCTGTTTGGTGCACTGCAGGTATTGGTCCCTCAAATTGCCGTGCTATTGTTTTTCGCGCAGCGTACCTCAATACTGCCTGCAATCTTGTCAGTCTCGACACCGTGCCTGTTTCAAATAGCTGACAAGAGGTCTTCGATATATTCTAGGCGGTCGTTTGACAATCTTTTTGACTTGCACCATTTATATTGAGAGCTATCCCCCCGTTTCTGTCACCTGCTGCGGCGTATCTGTATCACCTGCATGTCTTTACAGACTTTGGCAAGCAGGTTACTGCTTGGAGGCTGCTGACATGACAACAACAGCACTCGTTAAGCTCTAGGCAGCTGCAAGTGTCTTACCAAACAATCATGGCATGTTTGCAGATATGTTTGTATACATCAAATAGGACCTGGGACGCTTATGGAGAAGGACAGAGATGCCCCAGCCTCCACTTTAGCTGGTCAGCAAACAGGCAAGCGTCTTAGTGCCTCTTGTGTCTGCTAAGGAACGCTATGCATGCACCACTTCGACCAAGCTATGCAAGGCACATGCATCTCTGGGCAAATGGGTCAAAATGCAATCTTTGTGCTATAAGCATGTAGCATGCAAGATCACTGGTCAACGCCAAAGCACTGTTTTATCTTTTTTGGCAATGTGGATAGAGACAGATGTTGCCTGAATACCCAATTGGCATAAAACATCCGGCATCCCTTAGTGCCATTCCTGCTGATATTGGCGTGTGTTCACCACAGGTCCTGGCCATCCATCAAACTCAGGGTCACATAGTGTAGGTGCATGGCTGACACAATCACTAGCAGCCATCAAAAGGCGTGGCAGATCAACAGACGACTCGCGCTTGTCTATAGCAGCAGTAGGCAATGTAGATGTGGATGAGCAACACCAGATTCTGGTGAGCAGCCTTGTCTCTCAAGGTCTACCGCCTGCTGGCAGATCAGAGTCCTTGCCTGTTCAAGCTGCAGCTGACTCAGCAGCACAGCAGGCCCAGCATGCACAGCAGATTGAAAGCGCACCAGTAGGGCAGGAGGTCAAACGTAAGCCTGGCAGGCCCAAGAAAGCAGGTCTTGGGGAGCCCCTTTACACCCCCAGCATGCCTCCCTCCAGCAACAGTCACATGGCCCCTCCCTCAGCAGCACCAGTCAATACAGACGCTGCTGTTGTCAGTGCTCATCAGGTGTTGGCATCAGGCAGCTCGCCTCGCGCTCAGCTCTCACCTCGTCGCAGCCTCCCTGAGGCTGAGCTTGATGGCGTGCATCACCCTGCTGGTGCGTTGCTGCCACAACAGGCTAATCACAGGGGCAAGGGCAAAGCTTCAGTGGCTATTGACCTCACCAAGCTCCTGAAATCCCGGACTAAGCATCAAGTCAGGGACAACAAACCCATCGGCAGCAGTGGTGGTGGCAGTGGCACAACTCTCCCATCAGTACAGAATGGACGGCTCGCAGGTGCTCTCATGCCTGGAGCAGACACAGCAGCAGCTGCTCAGCCTCACCATGCATCAACAGCAGCTGAAGCACCAGCAGCAGCAGCAGGTAGCAAAGGAGTTGAGCCTGTGCCAGAGCCCAGTGGACCACCTCCTGCACAGGTACAGCCTACAGCACAGGCACAGCCTACAGCAGACGAGCCTGCAGCAACACTGTCAGGGCCTCTCTCAGGCACCAAACGCCGCCGCGGACGCCCGACAAAGCAGCCCGTGCTGGAGGTCCAAAACTTGGAACCAGAGGAAGGCCAGAATCATGTCTTGGCAGCACCAGCAGCAGCAGCATCGGCAACAGCAGCAGATGCTGTCAACACTGAGGTCTCAGATACGGTGGCAGCAGCAGCAGCAGCAGCAGCTAATAGGGAGCAGCAGACTTCAGTTCTGCCAAGAAGCGCACGCAAGTCTGCAGCAAGCTCACAACCACAGGATGGTGACCTGGCAGCACACCCAGCAGCTGCTCCTGCAGCTGCTGCCCAGGAAAGTGCTGCAGATGGGTTCAGCGAGGCTGACCAGGGGCAAGAAGGCAGTGACGCAAATGGAGGCAGGGAGGGCAGGGGCAGGGCTGGATCACATGGGCCTGAACTGCCCTTGTCCATCCTGCTTGATGGGGCCTCCAACAAGAAGCGTGGTCGGCCCTACAAGAATGCTGCAAATGCTGAGAAGGCAGCCGAAAGGGCAGCTCGCCGAGCAGCCACTGAAGCAGTTGAGAAGGCAGCTTACGAGGCAGCTGCTGAGGCTGCACAGGTGGTCATCACAGCACCTGCGATGCTGCCTGTGAAGAAGAGGCGTGGCCGGCCACCAAAGGACCCTGCCAAGCTGGCTGCGGCCCTGGCTGCTTACCATGCTTCTACTTCTGCCAGGCAAGCCAGCATGGAAGCCGAAGAGACTTTTCTCAACTCTGGTGCTCGTCAAGAAGCTGCACAGGCAGCTGCTCAGGCATCTTTTGAGGAAGCTCAGCTACAAGCTGCTGAGCAGCCCCAGCTACAAGCTCCTGAGCAACCCCAGCAGGAAGAGGTGGCTCCCCCAGCTCCTGCCGCCACCCCCAACCCTGTGAGGAAGAAGCGTGGACGGCCGCCCAAGGCAGTTGCCAAGGCAGTTGTTGACAACCTCAACTCGCCAAGTGACTCGCTCCCCATAGCTGCTCTGGCTGGTGGCTACGCCTTCAGACTGGACCCCCCCAACAGCATCGAAGATGAAGATCATGATCAGGCCATTCTGGACGCAGCAGCAGTGCTGACTTCCAGTCTGCCATACCCACAAGAGGTAGCTGTGCGGCCATCTCCGGTGGCAAGGCAGGGCAGGCGCGCTAAGGGCAAGCGCAAATCCAGCAACAGCAGTGCTGATGCACCCAAGCCTGCAGCTGCACAGAAGAGGGCAAGGGGCAGGGGTCAGGGCACTTCCCAGCAATGGCAGCCCACTAGGGACAAGCAGCCCCTGGACAGGGATGGGCAGATGGCAATGGAATCAGAGCAGGAAAGGCACAGGCTGCCAGTCAGGGAACAGCAGAGCCCTGCTGAAAGGCAGCAGAACCAAGGTGAAAGGCAGCAGAACCAACGTGAAAGGCAGCAGGATCAAGCTGAAAGGCAGCAGGACAGGGAAGGGCAGCTGTCAAAGGAGAGGTCGAGAAGGAGGCAGCTGGAGGTGGTTTCATCTAGAGCCACAGCCATCCTTGAAAGCATTGGACCAGATTCTCAACCCCTAGCAGGTGCTGACGTGCCTAATCCAGATTCCCACCCAGTCCCAGGACCCCCAGGCAGCCGGGAGTACCCCTCTCCTGGCTCTGACTCAGAGCCTGCAGCCCCCCCTCAGTCTGGGTACCCCTCCAAGCGCCACAAATCAAACCAGCCTGCCACAGCTGCCTCTGCCAGCCTGGAAGAAGAGCAAGAGCCAGTTCATGATGACTCACCAGAGCATCAGACAAATGCCATGTCAGGCTCAAGACTTCATGGCACACAGGCACAGACAGATGCCTCGTCAGCAGGGACGCAGCGCACAAAGACTGCTTCCAGCCCACGTGTCAGTGGCCCCATCATAGCAGCTGCTGCACCAGCTGCTGCTGAAGTCACATCAGCAATTCACACTGCACCTGAGTCTGTACCTGATGCCATTGCTGTAAAGCCTGCTGATGTACCAACCACAGGACCAGTGTCTGTCCTGTTGACTGAGCATCAAGCGGCGTCTGAGGCTCAGCAGCTCAACAGTGAAGCAGCTGACCTGGCACAGGATGATCTGCTGGAGCCTTCAGTGGTAAGCAGCAGAGCTCAATCTAAATCTAAATCTAAACTTTTGCAAGCAGTGTTACTAGGCCTTGTGGTGCATTTGCTAAGACTGTCATTGTATTGAGGACAATGTAGCTGTTATTGTTGGTAGCACTGCTGCAATCAGCACTTCTACCAGCAACAACAGCTTTATTGTCCTCTAAGCAGTTCCTGCATTGAATGCACTTTGCACTGGCCTCTCAATGCTGACTATGCTGTGCATGTCCTTGCAGCAGATTGGGACACTATGGTCACTGAGTGCCATGCAGGCGCTGAGCATCACATCAGATTTCGACATTTGTAGTCAATCAATTTGGCTGTCATGCAGGCACTAAGCATCGCACCAAGCTTCATTATACACTGGCTGTCATGCAGGCGCTGTGTTTCACATCAGGCTTCAATGTTGCAGTCAAGCATACTGGCTGCCATGCAGGCGCTGAGCATCACATCAGGCTTCAAATATTGTAGTACATCAAACTGGCTGCCATGCAGGCGCTGAGCATCACACCAGATGGCCAAGATGACTACTCAGCACCCAGGCTGCACCCCTGTCCCCACCTCCAGCAACAACAACAGACACTGTCATCTGCAGTGGCAGCTTACTGACCCATACTCTCTTGCATGCAGGCACAGGATGTGCTCTCAGGGGGGAGGCATGACCAGTCAGCAGCCAAGGCACAGCATCCTTCTCCCACCTCTGGTGCATCTCAGCCTGCTGTAGCAAAGGTTGCAGCAGGGAGCAGTGCTGTCCAGCAACAGGAGGCATCGGCCAAGAAAGGCAGCTCTGGCAGTGAGC
>JAABUK010009141.1_pt1 | contig 13645 bp, 15 predicted proteins | sample 5559141 | NCBI WGS metagenome assembly JAABUK01 (sample SAMN10711869, study PRJNA513367) | rock metagenome | isolation source: Antarctica rocks | place: Antarctica: Victoria Land, Pudding Butte nord | collected 2016-01-03
AGAAGGAGAAGGAGAAGGAGAAGGAGAAGGAGAAGGAGAAGGAGAAGGAGAAGGAGAAGGAGAAGGAGAAGGAGAAGGAGAAGGAGAAGGAGAAGGAGAAGGAGAAGGAGAAGGAGAAGGAGAAGGAGAAGGACTACATTGACTTCGGGGAATTGGGGTTGATGGGAGGGAGGGTTTGCAATGGAGCAGCGCTTTTTCGCATGAGAGATTGAAATGGGTGGGATTTAAGAGGTCGGTTCCAGGGATCAAAGGCGGGCCCTTCGCTTATATACTGTTCAATGAGATGTGAGGGATGCGCTCAATGCTCTGAAGCGAACTAGGTGCCTGAAGGGCTCCAGCTCCGAGTGTCATTTCGGAGGTGAAAAGCCAGCTTGAACCATGTCAGTCGCAGGGTGCTGTTGACGGTTCTGCGGAAGAAGGCATTTTCAAAGACTGAGAAACCTTTTAGCGGTGATCGTGTCTTGACATTTCCGAATGATGGACTGCGCTTCGAGGCTCTGCCGGTTTCGACATCGTCTCCCTGTCCGTTGTCGATGCAAGGGAGTAGATTGCCGCTGTCTTGCCATCGCTGCTTGGACCAGCAGATAGAATTTCCAAGAATGGACTTCATCGTCTGCGCGCTGGGGTTGACGCGATCAAAGCAAGTGCGTATTCCGCGTCCGAGGGTCGACGCTGGGTTCCCAGGGAGGAGTTGCATGGAGGGATCTGAATTAGATAGAGCAGCCCTGTGTGCTCGATCTCGCTTTTGGTCTGACATGACTGATGCTGCCCGTACCAACCAGGCTGCCGTCACGAACGCATGGTCGATGTTATCGTCAAGCTCGGAAGCCACGTCTTCAAGCTACTACTTGATGATGAGCTTCGATAAGGGACGCGGACAGGTGCTACGGTGTCGATAGGAATATGATCTTGGCGCTGCTTTGCCTCAGTCACTGCTATTGAATTGGACCATCGCTTCCAGGGCACTTGGGGCGTGTTATCATACTCCTTGAGGTAAAGATTGAACGTACTGCCGACATGGAGGTAGAAGCGCAGCATGCAACATCTCAGCCAGACACTCTCACCTCTCTTGCCGCTGCATGACAGAGCTCTACTCTAATACCTGCTCCGGTCAGGACATGGAGCCAAAGCCTCTGAGTATCGCTCAAGCGGTCGTTTTGACTCTTGACCTCACTGAACATCACTTCTCCTCCACCCCCATCCTTGTTCCCAACTCTCCAGAGGAACAGATCAGGTATGCCGCCACCTCGCTGCTGATACTCCTGAGCCATGACCTTGCAAACAACGGCCAGCTTCTCTCCTCCAAAACATTGAATGATCTCCACAAGATCTTCATACTCATAGTCCCAGCTCAAACCAACCACACAAGTCTTCTTCTCCACATGGTCGTCCCATACCTGTTGAAAGATTACCGCCGCACCACCATTCGAAATCTCCGCCAGGCGAACGTTGATCTCCGAGATCCTGGTGATGTAAAATGCGTCGGTGAACAAGTCCAATGGACACATCTGAAACTCAGTCTGGAAGACGTTCGGCACATATGTGAACAGAACATCGTAGAATAGAAATGCGAAAAGTGTGCGGACAATGCCTCCCTCACTGTGGTAACCTTTCCACCCTAGGGAACGATAGTGTGATAGAGACATTGCTTCGACACTGCATTCGCCTCCGCCTTCGTGCTCGTCAATCCATATAGTCTTGGCCCCTCTTCGAGAAAGGCCACTTGCGGCTTCACTATTCCGCCGACTTCCATTCTTCGGTGGTGATGAATCCCTCTGTATTCGTATGCCCTCGACAGTGCGTTCGAAAGGCTTCACCAAGCTAGCATGACCAAACTCATGCTGTTGCCTGACCGGTATTTTGAGCGATTTCTCCAGCTTCTTGATCCGCTTCTGAAGATCATAATGGTAGATCAGATGACACTCTCGATCTTCCAGACCTTCCTCACAAGTGCGCAGTGCAATCTTCTTCCAATGCTTTTTCTGTGCCTCTTCACTGCGTCCTTCACCAGAGGACAGGGCATGCATATAATGTTCTTCTAGTAGCGCTCTTCTCTGATACCAAGCTCCTCGTCTTGCAGCATGGAACAGTCTTTGTTCCAGCAATTCTGCCAATATCTCATGCTCCCGCTTGTGCTCTTTGAATCGTGCGAGAGGATGCAAACCTTTATGCACAATCCGTGTGTATACCCAAGCAGGGCTGAAACGACGAAGGTAAGCACCTTCTCCGCTCTCATACACTCGGTCTTCTTTCGATTGCTCCTCTGAAAGCAATATCTTCCATCGCGGGTAGACATCTTCGAAGATTGCCATCACTCGTTCCAGGCCTGCTCGCCCAGGCGTGCCATTGAATTCAAGGATACTGTCAATCTTGAATTGGAGTCGAAGACTGGCTTCGAATTCGAGTAATGATGCTCGGGTGGCGAAGATGGTGGAAGAGCGAGAGACCAGATACGGTGGAAAGTTGCGCCGTGAGATTTTGGCGAGGATGATGATAGTCAAAGACTTCTCAGTCCATTCTGTGCTGCGATAGAAGACCAGATGGACTCGTTCAAATAGCTTCAGTGGAGCTAAGGAAAGGCGAATGCATTTCCCAGTGTAATCAAGGATCTTACGGGTGTAGTGTGCGTCACGATTGGTCCTATGGGATGGCGTCTCTATTCCGTCATCTGCGTCTTCTTCCAGCGTATTCTCAGTCGAAGCTGTTGACTCTTCCGTATCTGATCTCCGCAAGCCACGAAACCCAAGGCCTGACTGCTTGCCGCTAGACGTGCGGAGTGCTGTCAAAAGCTCCTTCTTGTTCTTTCCTTGCACCCTGGCTTCCTTAGCAATGGATTTTAGCTCGTCAAGCAACAGCAAGCTGCTAGCTTCGTCCAGAGTATTGATGTGCTGTTCTGAGCACTCCGCGAAGGTAAACCTTCTCCCTAAGATTGTACCTTCTGGGGGCTCTAGTTCTCTGGTGTTGGTCTGCTCTTCCGTGGTCGTAGTTGGTAGTTCTCTATCGCTCTGTAAATCTGCTACAGCCATTTCCAGATTCGCTACATCTGATTGGTATCCCAGCTTGTTGATGCGATGCCACGCACTTGCTTTTCTCAGAAATAATCGGACGTAGAGATACTGGGACTCGTAACTCATACCCTGCCAATGTACGAACAGACTCTTCTCAGCTTCGTCGAATAGGTGTGCTTCTTCCTCCAACACAGTCTCCAGTGCAAGGTTGAAAGCATCAACGTATATTGAGCTTCTTCCTCTGGTCCACGATTTGTTAACAAGTCTGCCCTGTAGACTCAATTCAGCAGCTTCGCCAGCCTTGTACGCCTCATATTCTGCAATTGCTTCCTTGTCTGTCTTTACGGGAGGGAGGGATGTCTCCAGATCTGTCTGGCTTCCGAGAAGGGGCACTCCACCACCTTCGACATCGTCTTCGGAATCTGCGACCTCTCTCTGATATTCCCCGTTCGATGAAAGTAAGAATATCGGGGAAGTGTCGTTATCGGACACTCTCGGGTCGCTTTGGTCGCTATCGTACCGCTTGACCCGCTTCGCGAGTGGGGTATGGAAGTCCTGCGAGTCGAAACTTCTACAGGAAGGGTGACCAATCATGGTACCCAGCATGCTGTTATGTAGAGAAGGCGATTTGGCCTGAAGTGCCATTATCAATCACGCCTGTCTGTCGGTTGTCACCAGCACGCCAAGGATCGTGGGAGACGCGTACTGAAACGCGTGGTCACGGGACGCCAAGTTCTGATTTCCGTGCCAAACTCACCCCATCTCAAGATTTTCGGTATCTTAGGACAAGCATAATGGCGTTCTTATTGTCAGAATATATGATCAGCGCAGGTTCTATGCGCTTCTCCATTTTTAGTAGCTGGAGATCCTGTATTGGTACTTACGTTTCTCGTCTTCCTCTGTCCCCCTTGTGTGTTGGAGTGTTGACTATTCCGTTGACGGTGGCCAAAATGTCGAGCTTACTAACTTGCTAACACTACAACTCCAACATCATGCAAACATCTCTGAAAGAGAACAATGGAAGGACAACGTGTTTAGCCACACTAAATCGATAAGAAGTACGCTAATAAGGGAGGTCTTCTCCCACGCACCAAAGGTAGATCCTCAGCTTGTCCAAAATTTCAATACTACCCCGAGTCAGCACACTCACTTCCAAATTGGCTGTCGAATCTTCTCGTCTTCACAAACTCTTCGGTGGTCTTGTGATCTTCGTCAATTGGTCTCCATTAAGCGTCTTCATGATTTTTCCCAACCCTTCATGACTATAATCCTTCTCATTCCACATATCTTTGTGATACCTCAACTTTCCTTGTTTGTCGAGAACCAGGGCAACAAGACTGTCTGCGGTCTTACCCTTTCCACCCAGCTTCGCAAGGGTTTTTGGTGTATACTCCTGGCGAAGTTTGAAGATTATCTCTGCACCGTCTTTACCCACTTCATCGGCTTTCACGACTTCTGTGGCGATTGTTTTGGAGCTTGAGAAGATCAGGGGGGATGCCGTACCATTGGCCGGCGATCTTATATATAGTATCGCAATAATTCCAGGGGTCGTTGTAGATGGCTCTTTCGGCATAGACTTCCATGTTTGATTCTGAGGCGCTAGCGGAATACAGAGAAGTTATTTTGTTGATGGTTTCCTGCTGCTTTGAGTGAGACTGAGATGGACTTCTCGGGATGCGGCTCATAGTCGACGTCTTTGCTAACATTTTGGGCCGGTCTTGTTTGGTGTCTGAGGAGGGCGACAAGGTCAGGGACTGAGGGTCAGGGTTAGGTTCGTATTTCTGATGGAGCGATGAGGTGTTCTCGGTGTCTAGCATTCTCGCAGGAGACTTTTGAGAGAGAATGCTCAAAGGTGGCTGTTATGTTGCCTTCCGACTGGAATGATTCTGCTCAAGTCGGAGAGCAATCTCGTGGGCGACACTATGTCGGAATTGGTGCGCGTCATTGCACGCGGTGTGCGTTGGGTCCAGTCATGACGACATCCAGATGTGTGAGGGTTTCGCTGCATTTTGATTGCTATGAATACTCCGTAATTACTATCAAAATAGTGTCAATCAGTTTTCGGTCTTGCAAACGGGTGTGGACTGGACATGGGAGCAGCTAAATATCGAGCCTCCATTTACTACTCGATATCAGCCCAAAGGGTGCCCTTTGTTTTTATCATGGCATAAATCTGTGTTGAGAACGTTTAGAGTGACTGCTGTTCTCAATAGTGTCTGGATTGAAGTTCCGATTGGGATGTATGATAATTGACGGCGACCGAGCAGGCCAGTATCATGATCATAGAGATCAAAGGAATCGGCATCCAAAGGCTGTGGTGTACTCGTAGAGGAAGAGAGATCTTGGCGATAGAAGATCAAGGAACGCATGTTGTCAGAACAGGGACCGCAAATGCAAAAGGTAGATAGTAGGTTAGTTGAGATGGTGAGCGTTTCTCCCCCTGTGTCAAGCAGCATAATCTATCAATGCTTCTTAGATATGGTGGAGGAGACATAGTCATCATTTAGAGTCCTGAGTTAGAAAATCAGATCAGAAGAGCGGCTGACGGTATCTGTCGAATGTTTCAAAATGCCGGCATTTTGGGACGTGGACTAATTACACTTGTCGCTCTTGATGTGAGAATTGCGACAACTCTCCAGCTCCAACCTTGTACACAATCTGTCTGGAGAAATCCGTCATCATCTCCACAGTCATTACAATAATGCCCCTCACCAAGACGATGAGCCCAAGGGTCGTCTGGTTCACAATTTCCCGCTAGCTTTAGCATCACGGACTTGTTCAAAGACCTATAAATGTCAGCATTGTCCAAGTGGTATAAAAGTTCATCGAGAGCTTCGAGGTACCTTCAGCATTTTATTGCGCGCCCCCTGTGCATTCACACCTCTGGCTTCAAGTCCTTTCTCATCTAACTGAACCAACTCGTCCCACTTCAGATCCTTCAAATTGTCGGTGTATTTGTGTAGGCGTAGAGATCTAAGCCAGGTTGGAATATCTTGTAGCAGATTTGGATCCGTTGGATCTTCGGGTGGCTTCGAGCTGCCTCGTCTTCCCCGGGGTGAACGCCCGCGTGCCATTTCAGAATGATCTGACAGGTACCCTTCGTGTGTGCCAGAACCAAATTGACCCATCATGCCCCCAATGTTGTTGCTCATCATCGGCGAAGTTCCATCATAAGCAGCCAAGAAACCGTTGTTCTGGGGAGTACCAAAGTTAAGCTGACCCATACCTGCGCCTTGCATCGCGAATCCTGGCGAGTTCGGACGAGATCTTAGACCGTTATTTGCTGCAAACTGCTGTTGCTGTAGGGCTGCTAACTGCTGTGCGTTCAGTATCTGACCGTGGTCATTCACGACAACCATGTTAGCTCCTGGAATGCCTGTGTTTGAAGCAGCGCCGCCCAGGTTTTGCTGCGTTTGTGGTTGAGGCTCGTTGGATCTAGCTCTGCGATATTTGCGGACATCATCCAGTGCGATGCGATTGGTGACAGTCGACAATGCAGCAAGCTTCATAGCTGTTGCATTAGCAATCATGTCATTTTGGATACCTTGCTGCTGGGAATTGAAGTTCGGAACCATTGGTGTATTTGACATCGAAGCCCAGCTCGAATTGCCAAGGTTGTAAGGCGAAAGAGCCGGAAGTTCGCTATGGATGTTTTCGGGCGCAGTCAAAGTCGTGTTCTGGATATTGGATGATGCTGATGGTAGGACTCTTGGAGATCTGAGGCCTGCAGAGGGAGGTGGTTGAGCAAACTGACCCATTGGCGGTGCATGTCCGGACGAAGACTTCGGTCGTCCAATAGGTGGCTGAGGATCAGCTGAGCGCCACGAAGAACTAGTGAGATGAGATGGTAAATGTTCTTTTCCGCCCTCTCCTGGCGCTGAAATCGTCGGTGTCACAAGCGATGTACGGTCGCCAAAAGCAGCACTGTTGCGGTTTGATGGTGCACTGGCAGCTTGCTGAGCATACTCTGCTTTCTTCTGTGCAATAGCAGCGGCAGCATCCGGAAACATGGCATTGATGGTGGAGGGGTCCAGCCCAGAATTACGCTTATTACCTGGAGACGGTGGTGGTCGGCCCATAGAATTTCGTGAGGTGTCAACATTCAATTTTGACATGGCATCACTCAAGCGATTGGACATGGCGTCTAAGGGTAAGGTCATTAGTGACAGCAGTTGCGGATTAATTGCATCACTCACCTTTCTCACCAAAGCTTGACGGTGATAGAACACCAGATATTGGATGGCTGCGTGACATCTGGTTGAGGACTTGAGCGAAAAACCGTTGTTGCATTTGTGTAGTCTGCTGGATCAGAGCGTAAGTGGCCGCCGTTCTTTCGGCTTCGCTGAGTACGCGAAACCATTGCTCGATCGCGCTAAGCTCGTCCTTGAAATCCTGATCCAATGTAGCAGTCGCCATTTCTTCCAGCATAGTCTCGTACTGCTCTATGTCCTGGATCCATTGCTCACCCAGCTGATTTGTGGCATCCTCTGGTCCACTCTGCTGCTGGGACTGCTGATTGTACAGGACTTCCGAGGCTGGCCGGATATTGCGGCCTCCAAGTGAAGACTGAGAGAATGCGGACATGTCTGCTGAGGAGCGAAGTTGATGATTTCCTCCCATCGTACGGGAGGACGGAGGTCGAAGAGAAGATTTCGACGACGCCTCTGGAGTACTATTCCGATTTCCAATAATATTGCTGGCCATGATGGCCAATCCGCAGGTCTCCAATCGGCAGCGGGTGAATCAAGTAGTCGGGCTCCTGCAGTTGCCAGCTGACGGCGGAGGATATTTGGAAGAGCTGAAGCCGAGATCACGTAAGATTCTCTCTAGCAAGGAGTGGATCTCGAGGAGATTCGAATTTTGGAGCTTCAGCAAGAATCGCAGTCTCGAAGGAGGAGTAATGGCCAATCCAGTGGCCCTATTTGATCGAGTGTGACACAGTTGTTGCTTAGAGGGGCCGGCTTTTGATGGGGCTAAAGGAGCAGGGGGCTTTGTTCGAAATCCAAGGATGCCGTACGAGGTCTTGTTGGAGCTGACAGCGTGATGAACATATGACAAACCACCTCGGATATTACGAGTAAGATAAAGGGCAGGAAAAGAAGAGGAGTAAAGGTGAGTCGTCCAACAAGGACGAAGAAGTAGTTGAATAACGGCTGCGGATTGGCACAAAATCGAGTGGCAGGTGACAGAAGCCTGGTGCAACCTGCAAATGTTCCAAAAGTTCAACTTTAGCCACAGCTTGCAAGGATGGTCTTATTTCAGTGCACCACCACCAAATTTCACTCAACATCTGAGGTGTGGGTGAATCATAATTGTACAACAGTAGAACACATCGAACTAATTCTTGAGAAGTCCTCTCCGTCTCGTGCTTCAGATGCTCCTTACAACCAGGACACTGTGAAGCAGCATCTTGCGGCTCCTGTTTGTGCCGCTGACTCCCGGAAAGATCTCTCCATGGGTGTTGCAGTGACGGAAGAGTCTCTTGAGGATAAGGACTCAGGAGGCTAGGGCCACCCGCTCAAGCGAAGGTCAGCACACACTCAGCACAAGTCATACCCAAATGCCAGCAAGATGAACGATCAGTGGGAATCTCAAGAACAAGTTCCGCAATACCCTGATCCAGAGCAAAGTGGCCTATCCTTCCCGTGGCTGGATCGATATGAGCCTGTGGCTGCAGAACGCTTATCTACCAGGCCGCAGCCCATCGTTCATGAGGGCTTCGTCCCGGAATACGACGGATCCCCCGCCCTTTCAGGGTACAACTTCAGAAATGGCCGTAGATCTAGCATCATACTGGCCGAAGAAGGCCTTCTTCAACCAAGTGCAGTTCTGGAGGATTCTGAGGAGGATCCTGAATTTGTCGAGTCGGATGTCGAAGAGGAGTGAGTGCCAGACTTCTGAGCATGGTATTTACACCCCACTAACCATACATACAGCCATGACACGAATATGTCAGAGGATGAGGCAGAGGACATGGCGACTCTGGTAGACGAGGAAGATGGTGGCGTCTACTCCGGAACTAGGTCTCGGAAGCTGGGTCGCGCTGGACGACATGTCAACGATACGCCAAGTCAACGTGGTCAGCGAGGCAAGACAGGGTCAGGAAGAGGTAGAGGTCGGCCTTGGGGTCGAGGTCGAGGACGGGGTGGCACAAAAAGCCGTGGACGTGGTGGTAAAGGCCTCAAAAGGGGACCACGGCCGGCTCTTGAACCGAGCAAAGAATTTGCCACACTTCAAAAAGCTGCCATTGATGTTTTCATCGACCAGCACGATTATGATAAGGCGCTGAACCTTATTCAACGAGCGATTTCTATCAACCCGGAGGTGTACGCCGCGCATGCGCTGATGTCAGAGATATATTTCCATAAAGGAGATGATGAAAGAGGAGTTGCAGCACTGTTCAGTGGTGCGCATGCCGCTCCAAGAGACGCGGCGGTTTGGCATCAAGTAGCAGATGCATGTCTGCAAAAGACTTCTCTGGATCGGAATCGGGCCCTGCAACAGGCGGCATACTGCTTCGCCAGGATCATTGACATCGATCATGACGATCTCGACTCACGCTTCCAGAGAGCTGCGATCAACAGAGAGCTGGGGCTGCTTACAACGGCTATGAGGGAGTTTGAGAGGATCTTGGTTGTCATGCCCCACAATCCTAGCATTCTTCAACAAATTGCAGAGATCTGTCTCGAGCTTGGTGAGATCGACAAGGCTAAGCAACTTTATCAAGACTGCATCTCTTATCACGAAGCTAATGGACTTGTCGGAGAAAACGCTTTTTCGTGGTCAGATGTGAATGTGTATGTTGAGCTTTTCAGCATAGAAGGTGAATATGAGAAAGCGATTGCAACCTTGAAGTCCTTATCACGCTGGCTCCTTGGTCGAGCGGCTGAGACTTATTGGGACGATGTTGTTGAAGATGACAGAGAATGGGATCCTGCGGATATATCACGGCGTCTCTCAATTCCCCAATTTGTTTCAGGGAATTATCCGTCTCAGCTCTACGGTTTTGGCTTACCACTCGAACTTCGGGTCAAGCTTGGCATCTGTCGGCTAAACATGGGTAAAGATAATCGCTCTGAAGCGTTGAACCATTTTGAATGGCTGGAACCTGAAGACTCTGGACCCGGAGCCAAAGTCTCTGAATACGGTGACCTTTTTCGAGAAGTCGGAGATGCGCTGAGGGACGCGAAAGAGTATGAGGAAGCGCTGCGCTTCCTCCAGCCTTTGAAGATTATCGGCGCATTTTCTGACACTGATTTCTGGCTTGCCATTGCAGCATCTTCCTACGTCTGTGGTAGTGTTGAGCAGGCACGTGAGTATTATGAACTTGCCAAGGCATCGGATGAGCTCTGTGGTGAAGCTCGTACACAACTAGCAAAGCTCTACAAAGATATGGGTCGTCGAGATGAAGCGTTACGGAATGCCCGGGAGGCTCTCGAGATCGGGCGAAGAGCTATCATCCGGCCACAGAGGCGGAGGTACGAACGCAGAGAAGCCCGCGAAGTGAGAGAAGCTGCCGAGCGGGCACTCAAGGATACGCACAGGTTGGCCATTCCAAGTATTGAGTCAACGACCGCCAGGCTCAAACCTTTAGAGTTCAAAGATGCTCAAGGAAGATATCGATTGACTTTTGTCAACACAATCCCTGGTCGTGAGTCAAGACTCGAAGAACGAGCAGCGAAGCGCAAGAAGATGCAGCAAATGTCCGACGAAGAAGCTGAGGCGTACCGCACGAGCAATGTTCAGTCTTTATTTTTGAGGTTACAGGAGATGACTCCTGCGATGAGGAACGGGGACTTGATAGGACGTAACACCTGGCTTGAATGTGCGGACGATCTAATCCACGATTTCCGTTCGAACAAGGTCTTCTATCCAGCGGAACGCCATATGCGGTTCGAAGGCTTTGACCCCGATTCTAAACGCAGGGCTTTCCGTAAGCGATGGGCAAAGAGTGAGGACGAAACCTACGAAGCTGAATCTGTAGATCTCCATAACGATGGTACGCCAATGCCGTCGATTGAATCGTCAATACCAACCGAATATCGTGGAATCTCATTCGAAACCTGGCTAGACATCTTCCTCGAACAGGCTCTCACGTTGGCCAAACTCGGAGACGATTTTCGAGCCCATTCTTATGAGACGATCACGGCGGCGCTTGATTGCTCAATCTGGTATCATCAGCCACAGTCTATGCTGAAGATTTATGTTTGTTACTTTACCTGCGCCTTAGCACTCAACGATGGAGAGACCTTATGCAATGTTGTCGCCAGATGGTTTATGAAAGAATATCAGTTTATGACTGATGCTTACCGACTTTTTGCAGCCCTAAACATGCTCTATACTGGACCGAGTGAGAAGGGAGGTAAAGATATCCAGATAAAAAATGTGCCTTTCAGGCAAGGCCCTTGTCAGAAATTTCTGTTTCGTCAAGTCAAAGCTGTCGACTTCTATCTTCCGCAAGAGTATAATCAGGATGGATCTGACGGACCTGTTCCACAGTACATTCGGGACGAGGAAAAAGAAACGCCGGAACCCGGAAAGGCTACACTTACGACGAAGAACCGTGAAACAGGAGAGCAAATCAAGCCACAAGAGATTGATATCGTTCTACTGTGTCTATACGCATCAATCCTCTACACTGGCAGCAGTTTTCCGAGTGCTTTACACTATTTCTACCGCGCCTACGCACTGGATCCAAAGAATCCCATGTTGTTGCTGAACATGGCTCTCTGCTATTTGCATCAAAATTTCAAGCGCCAGAACGAGAATAGACACTTCTACATTATGCAGGGACTCGCATTTTTCCAGGAATATGCCGATGTTCGTCTGGTAAAAGCCGAGAATCAAGGCCAGCAAGCGATCGAAGAGGTCAACATGGAGATCGAATTCAACAGAGCCCGCACCTGGAACATGCTAAATCTGACAAATTTAGCAGTAGAAGGTTATAGGAAAGTCATTGATCCTTCGCGTGAGAGGGTATCAGCGACTGATGCTATGGAACCTTTGGCGAATGCTCCGATGGCCACAGAAGCTGCATACGCATTGCAAACTGTGTATGCTCTAAGTGGAGATATGGAGATGGCACAGAGGATCACGGAGAAGTGGTTGGTGATCTGACAGACGGACACCTCAATATCTAGCGCAAAGAGATCACCTCCAGACTTCAAGCACTATTCATTGTTGGGCTGTCCCCCCATGATCTTTCTCGATTCTTTCGTTTCTACGCTCTACTGATAACGATGACCAGGTATCTGACAACTCAACCAGATTCCAGTATGACTGCCACTGGTGAACTCAAGTCATACCAAGCCCAGGAACTGACCTCAACCACGAAACGTGACTGACTTCTCTATCCTTCACATACAAAGGAAGTCCAGCATTAAAGCCACCAGCAACCTCGAACGTCTCTGCGGTACTCTTCCACCTTCAAAAGATTCCAATACACACGTGCCAGAAATGAAGGAAGGGCTTGATTATCTTCCTCTGCCTTTTCAGGCTTCATGGTCTGGTCTTCAAGGGAGGCACAACATGCAGTGTGCACGCTCGAAACTCAGCGTCATCGCTACCATCAGTGTCCTTGTCTGCATCCTCGCCATCAGCGCCACTACATATACCAAGCAGCATTCCAGCGGCGAGACGCCGAAATCTCCGAGTAGCTCATCATCCGCGCGTATAGGTCCATCAATTCCCACTGAACAAATTCCTCCCCCTCGGAGGCAACACGCGCAATCCCTTCACCCCGGAGTCCTCCACCACCATCCGCGCACTCCTGCACACTTCCCTACCCCGACAACCGCGGCTAATCCACCACCATACCCAAGCGAACTCAAACATGGACACTTCCACCGCCACGGAGAATCACGAATCTCCAAGAACGATGAGACCAGCCAGCCCACCCGCCAAGCACAGCGTCATCGCGTCGCACTCACGCTGAGGCCACCGGCCTCCCCAGTTCCTCCTTCGTCTTCTATTCCTTCGACCCTGCAAAGAAGCAGCACCGCCGCCACAAGCAGCGAAACCCTCCCTCGAACCCTTCCCACAAACACTCCCCCGTCCACCTCGTCAGCAGCAGCATCACCACTCTCAACCCCACAAACCCCCACCCAACTCTCCCCATCCCCATCTCCATCCCCTTCTCCGCCGCGCACCCTAACGCCCATCCACACCCTCCACAGCCCCCCCGACACCCCTTGGTACACCAACCGCACCTTCATCAACGACCCCATCAGCACACCCGCCCTCGTCGGCCTGACACTCTACTCACTGGCATGTCTGGACCTGCTACTGTATTTGCTCTGGGTGGTCGTTTGGAGGGAGGGGATTGGACGCTTACTTGGTGGATAGAGTTATTAGAGGATCATGAGCGCGGATCGTCAGTCAAGGAATCCAAGGGATGGAGCTGGTGAGTGGCTAACTAGCGGGGGATGGTGGGAAGTAGAAATCCCTGTCTTGAGCTGAGCTGAGCATCTTCAGCATGCGATCTATAGCATTGTAAAGCGCATTCATACGATCCGGTAGATTAGATTAGATTAGATCGATAGCTTTTAATATGAGCACATGTACAGGGACACATGGTATGGAGCTCATCCATCACTCTCAACTTCCAGTGACACAAATGTGTTGAAAAAGAATCTCCC
>JAABUK010009142.1_pt1 | contig 13643 bp, 14 predicted proteins | sample 5559141 | NCBI WGS metagenome assembly JAABUK01 (sample SAMN10711869, study PRJNA513367) | rock metagenome | isolation source: Antarctica rocks | place: Antarctica: Victoria Land, Pudding Butte nord | collected 2016-01-03
TGTATGTCATGCTGACTTGGTTGCACAAAGACTGCAAGGAAGCTTGCTGCCCAGGTTGTGGAGCATCAGGACAAGTTGCACTTGCAATGACTGTGTCTGGTGATGCCAATAGATGCTGCATGTACATACCTGCAGTCTTCGACCATGTGCTCAGGATCTTGTCAGCATCATGACTGCATTGATCGCTGCCAGTGCTTATGATCAGCAGAGTTTCCATGGCTGACTGAAGTGTGTACTCAGCCAAGGTGATGTCCCACATTTGTGCTGCTGACTTGTGCTGATTGAACATCTCCTTTGCAGAAGATCAAGCATCTTGATCTTCTGCAAGGAAATCTTCAATGAGCACAAGTCAGCCACATGCAGTCATGATGCTCAAGAGGCCCTGAGCACATGGCTCAGAACTACAGATGTTGTACATGCGTTTACTCACACAGTCATACACCTGTTCATGCCTGTAAGCATCCATGTATCTTTATTTACTAGGCTGAATGTTCAGCTGTGACGATAACTACTGCAGCTGCTGTGTGTATGTCTTTTTGACTTGGTTGCACAAAGACTGCAAGGAAGCTTGCTGCTCAGATTGTGGAGTATCAGGACAAGCTGCTTGGCATGCCATAGATCTGTGTTGGGTATGCTGCATAGTACCACTGTACTCAACGCTTACAGCTGTTGCACTTCTCTTGATCTTTTGTGCGACGAGGGCATGTCATTGAGATCAGTTTATTTGCAGGGCAAGCGCATGATCAGCGAGGATGACCTGCGAGTGTACTTGGACAAGTTTGACAAGAAGTACTGGGCCACCTACAAGGTTCTGGACATCCTGCAGAAGGTCTTCTACAGGTCAGCAATGTGCATAAGCCCCTGTGTTCCTTTGCGCATTTTGCATCGTCTAACTGTAGTTACCTGACATGGATTGACACATCTTTGCGCAACAAGCTTTGACTACATTAGCTGAAGTGGCGTCAAGATGGAGTGTCACCTTGTCTTGCAGAGCATCAGCCTGCACAGGCCTCGTAATCACTATGCTTTTGCTGCAAGATACAAAATTGGTATTTTGATCTGCAGGTCCAACCCTGCCAGAGAGGCATTTGTGGAGATGTGTGAGTCTGACTATGTCCAGAAGATGACATTCGACTCATACTTGTACAAGACAGTTGTACCAGGAAACCCACTTGATGACGCCAAGCTGTTGATTCAGACTGTTGGCAGTTTGCTCAGAGGCAATGCCCTCAGAGCAGGAGCCAAGAGCGTCAGCTTTGGATCCAGGAATGAGAAGGTGGCAGCTTAAGTTGACTTTACTTCTTGCTCCCATCAGATTGAACTCCTATCAGTACTGATGGTCTGTAGCATGCATGTGTAGCTACAGCAATCATATGCCTTCCTGCGTGCTGTTGTGAAGTCTGGTATTGCCCAAGTTTAAGAGGGCATTCACCAGTGCTGTTGCAGCTTTAAGCCACAAGCCTTGCAGCTTTTATTTCATTCCGTGTGTGTTTCGCAGTTTTGTTTGGTTCTTTCTGTGCTTAGCACACTAAAATTCCACTAGAGGTAGAGTCAGGCCTTGTTCAGGTTTATCCAGTCAGCAGCTGTGTACTTCGACGTGCCATAGGTTAGACAATTCCACGCTACGTTCTCAGGCAGTTCAGCTGCCCATAGACGTATGCACCGGTTATGGTACACTGTCATGATGCTTCCTTATCATTTTTGCTAATAGCATTCAAGATGCCATGGGGTGTTCTGCATTGATGACAGGGATCTGTCAGCAGACATGTCCATGCGACATGTATGCCGGCATGCACAGCAATCAATTGAATTTGCAAAGAAATCCTGAAGAGGCATTGAGCATTAGATGTGCTTGCATGCCTTTTGCTTACGGAGTCGCACCCGCTGAGCCAGTCATCGTAGAATTAACAGTGCTACATGAACACACATTATCAGTATTAGGACCACTCAACTCACACAAGGTACAAGCTGGACTCAAAACAACACATGGCCTTTGACTAGGGACACATCAGGCATGTTGTGTAGCTGTGGGATCCAATCAGAAACAGAAACCATCTGTCATGTACACATGCACATGTATGCATTCAATGGGGGTCAGAGTGCTGCTCCCTCAGCAGATGCTCAGTGATACAGGTTTGACGTCTTTTTTGATTTTGGACATGTGATATCTAGGCCGCCACCTTGGCCATGTGGTGGATGAGGTCTACTACACGCTTACTGTACCCCCACTCATTGTCATACCACGACACCAACTGCATACAAGACGGTCAGTTAGTGGCAGCTATCTCAGACAGGTATCAACCTTGCAGTTTGGCATGTGCAATGTCCTATACAATGCATGAATGGAAGTGGGCGTGAAGACCTTGCTCTGCAACAACAAACTGCCAAGCAAAGGACCATGGGACAATGCATGCAGCCTTCAGACACTTGCAGCTGCTTTGGTGTGAGGACCAAGTAGCCCGACGGGTGTACAGACAGGTGTTACCTTGACAAAGTTGGGTGAGAGCTGGATGCCAGCCTTGGAGTCTACAATGGAGGAGCGGGGGTCATGCTGGAAGTCTGTGGACACTACATCATCTGTTGTGTACCTGCGCCACCAAAATGTGCCTGTTGAAATCTGCTTACCTCGAAGCTCATGCAACATTTCCTAAAGTCTGAATGACATGATGGAAGTTGTGCTGTTCAGAGCTGAGCAAAATGTTATGAACATGGTCATGCGCTCACAACACAGCAACTGGTACATTGTAGCCAGCACAACAAATGTTACCAAAGCTGCTGAGGCAAGAGCCCAAACAAGGTGGTGTGCCAATACAAGGTGGTGTACTGAGGAAGCAGTATTGACAGCAGATGGTAGCAGAGCAGCAAGGCTTACCCTAGGATGCCCTTCATCTCATTTTCTGAGGCATCCTTGAGCTTCTGCATGATGGTCTTGTACTCAGCGCCCTTGGTGAGCCTGACAGTGAGGTCCACCACGGACACATCCTGGGTCGGCACGCGGAAGGCCATGCCTGTCAGCTTGCCATTCAGCTCAGGAAGCACCTGCACCACAGCAGCCACCTCAGCTGCACTACTCGAAAGGATTTCCTTGACTCAACAGTCAACAGCACTTCCTTGACAGATTGGATCTCTGATACATGTCCCCAAGGATGCACTGATTTTGAAGTGAAGGAAAAGGATGCACGCTACCAATAAGACACAGAGTAAATATTTATCCTTTCAAAGTAGCAGAGCCCGGTGAAATGCCTGGATCATGACAGAATTTGGTGCGTGGATGGAGGATCACAAGACATGTGGCGTGGGACATGACTCTTCAAATGCAATCCCTGCAAAGCCTCCCACACCATGCACTTGCAGATATAACAAACGGTGGCCATGTCATAAGCAGCTGCTCTGTGTGGGCATATCTATGTGCGGTGGACAGCTAATGCTGCGCTCACTTGATCTGCCCAGCTTCAGCACGAGCCTCAACGCAGCACACACGCACATGCATTGTCTATATAGGGCACAAATGTGATACAGGATGCGAGATGAAGCTGACCTTGCCAACAGCCTTGGCAGCACCAGTGGAGGAGGGAATGATGTTGGCAGCAGCCCCCCGCCCACCCCTCCAGTCCTTCTTGGAGGGGCTGTCTACAGTTTTTTGAGTGGCAGTGGTGGCATGCACAGTTGTCATCAGACCCTCCTCAATGCCAAACTCCTGGTGTACAACCTGAGGATGAAACAGCCACACAGTGTCAGGATTCAGTGTCCTGTATCAGATCAGAACAGCGGTAGGAGGGCTTGATACAACATGGTAATCTGATGCAACATGGTAATCTGATGCAACAATTTGACAATTAAGAGCATGCAGAAATGGGGCCTAACTACAATATTATGCCAACTGCATTCAATGGCAGCAGCTTGAATGCTCTTGCTGGTTGTTACTGTGCATCAGCCGCTAAGAAGGCTCAGCTATGCAGCTCTTGGCTTGCCTTGTTGCAGCTCATATAGACTGGCAGTGAAGTTTTGCAAGTACAGCAGGTTGCCCAATGCCTAGGGCTGCTTGAGCAAGCTTTTTGGCAAGCAGCTAATCAGGATGCAGCCAGCAAAGCAAAGATCTGAACTGGCAGAGAGTGCATACCTTAGCTAAGGGCGCAAGGCAGTTGGTTGTGCAGGAGGCATTGGAGACCACATGGTCCTTGTCTGGGTTGTACTTATCCTCGTTCACGCCCATCACAAACATGGGAGCTGCACGCAGCAAACTGTGTGTCAGCATAACTGTGACAGCCTTTCCATGCTTTGCAGCCATACTTACCAGATAGAGACAAACTTTCAGATGCATATTGTTTCGCTGGAATGCAGTCATGGGGCAAGAAGCCACAGTCCCTCAGAAATACCAGACACGTGCCTTGCTGCTGATGACACACGCACAAACAAACGCACCCACACGCAGATAGTGCACAACAGTAGCAAAAGTGTAAACTCACCGTCTGCTGAGGGAGCAGAGATGACGACCTTCTTGGCTCCTCCCTTCAAGTGAGCTGACGCCTGTAGTTAGCAGCTGCTAAGCAATGCACGTCTGTGGGTATGCACGCTTTGTGTTGCAGTGACCCAACATGCAGAAGTGACGCCTGTAGTTAGCAGCTGCTCAGCAATGCACGTTTGTGGGAATGCATGCTGGATGTTGCAGTGATCCAACATGCAAAAGTGATGAAGGGCTCTTCATGACTTTTGCATGTTGGGTCACTGCGACACAAAGCATGCATACCAACAGACGTGCATTCTCTTGTGCCTACCTTGTCAATGGTTGTGTAGACACCGGTGGACTCACAGATGACATCAGCTCCTGCCTCACCCCATGGTATTTGTGAGGCATCCCTGCAGACACAATGATAACTTGCTGAAGCAACAAGCGTGAGGTTTGCAGCTTTGCTTAGTGCTGATATATAGTTGGTAGAAGAACGCTTACATGTTGCTGAAGGTCTTGATGCTGTGGCCGTCAATATGGAGGCCATTCTGCACACAGTCATCCAAATGTTTCTGCTGTGGAAGCTTGGTTGCACAAGCAGATCCTTGCCTGTTCTCAAAGGCACGATGCGAGACATGCATCAGCGATGCCAGAGGTGCAGCACACCTCGTCTCCAGTTATCTCTCCAGGGAATCTCCCGTGAACAGAGTCGTACTTGAACATGTAGGCCATATACTCGCCATCGATGAAAGGGTCATTGATAGCAACAACCTCGATGTCATCACTTTCCATAGCCGCTCTCGTCACCAAGCGGCCGATTCTGCCGAAACCTACGCAGCGTATGTGCCTCAGATCGGGTGCATGCAGTTGTGTATAGCGACCGGCTTTGTGCTCACCATTGATACCGATTTTGACTTTTTCCTTGCTGCTTGAAGATGTGGCCTGAGGTGGCTGGTCAACAGCAACAGCGTTAATGCTGGCGTCTGCTCTGACGTTTAGGGCTCTCACTGGAGCTAGCAGTGTTTGTGGCTTGCGAGCTCTCAAATGACTGTGACTGTGGGCAGCCAAGTTGCATTGACGCAAACTTTGAGCCATTAGTGGTGCTCTGACAAGTCCACTGGAACCTGCAAGGCAATAGTACAGGCATCGATGCGTTGCTGATGCTGATGCATCAGTACGACTGCACAGCTTACAGAAGTCTGCATACCACGAATGGTGAATGCCATGATGCTGAAGAAGTTGGAAAGGACTCCGATGTGTAGGGATCGCAAATTTTGCTGAGTATCGGCGAGTGAATGTCCGCTTCTCTTGAGAGACTGCTGCTTGAACGGCTGTTGTAGTTCATTGCATAATTGGACGGAAATGGTTTATTCGTTCTCGGTCGTTGAGCTTGAGAGACCAAAACCTGCCTCAGGAATCTGGAAATATCTGCGATAGTCGGTGACCTGTCATCCTGCTTGCTCAGTTTGGATAAAGTGCCAAGGGCAATGTTGTAGTCAGCAAACAGGCGACAACGTCAAGATGCCTGGAACCATCAAAATTGCAAGCAACTCGTTACCGGTATGTCCATCAAGGATCCATCAAGGATCTGCCAAGGAGGTGAGATCTTGCATACACCTGTCTTTGATCACTGCGGCACCTTGCACTGTCATCCTGGTCAGCATTCCAGCAAGCCATGCCCACAACAATTGTGTGAATGTGAATGTGAAATGCTACCACAAGTCAGACAGTGACCATTCAGGGTGCACTTTGACAGAGTGTCCTTTTTCCCGACCTGTGCAAAGCATATGTCAGTATGCTCTGTGTCTTGTTGCCTGGTGACACCATTGTAGCTTATAGCATTACATAACCATACCAATGCAAGAATTCTTAGAAGCAATTGCCCTTCTACAAACATATATATAGATGTAGTTGCAAGTCATGCCTGCCCTCAAAAACAGCCTAGCAATACACATACCAAACCTCACTCAACAGTGCCGCAGCATAAGCAAAAGTTTGTCATGTACACAATCTTAGCACCATTGTCACTCAGGCATTCTGGATGAGGCACATAAATGCCAATTGCAAGCGGCATTGCTCTGTCACTTTGCATGCTGACGGGACAGCAGATCACATAACATAAGGCAGCACATCAAATATTGTACACAACTCCTGGCATATTTGTATATGGCTAATATAGTATGATCGGCTCAACAACAGTTTTCACCAAAGGGTAAGCAAATGGGGTGCTGCTGCTTTAGCTACATGATATGTATGTACAACACAACTTTTTTCATCTGTAATGTATGCCATTCTTCTCCAAGGGTGGACACTGCAGCGTGCATCAGCGCAGTGCTGTCATTACTTTCATCAGCTCATCCATCTGATCTTCAACAGCATTGGTGTCTCCATCAACAGTTGTTGCATATCTGTGTCGCAAGCCAGAGCAGTCACCATTGCCTGCCTCGCCCTGTGCACCATTCTCGTGCTCTTCACCAGCCAGTGCTGACAAACTGTCATGGCTAACATGGTCAGTGCCATTGCCAGTGCTGAATTGGTGAGACTTCCTCTTTTGAGGTAGGTTATGCTGACGCTTCTGGACCAGTACCCCAGCTAGCAGGTACCAGTTGTCAGAGCAGAAGGCTTTCCCTTCACCCCTCATCTTCCAGATCCAGTTCTTGACCTGCAATGATGCAGCTAGGAGCCTAAGTTGGCCATGATAGCAAGATCATGGCACATGCTCATGGACAAGGCATACCTTTGTGCATGCAGGTATGCCAACATGCGCAAACATCTAAGCATGCCATGCGTTGCACCTACCTGATCAGCTTCAGATCCACTGACATGTCATGCAGAAATATTTGCCTGTCAACATGTGCAACTCGGTAACCTTGCAACAGCACAGCAGCTACATACAGCAACAGAGCACATGCCTGCTCTGTAGCGGCCGACTGTACAAGGCAGCCAACAATGATGACATGGCTTGGGTACCTTGGGCTCAGAGCTATAGTAGCCAAAAGGCATGGGAGTAACCATAAAGTCAGTCACTTGGTAGCCGTGATTCCTGGCATGCAGTAGGGTGTCCACAGGGTTGGCATAGGATGAGATCAGCAGAATGGCACTGTCAAAGCCAAGTGTCATCAGGTCCTGCAGCAGCAATGACTCTACTAAGTTGCAAGTCGGATAGCATGAGTGCGTGTACCCGTTAAGACAGGGTCTCAGTGGATTACGATCTTGGGCTGCTGACAGCAGAAGTGCGAGTCTTCAGGACTCAGTTCTACAATGCTGTGCAGTTGATGTGTGTGCCAAGCGCATACAGCGTGAGATGGGTCCAAGGCTGCTGCCTGCAGTGTGTGGAAGTGGTGCTGTGTATAAGCGTGCAGTTGTAGGCTTGTTTGTGATGCTTACCCTGGTCAGGTTTGCACCATCCTGGCCACCATGCAGAGCTGGCATCAGAATGTTGTTGTCTGGGGCGGGAATGTAAGGTGGGTTGGCAATGAGACAGCCGGCTGGTATGTCATGCATTCCTTGGAAGAAGCAGCTGTTATGTATCTGCACCAACACAGAAGTGCATCAACATTGGCAGATCGAGTGCTGTAGCTATCATATGTAAATATAGCTACCATAGTGGTGCAATCACATGCCTGTCGTTGTCATGGGCTCGAAGATGCCAGGCAGGTGTGCAGTAGATATGAACCAGCCAACAATTCATGATCATGCCTGTGTTGAGTCTTGGAGCAAATGTTCACCGCGTGCAGCATTGTTGCGCAAATTTGCAAGTGTAGACCTGCCTTGTATCGGTTTGAGACATGAGTCTCAATTGTTCTGGAGTGTGCCAATGCTGCTGCCTTCTTGTTGAGCTCAAAGCCATGGATGACTCCTGAAAACTGGCTTTGAATCAGGCAGCCGATGACAGGACTCCCGTCCCCTGAACCAAACTCAATAACTGTCTGGTTGCTGCTGCTGTTCTTGACCAGGAGCTTCTCTAGGCATTGGCTGTAGAATTGAGACTCCTCATCGCAGACGAAAATGTCATTTCGTGTATGCCTGAAGCAACATCGCGAAAGTCGTAGATGTGCACAAAGAGGCGTCCGCCAGCGGCAGACCGATCGGTACAGCAAATCTAAATCTGCAGAGCTCCAGATTTGCAGTCGGCTATGAGTAGCTCTCGCACCTGCTGCTGGGTTCATGCGCTGTCGCGCTTTGTTGTGGAATAAGTGTGCCAACAGCCTGAGTTTTGAATAGTGACTTTGGCAACGGTGACCTTGCAGATCTCCCCCGGGCACCCGCGGGTGAAATCGAAGCAGTGGGGCGTGAGTCTGGTAACATCGTGGAGCGTCGAGTTACAGTCGAGCAGGTACTCGGAGCGGCACCTAACTGGATGCCGACGCAACGAACAGCGGGCGGGACTTTGGCTGTTGGTCTCTGCATACGCAGTACACCGACCTGATCCAGCTGGAGACACAAGGTACACGCCGTTGCAGTGTTCAGCAGTAAGGATGCACAGCAGGCATGCACAGCAGGCACGCAGACGGCGCAATTTAAATGGTATGATTGAGCCTCACCTATGCTACGTCACTGCAACAGAGCAGCAACCAGGCAATACTTCGGCTGAACCAAGAAAGCTTGCAGAGTCAACGGACGCGCTTAAGTTTGCGGACGAAGCGCCTAGTTGAGTGCACAAAATTTTGCCAGCGACACCGAAGCATCCACTACACAGCGCTAGGATGGGCGCTTCAGATAACGCTCTATGTACAACAGGTGCTGTGCCTCGGAAAGTAGGTTCAAACTCTACACGTGCAGGAGCTGACTGTGTCTTTATCCAATCAGCCAATCATCATGCTGAAAAGCAGCCATGTGGCCTTCACGTGGTTTCTGAGCAGCTTTCAGACTGGAAATGCACATCTTGCAGGCTGACATCCCGTGCCACGTATCGGAGCCACAGCTTTCTCGGACCTGACGAACTCGGCATACTGTGTATTGATGCACTGAAGTCGACGACCCTGTGCGAGCGTCGATAACGCGCACCGCTTTGGCTGCAACATAGCCGATCACCTGCAACTGCAAGATCCGCAGCCTAAGTGGCCGAAATGCACAGTCGTGCGTTGCATAGTAGACAGATAATTTCTGGTACATCTTACAGCGTGAGTAATGTTTGCCTTTTTACAGCACTGCAGGCGTGACTTGCAGCTGAAGTTCTCGTTTCAAAATATGGCAATTTACTGAGTTCGCATTGTTGCAGGCTCGACCATTGTGTAAGGCAAGCGGCAGGAGACTGTCGAATTTCAGTCACGCACAACGTGACCTGTTGTTTTGCCATGAGCACGGACAGTCGATATCCTCGCGGAAAACCGTAACGCTAGCCAGTCAAAATGCCAATATCAAAGCAGCTGCTGTAACAGCTGCCCCTTCTTTTGAGCTTGTGCCGAAGCCAGTCACATCAGTCCTGCATAACTTTGCCCGTTTCCAGGGCTTGCCTTCAATAGGTAATCAAGGACGTACTCCGTCTTGGTACCCCATCAAAGGCACCCCTGAATTCAGGACAACTTGTTACGGGGTTGATTTGCATTCTCAGGCACCAGCACAGACTTCTCAGAGGCAGAAAGGTGTTTCACAAGGCTGCTAGGTGCAGAGGATCTTGACGCACAGCTCAGGTATCATTGACAACATTTATCATGCTCAATACATACAAGTGTCTGCTTATTGAGGTGTTCTGCTGGCAGTCCACAGTGGTTGTGCTGTTTGCAGATCAGATGCAGATCTGCAGCAAGCTGCTCATGTGCTGGAGGAGGCAGTAGCGGTGGCTACAGGCCGTGCCTTCAGCAACGCTGCAGGTCAGTGACACGTCACAAGTCAGCACAAGCTGTAGCTTGCATTCGGCTTGCACTATAGCTGTTTCAAGGCACATGTGCTTTGCAGCAACAGGCTTGAGATGTTGACTTGCACAATCACCCTGATCAGACCTCTTATGCATGCCATTCGGTTGCTGTGTTGGCCGCTGCAGACAATGCAAACACACTGTCAATGCTGATTTTGTTCATACAGAAATGGTGCATCTGCAGGCGGAGATGCAGAAGCAGAGGCAGCACACCTGTTTCTGCAGCGCACACTTTACAGAATCAACAGGCTTGTGCTGTTCTGGTATGCCCGCTGCTTCCCAGTCCATGCAGACTCGCCACCTGGGTGCCTGTCTGAATGCAACTGTTTGTCAAGACTGGCATATGCTCTCAAAGTCAACCGTAGCTGTGGCATCCAAATCAATACAGCTCAGCTCAAAGACTTTCTGACCAACTGCCATGGGCATGTTGCACCATTGGCTTCATACAAATACTTTGCAGTTGCTGCCAAACTCTGCCAATGCAGCTTGTACTGGTTGACTGAGCTTGGCAACTTATTGCAGCCTTCTCAATTGGACAATGGTCAGAAAGCTGAGCTATGATTCAAACACATGTGGTGCAACCGCTATGAATGTGATGTTGACAGGCTAGACCTGTGAGTCTGTAGTCTGGCCTGAATGGCTATGGCTGCTTCACAGGTATGATGACCTGCGCAACTACAACAACGAGCGCAGCATTTACTTGGCACAGCTGCGGCACAGCATTGAGCAGCCTTGGCAGCAGTGGGAGACTGCCCATTTTGATGTGGATGCTTACAAGTCCAAAAGCGTCAAAGAGGTATGGATCTGGCAAGAAAATCGCGCTGCCATGTTGTTATGCACTGCACCTGGCAGATCCACTGGTACAATCACATGCATCAGAGAGATGGGCTAAGGATGTTGTCAGACACGAGCATTGCAGCGTCACTACAGTGCCATCCGCAGCGCATCTGTGTACCATCAGGTTGGCGAAGGACAATGCCAACTGCAACTTGTTCTGCATAACAGTCCTGTGGTAGAAGCATGGAGCGCAGACTTTGGCAGCTGAGATCTGTTTTGCCTGTGCTTGCATCCTTGTTGGCAGCCTTACTGCCACCTGATGCATTCAACTGCCATCCTCCTACTTGATCATGCTATTTGATTTGACAGCCAGTACCAAATGAAGTGTGCTTTGTGTGCAGCTGCAAGACATGGTGAGGCAGCAGGCTGCACATGATGTGGACCCTCCTCTGGGTCAGACCGCATCATACATCAAGAATGAGATGACTACCGAGGGCTATCGGCACTTGCTGGCTGTGGGTGGGTTTGCCGTGACACCACATCACCTTGTCATGCCCTGCTGCAATTACACGCTCAATCATGTCTATGCTTGCACCGTCTGTTGGAACCTTGTTCACTTGTATGTGATACCACCATTTATGAGCAGCTTGTACAGGTCACATGCAACTATACTGCTGAAAGGACACACTGTGCAACAGGTAAACCATTGGCTGCAAGTTAAGAGCTCTTGACTTTTCAACTTGCAGCTGAAGGGTTTTCTGTTGCGTTGTGTGTGCTGTCACCAGTGTTGTTGCGTGTGATCAGTGCCTGGCTTTCAAGCAGCCTTTTTTGTTCGCTGTTTGCCTTGCTTTTGGTAGCAGTCCATCTGTGCTGGCATCAGTGAGCAAGCTGTTGCCTAGCCCTCAACTTTGCACTGTCAATGCACATTTCCAAACTGATTTGGCACCTGTGAGGAGCAACAGAGTGCCTTGCATGAGCCTGCAATGGTAGCGTCACACCACATGCAAGTGGTTTGTGCCTGTAGCTGACTACATCCTTATGGGCGGGTATGCTGAGCCTGGTCTGTGAATGCGTCGATGCTTTGGCAAAGCTGCTGAATGGCAACTGCAGGTTCAGTGGATGGTTTGGTGGAAGCCAGCAGGCAGAGCAGGGTGTGTGGTGGGGCAGCCAATGAGATCATGTGTGCCATATTTAGAGTCCTCATGGAGGTCAGTTACACATTATGCTGTGGTCTATGCCGTTGTGCGCGCCTTCTGCATGCATGCAACTCACTTGATGGCTGCCTTTGTGAATGCTGTGTATATCACCGCACACCTTGGCAAATATCAGTAGGTTGGACTGTGCTAGCTTAACAGGTGCTCATGAGTGGTCAACGCTTTGTGCTCATCTGGCTAATGTGCTGGTTGCCCTCTGTCAGAGGCATTGGCACGCCTGCAAACAAGTGCATGTCAATGACAAAGCAGCGTTAACAGCTGGCTTGCATGTGCACAGTCACATGTAGTGACTTGCACTCACATGCAACAGCTGCTAAGGGCTTTCACGTCTTGTGCAGGAGTATGGGACTGGCCGATTCAACAAGAAGCACTCCACCTTCTTTGCCACCATGATGCGCGAGCTGGACCTAAATGTGGAGCCAGAGTTCTACTTTGACTTGGTGCCCTGGCAGAGCCTGGCCAGCATGAACCACAACTTCCTGCTCACCGAGCGCAGGCGCCACTACCTGCGCTATGCTGGTGGCCTCACCTTCTTTGAGGTGCTGCCTCTTGACTTGGTCATCACACAGACATAGTGTCAGAGGCAGTCTTGGTTGCAGTCTGCTTGACAAATGCTGGTTCTTCGAGGTGCTGGCTCTTGAGTTGATCATCACACAGATGTAGTGGCAGAGGCAACCATCATTGCAGTCTGCTTGACAAATGCTGGTGTCACCCACTGTGGATTTGCTTTGCACTGTGCGGCTGCAGCACAGCTGGCACATCTTCATGAGTTTGTCGCACTGTCTGCAAACTGCACAAGCTGGTAATTGATTACAACGGCATGCAGCCTCATGCAGCAGTTTGCTTGATTTGATTGCCACAATAGATCCTGCTGGCGTGTGAGGGGCAAGTAATGGTGCCAGCGGCAGCATGCCAGTTTGTCTTGCCCTCTTTCTGGCAGCTGCTGTTTGCTTGACTCACCGGTGGTCAGCTTGTCACTGCTACACAAGTCCTGCAGCACATCCTTCAGCCCTTGCCCCCCCACCCCCCACCCCTCCCCCGAGAGCTGAGCTAGAGCACCATGACACACGCCAGCTGACTGGTCGTTCTGGTGTTGTGTGGCGGTATGTCTAATTTTTTTAACAGGCTGTTGTGAGCAGACATGTGAGTGGTGCAGGTGAATGGTCCCAGTGTATACAGGTCATACCTGGCAGCAGCACAGAGAGTGGGGCTGAGTGACAGCGCCTCTGGCTACTGGGAGCTGCACATCAAAGAGGATGAGCGACACGGCCGCCAGATGGTGGAAGATGTGGCTGTGCCCCTCATCGACCAGTAAGCTTTCTGCATGCATTCTGTTGCTTGCATACAT
>JAABUK010009144.1_pt1 | contig 13641 bp, 11 predicted proteins | sample 5559141 | NCBI WGS metagenome assembly JAABUK01 (sample SAMN10711869, study PRJNA513367) | rock metagenome | isolation source: Antarctica rocks | place: Antarctica: Victoria Land, Pudding Butte nord | collected 2016-01-03
ACGACGGGGTTTAGGTAACACAGGCACCGCTGAGACAACTCAGCAGCCCCAAGATTCGCTGCAGCACCAAGATTCGCTGCAGCAGTCCGAAACGTCTGTGCAGAACAGACGGAACACCCAATAGGATGCTACCACTGAACAGTTATTGCTGTTTTCAACATCAAGAGGCACACAAAGAGTACCACTTGATAATGAAAAATAACCAGGATTACACATCATCTGATGATATAATCTCCGGGTTGTCATTCATGTACTTATCCCATAGGTAGTATTTGTTTTGTTTGTTTTGTTCTATGTATTTACCCATTCAAACACCAAAATTGTACCGGCCTATGCGGGTTTTTGCTATGTTTTTCGACTACAGATGAAAGGATGCAGTCGATGCTGTGTTTTGCTTCGTTAAAAACCATGTACTAAGATCTCCTCCACGCTTTCTATTCACCTCCGTAGAGCCTCCGTGGTTCGAGCTGGGCCCCGGAAGAGAATGTAGTTCGTCCTCCTTTATAGGCCGTAGTCGTGTCCGGGGTGCAATCCAGCCTTCGTATCTGTTTTTGTTATAACTGATATATCCCGTTCATCATGCCTGAATCCCTTACTTGCTCCCTCCGTACTTGCTCCTTAGATGCTCCGTACTTGCTCCGTAAATGCTTTGTAATAGAAGCTTCGTAGATACGCCCACCCTTCAACTTTTCTATCCGTTTTGCATTCTTTGTGTATATCCTCTTGCGTCGTCGTCGTTTCGCACGCGTTACGCGTACGCATTGCTTCTTTTTCCCCCCTCACCGGTTCAAATCCTTACACGTCAACATCTTTCGCCGGAGATATACTGAAGTTGACTTCCTTCGGGCCTCGATTCACCGTTGTTCCCGACTCTTGCGGAGGACAGGTTCCCTCACGTTTCACTAGCGGTCAACGATGGATAGTGGACAGTTACCCATCGAAGGAGGCTCTTATATAACTGAGGGTCTGGATGTTCTTATCGGGGCCTAGGCTTAATCTCTTTCAGTGACTCTGGTCGTCGTAATGTAGTTGACGCGACGTTGCTCGCTCGAGAAAAGGGGGGGGGGATGGTTCAGAGGATCGGGTTCGGATTGCTGGCGCTCTGCTGTCGCTCAGTCACTGTTTAGCAGCTGTTTTGATCGGCCTGAGAGGGGTGGTCGTCGTCGTAGTGGGCCTCTCCTCCTAATTAGTCCCTTGTGCCATAGTAGGATTTGAGTCTACGAAGCCCATTTCCGTGACTACTGCGTTGATAAGACGCGCACGTTCAAAAGCTTCACCTGGGTGCATGATCAGTGCTCCCTCTGGCTCCATAGCATTAATCGATTGAAAATCCAACTTGAAGAGGAAATTCCTTGTTTTCTCTCAATTTGCTTAACCTGCAACCATTGTGAGGGTGATCTCTGTGGCCATGTTGCGTCGGGCTGGTGAGGCGGGGACGCATTCACTGACCAAGTAATAATTGCCAGTCACTCGGATGCGTGAGATGCGGTATTGAGTTGGGCACCCAAGGCTCCTGTTCATTGAATGGGTGCACACTCATATCAATAATTGAATGAGACTTGGAACCGGTAGAAGTGTTGGAACTGCTGTTGGAATTGTGATACTTTCTTTTCCATCCCACGGTATCATCACGTGATATGCTCAAGTCCGGAGTGGCACTAAGCTCAAAACACACTCCAGCGGGGTGCTCGACATGGTATGAAACGTCGATCAGGGCAACCATGTCAACACATGTCCGACTGTCCTCCCCAATCAAGCTCCCTCTGGAAGCACGTATGTTGTAGTGCCATTCTCTTGTCTATTGCTTTTCCAATTCACTGAGATTCCGCTGTACACACCCGTGACGCTAGAATATACTGTAGTAACTGATAACGATGTATTGGCTATAACTCGACTATGGCAGAGCAAGGATCCTTCGCAAGTTGTTACCTATATTCTGGCTTGATCGCTGGGGCTTTGCTTTGCGCGCTTGCCAATTGACTTCTACTAGCGGACACCTTAATTCCATGGCACTTTGAAGTATGCGGGGCATATGTATCCCCGTCTCTGTACTTTCTAAGGTAACATGACATCACTTTCTCTTCCTTTTTTCATACTACTAGATCTCCGCTCTTAAAGACTTTATTACTCTAACCCTTATCATTTTGTAACTTCAATACCATTGACGAAAACGAAAAAAACTCACAAACCTCTCCAACACAAATCACGAGCCACATTATACCGTCTCTCAATTCAACATGGCTGACAGTAAGCTCCAATTCAAAGATCCCCGTGCCATTTCTTGAACCTCTTGTATTGCTTCAAAGATATACAGCGTGTTCAGGGACTGCGAAGACCCATCGCTAATGCCGCAATACCACAGATCTCCGCGATGCCACCAAAGTAGGCGAGAACCCAACTTTTGCAACAAAGGTCAGCAAGGAAGAGAATATCCTTGGCGACAAAGCTGTGGGTGGCATGGACAATGACAAAGACCACGTTGGCAACGTCAAAGGTGGCCTCAAGGCGTACGTAGCATCCGACGGCGAGCAAGCCTTTTCTTTAGTACTGATGTGGAGGTTTGCCTCCTTGAACAGGACGATGAACAATCCCAACGTTTCCGAGCGAGCCAAGGAGGCAGCCGATGAAAAGCTCAAAGTACTGGAGGGTAAATGAACATGTCGATTCTATTAAGACAGTGGGGATGATGGATTTTCGAGGCGAGATTCTGCGTATGATCCTGAATGGCATTGTCTGTATTCAATGCAAATTACTGCCCTTCAAAGGCCTAAAGTCGTCCTCTTACTATGTCTCAAGTCACATTCTTTCTGCATTGACTATTAGCAGAGCCTCCTCTACGTAAAGGTCAAAGGAACATTCTCTTTACACGGAAAGCAATATCACAGTAACAAAATGAATTTGCTACGTCGGATGGTGTCAAAAATCATGATAACTCCCCACCATAATCGAGGTTATTACATTAGCTCTATTCACACGAAAATTAAATCATCAAGCCGCGGACTTCATGCCTTTACCGTCATTGTTTGCTAGTCTTTTACATCGATCAGGCATCTCGCTGATTCGAGCTTGAATTCCCTCCGTAGAAATATCGTTCCAGACCTGTTCGATCACCTGTTTAAGCTGTTTCTTGAAGGTCCATTTATAGAGCCTAACGCGTTGTTTTAGATTGTTCCAAACAGGTTCCTGAGGGTTTAAATCGCTTCGTTCGAACCGACGAACCCTTACTGCAATTACCCAAGTCTTGTATCGCTTCCTACCTGTTCTGGCAGATCTCGGCCATCACGATCATAGTTGATTCCATTGCGCTCGAAGTTCTTCCTATGATGTTCACCGCCAGAGAGTTGGCCATAATGGATGCACCGACCGCTGATAACGATGTCGTGCTAGCGAGCCTGGGTGGCAAGCCGCGCATGCCAAGTGATAACCGAAGACAAGGATGTTGAGACAGAAAGCACTGAAAGCCGCGCAAGCCGTGATGAAAACGGTGCCGTGTGGTGTGAGCGGTAGAGGAATCGAAATTGTCGGTAGGTTGTCGATAGTGATGTCGTCTGAAAAAGTACCAACCGAGGATAGAGACTCTATTTCTACCGTAGCATCCGGGTGACGTGCTCGTGACCGCGCGTCTCGATTGCAGACTGTTGGAAATAGGGGAGATGGTAATCTCCGCCTTCATAGGGCTGATGGGGCTGGGGCCCGCTAGTGGAGTTTTCACCTGCTCGCTCCTAGATAGACTCCTAATAGTAATAAGTAAAATATCAATATGCCCTCATATGACCTCGTATTCCAACACAGACGTTCACCAGATTGTACACCAATTTGTAGAAGAACTAGAGAGCGGAAGATTGGGAAATTGGCAGTTTTGATAATGAAGAGGGAGCTGCATTTTATGATAAGAGCGGGACTCGTTCTCAATTAGATTTCGAGATCTCGATTCGCTACTAGATTTCACCGCCTCAATCAAAGATTCCAGGGGGCGAGAATCTGGCGAGGCTAAGGTACGCTATGGACGGAGCCTGCCTCAATCGTTGTTTGCATCCGGACATTTCGAATCTTTATCTCTTCTATGACAGTACAAGCGGCGAACCAATGTCAAGTTAGTGTCATTACCGCACAAAAAGCTCACCAATCAGATTCTGGAAGACGTCTTCGGGGAATCATAGGGCCCAAAATTGGGAACGGACTGACGGGAAAGAGGTTACCTGAGAAGAGGTGATTTTTTCTCTTCTATTTTCGGCATACGCTGACGTTGTTTATTTACACGTGCGGAGATCTAATCCGACAGACGCTTCAGCATTTTTTGAACGCATTTTAAACCAACGCCAATAACGCGGCTAGCGCCGAAATCCCTACGGCCGCCCACCCGCCGCCCTGGACAAAACCAGCCTCGCCGGTGAAAGCCTTGGGGCCTGTGGACGGAGACGTGGTACCCGCGGTGCCGGAGCTGCTGCTGTTGTTGCTGCTGCTGTTGCTCACCATGTTTGAGCTACCCTCACCGTTCAGCATGGCTCCGAGCATTCCGATCTCAACGGTCCCGCCGCATGGAGCAGCAGGAGGCATCACGCAGCCGTTGAGATAGTCGCCCAGGGGTCCGACACCCATCCCTTTCATGCTGACCATCTCGGGCGTGAAGGCCGGCGTCAAAGAGGTGCTGTTGGCGGGGAATATGACGGGCTGCATGTGAGAGCCGATGTAGGAGGCATGGATACCTGAAGGCGGATTCCTTTAGCTTGGCTTTCAGGTAGAGGTGGAAGATTGCGCGCTACTCACCGTGCTCTGCTGCAAGCCTTGCCATCAGGAACGCTGCCTGCGGAGACTGTACGTAGTCCGCTAGACCGATGAACGTGCCGCACATTGTCGCCTCGAAGATATACGCATTCATGAGATGCGATGTGGCGTCCGTGACAGGCGGGTACGAGAAGCTGCAATTCGGTTTCATTCCCCCAGCAGCCATGCCGGCCTGCAAGAGGGCCTCGTCGCCGAGTTTGGCCTGCACGGCCAGGCCCTTGGTGTTGGCTAGGAAGTCGGTCATTGGCTTTGTCGGCGAGGGAAGAGAAGAGTAGAAAGATTCGTTGATAGGCACCGAGTCGTAGTAGGTCGAGAGGAGATTTTGCACAACGTAGCCGAACATGATAGCGGGAGCGTCGCTGGAGCCCGGGCTGACCGGGCACATGTAGGTGGCCGACGCAACGGCAGCCGTCCAGAGGAGCTGAAGAGGAGAGGAAGCCTTCATTTTGGGTTAATCAGTTGATCGATCGTTGTGAATATTCGATTTTCAGGTGGGAAAAGCTTGGAATGTTCTGCGCAGGTACATTGGAGGAAAGGCATCTCGGATGGTGTTATAGCTCAGTAAACCCCAGTGAGAGACCGCATGTGATGTCATAGTACACTACGTGCAGAGAGCGTTTGGAAGTTGAACTAAGGTAGGTACCTAGGTACCTTAGGGTACTTACCCCGCAAGCTAGACCGACATCCGAATGTCAAGACACACACAGGAGCTTGGTGAGTGGAATTCCCCACACTGCTTCCGGCTTGGTGGCGTCCAAGATGATGGAATCAGGGACAACGTGGTGGCCAAACAGGGAAATCTTTCGATTCAGGGGACTTGTGTTTGGGACGAAAACGGTAATTGATTGTCGCGGCAGAGCGGAAGAAGTTAGGCATCAGGGCCCTGCCAAGAAATAATAAAACGGCCCCTTCCAGACTCCAGTAATCCAGTCCTATGTAACATAACCTTACTAACCTCACTAACCTCACTAACCTCCTCGTAACTTCTTCACCTCACACCACCGCCCGAAGGTCATCGATCGAGTGAGCTTCGAGCTTCGTCAAAGTGACACTATCGCGGTAGGTAGTAGGAAGGTAGGTAGGAAGGTAGGTAGGTACAGTAGGTAGTTGAAATGTCTGTTTACCTTTGGGGTGAGGGGTTACCCGCTTGGCGCAATAAAAGCTAACCCGAAGTAATTTGAGGTAAATCTTGAGGTGTGGCCCGCACGATTTGCATCATTAATCAAATTTGAGCCGATGTTCCGGCTTAGTACCTACATATAGCTTAGTATAGCTTACCTCCGTATTCCGTAGTATGGCTTGGTATTGCTTGGTTTGACTTCGCAGTTAACAGAATCATCCGTTGAATTACTTTCGTAGCTGAATAGCAATCTACAAACCAACACGACTTTCAGATTGTATAGAAACCTTGCTATCGACCTTACCGGACGCGTTGTTAACGTCAGCGCGCTGTAATCGTCAAAATATGAAATGAGAGTAAAAGTAGACCTGAAAATTCTGATAGACCTCGACCTTATGTGATGCGCATACCCCGCACTTTCGAACCCGAATTTCCGTTATCCTACCCTAGAATACCATGGGGGTACTCCATCTACTACAGCAATTGCTTCCAAAATCAACCTCCCCTCCCTATGTATGCCCCCTCCGCTCCCCCCCTTCCTATGCATGTAGAGCCTCCCAGCAGGCCTCAGTTTTGCAGGCTGCTAGTCCGGTGAGTATTTAGTATGTAGGGTGGGGGGTGAATGTAGGAAGCTGAGGTGAATGTAAACAGTCACACAGTGGTTGGGTGCCTAAATAGGCTTAGCTTCATTTATCCTGGTATAGCAGCCATAACGACGGTTTAAGGGTTACCTCTTTCTTTTGTAAAACCTCAGCAGATTGATTGTTCCGAGCATCAGTAGAGGTAAGATTGAAGATGGATTGAAGGTAAGATGCAACGATGTGCACAATCGAGATATGTTAATGGTGTTAATAGAACATTGCGATAGCATTGCCGGACCTACACTGGTTACTTTCGTATTGGCATCCAACTTTGGGTCCATTCTGAGTTAAGGAATTAGGGCTGTAGATTAGAATCAGATAAGATGGACCCCAAGATATCTTAGCGTATATGCAGGGATGAATGACGCAGCCCTCGTCCGCTAGAGAGCATCTCCATTCTAATCATCTTTTAATATTTGCGTTTCCGTTCTACTCGGACTCAACATTAAAGGCATGTCGCAGCCCGACACCCACTGAGTGCATACGCTCAAGGAAGAACATTCTCGACGTAGGCTCGCCTAGAAACACTTCGCAATCATGTCCGCTAGTACGCGCTCAAGGAGAACAGCTGTGCAACGCTCAAGCCCTGCTCGCACCTCTCAGTCAACCCGTAACCGTGTCTCTTACAGGGAATTGAGTACAGATGATAGCGACATAAAGAGCACAGATAAGCCATACCCAGAAGCACCAGGGTGTAAGCGCCGTCGTGCCTCATCGCCCCACTCATCTGGTCAGCAAAGCACCGGCCAACCCTCCAGAAGGCGCAAGGCCAATTCGGCGCGGCGCCCTAAGCTGAACATAGGGGCGAAGAAGGTCAAAAATAGTAAGGGAGATACGATCCCGAAGCAAGAGGATGGAATATTGCGTCTTGGCGGAAGGGTCCCTCCGTGGCAGTCTCTTCCTTACCATATTCTACTCCAGATTTTTGAGCATGCCTGTCATCCCCTCTGGACCTGTCTCTTCGAACCGACATCAAATATAGCCTGGCTACTCCAGATTGCACTACTGTGCAGGGCTTTTGCGGAGCCAGCACTTTCTGCCTTGTATCGGTCGCCGCCGCTATGCCCGCCAACACGCGCCCATGGACTGATTTCTCACCTTGCCTCTCAAACAGCAAGCTCGACGTTCAATTACAGGGCCAAGGTCAAGTTTCTGGAAATGGAGGCTGTGACCACCCTTACTCGCAAATATATGGGCCGTGAGCCGATAGATCTAGCGGACCTCATCGCTCATACTCCACAGATTCGTGGCGTAGGAATACACATGCTTACAGATGCACCGATACTACATAAGGCCAGCCACGGTAACGTTCCGGTAAACAGAACAGTCTACCAAACTTCAATGATCCCCGCAATGGAGCGAAGTAAAGTATCCTTATCATTGTGGAAGTGGAACGCGCGTATCACAGGAACACAATTTTCGATATCAAAGCTGAAAGATATTCATCAAACTCTTCCATTTCGGAACTTAGAGGAAATGACGTTGGTCAATTATCAGTCAAGCCGAACTTGGAAATCTATATCTGAAGATATGTCCGGGCCGAACGAAGTAGCAGTTGCAGCACCAATAGATAGAACCAGTGAAGAGCAGCTCGCAGACGCACTTAAATGTCTACCAAGATTGAAGCGGCTGAGGTTCATAACGTCGCCAATTGTCAACCAAAAGCTGTTGTACCTACTTCCTCAGAACCTTGAGTTGCTTGAGATCGTCGACTGCTTTATCATCACTTCGGAAATGCTGGACAACTTTCTCAAAGCGCACGGCCAAAACATCCGGGAGCTTATTTTAGATCACAATCAAGCGCTTAACCTTTCATTTCTGGTAGACTTCGCTATCAACTGCCCAAAGGCCGAGACCCTGAAGATGAACCTTACATACTATCAATCTTACTTCTACTACCAGAATACTGATCCTAAATTCCCGGCCCTCCTCTTGCAAGGTGAGGTGCCAACTTGGCCTGCAACTCTTCAGCAGCTGGAGCTTCACCATCTGCGCAAGTGGGATCTCAAGACCGCAGAAAGTTTCTTCTCATCGTTGGTAGACTCCGCGTCGACACTGCCCGACCTTCGCCACCTCAATATCAAAGCCAGCCTTGACGAGAGTGGTTGGCGGGATAGAGTCATTTTCCGTGATACATGGGTTGGTAGACTCGAAAGAGTCTTCTTGAGGAGCTCTCCTCCACCGAATCCATATTTGGAATCCACTGACACGTTCAAGGCATTCAAGGCACAGTCAAGGAACTCCGATGGAGTATCAATGTTACCCAAGGATAAATCTATACCCGGCCTTCGTCGCAAGGATAGTAATAGATTCAGTCACGGTGAGGTCCCGAAAGCCAACCTCGACACTAAGAGCGAGAGCGAAAATGATAGTGATGTCCCACTCGCGTTGACTCGTCGGGTTACACGCCAGAGCGCCCGCCTTCAACCAGGTACATCTGATACCTCGGCTCAAATTAGTGGCCCATTGTCGACAAAGCGTCCATCTCGTCTTCACCGTCCACGTCGAAGAAGAAGTTCGGATTCGGATTCCTCAAGTGAAGATTCTGCGCTAGATGATGACAGTGCCGGACTGGACACGCAAGCAACCTCTCAAATGGATGAGGAGCAACTGTACATTCAAGGAATGTGCGATACTGTTCATATACTGGTCGATAACCTGAGACCGACTCAGGAGCAACTGAACGAGAGTAACTTCTTAGATGAAGAAGTCAGTGGTGACGAGGACTGGGTCGGCGACGATATTGTGCCTGACGATCGGGTGCATGCTTGGTAATTAGGAGTATGAAACTAAGTTCATCAGTGTGAAGTTGCTGGGCATGATAATGTCGTGAGGAGTTCTGGTGGGGATAGCTTGTATGGATGGCTAGCAGGTGTTTGGCAGGAGATTTCTCACTTTCTTTGTAAAATCCATGTACAACAGTGTACCGCCTATCATGTCGCATCCTGGAGAGACCAACGGCTGATAACATTGATTGTAAAACACTGTGGTAATAGACTCATGGCTTCGATTCGAGCAAAGCTTTCCCTATGTTGTGAGGTATGTTTTTCATCTCATCCCTACCCTTTTATTCTGGACCCCCAGGGTAATCTCTCAGGTAATTGCGCAGCAAGGGTACCGTTTTCAACAGAGCTGCAGTCACATCTTGCTGTCCGCCTTTCTTCCAAACGCAGAGTACGTTAATTTCTTTCATCTAGTGCTTCATCTGGGCAAACGTCGCTTCACGGTGATTTGACTGGGAGAAATCCACCCAAATTCCCTCGCCCGAGGCCGTGAAGATCCGTGAAGATTCTATAAAGTATATGAACATCATTTCACCCTCAATCACGCACGCTGCTGCCTGTCGATCATGGACATCAGGTACTATATAAACCCCAACCATCCGCACCAAAACCTCTTTCAATTCCAACCCGTCCACAACATCTATTACTACCACAGAGTTGTAGATCTTTTATTATAGATTGTGCTTTGGTTTCGTGTCTATCATGTATATACACATTCTCCGTACCCTCTCTAAAAGTCTATATACGTACACTGCGGCTTCGCTTTCTTTATCACGAACCTTAGCTTCGCTGTCTTCTAAATTTACCTTTGCCTACAACGCCAATACATACATTCATCATTGCTGCAGCTCCCTGTCGCTGAGTGTTCTTCGACACCCTTTCTTTATATAACAAAGTGGCCGATCATGATATTTTTAGTGAAGCATGAATTCGTAGAGTTCCCAACGCGAACAATCGAACTCTAGGCACCGCTGCCTTTTTGTGTTTCTCGGCTCCCTCACATGAACATCTATACAATTAGAGTGCAATCGCCTAACAAAATTGCCATTCAATCAACTCTATTACGCCCAAGCGATCTTTCAAAGACATCTTAGTTGATGGTCGATACAAATTCAATTATGTCTTCAAATCACGAGATTGTTCGAACCCTAAGTCCCTAAGCGAGAATTGCAAGATTTACATGTAGCCTATTGATCTACACCGCATTGAGACGATTTGCGCGAGGATGGTTCTTAGCTCACACACAAAAGCGAAACCCCTCTGAAATCCATGCTCAACACTGAACGCACCACCACATTACGTTGCCAGTATAGCCAGCAGAGTTGTCTAAGGGACCTTTCATAAGCCTCCTCGCCGCTTGTCTCAATGCTTGCCTCAATTCTACTCCTCTGGAACGGCCCAGCTGATACCGACAAGAAGGGCGTTTCTTAGAAATACCGTGGGTTGATCTTTCGAAGCTGGAGATCCACAACGGAACGACACCGTAATAGAAGCACTTCTATCATAACTTACCCTACCGACTGTTGCTGACTCGTGTGGGTCTCGATTTGAAACACCACGAGTCCAAGCTCACTCCGAGGAGATCGCGGCCGAAGATGGTGAGATCTCCTTTGCCGTGCGTAATATTTCCATTCTCCATTGCACGGGCAGCGCTGACTGCTTGCTATCCAGTTCATACTTCTCCAGAACCAACAAGAACTACATCGCTTCTACAGCGGTCTCAATTACTGGACTTCCGATGGCCTTCTTAACCATCCATTTCGGACAGCCGTTTTGTCTTGCACACTCCAGCCGAGGTCCGGATCTCTACTTGGCGTCGTCGGATCCTCCATGTTTCATGTCATATATAAGTGAAGCCTTCTCGCTCGGATTTTCGAAATCATTGAGAACACGGTGGAAGACGAGAAAGGAGAGGAGCGTATTGTCGCAACCAAAGAGTGAAAATTTGCTAAAGGAGAACTGGGAAAACGTGTCGGAATCGAAAGCATTCATAGAAGGGTCCTGGTCCACTTATTCTGCTTCTTTGAGAGAAACCCCGGTGTCTGATCCGAAGTTACAAAATTGCAGTCTGTGATCTCGAGTCCACTAAGCTGGTCAATCGGAGTTGCGCACAAGGAGAGTCTCGAACCGATACTTCCATTATACCTCTTGGCCTTTGGAACATTCCAAGTTCTAACTCCGGATTCTTCATGCCTTGGAACCAAATCTCACCGGGCAGCTCTCGCCATCGGCCGGTGGAATGAAACATTCCACTCTCTCGCTCGTCCATGTGGTCTGAAAGAATAAGAGTCAACAGATTATTGTCAGTTATCACGAGTGCCGATCTTGGATTCCATCTCCCGTTGAGAAAAGAGGATATACGGTCCGTTTGAGTCGTTGATCTCATGGTCTCGGATTTCATTCCGAAAGGCCCTCGATCCTGCCAATTAGATCGAAATTTTCACCTTCATAAGAACCAAATGACTGGTGAAAAGATCTCTAAGGTGGATATCGTGAGGAAGAATTCTTGCCATGTGACGACTTGGGAGCGAAAGCGGAAGATGACCGGTAGATCTCTAGCAATCTGACCGAGGACATCCGAGAAGAGCTGCGGAAGTTGTATTCTAGCCTTCCTAACCACAATCTCGCAATCTGTCTTCTGTGCTATACCGGCTTAGCATTCTGGCACGCAAATCTGACGATATCTCTGCTCAGACAACGAGCAGTGCACCGACTGAAGATCCTCATGAGCAAGTGATTTTTCTGGCAAAGAAATGACCAGACAGAGTAGTCAAACCTGCTTCGACTTTAAGAGCTACTTTCAGATCAAGAATCCTCAAGGATGTCATTCTATGTCGTCCAAATCCTATCTTGCCACAAGACGAAGCTGGAGAAAATGAGAGTGTCTCTGACCCAAGCTTTCTGAGGATCAAGCTCATGTTCTGGCCTCGAACATCGACGCTGATCTTAATTCAGCGCTACTCGTATATGAACAAGGTCTAGACTGTAACTGACCGCCTCTATACCGTGGTCCCTTCGAAGATACCGCCAGAGGAGCTTCCTTCGGTCTCCAGCTTTCTGGAACATCAAGCTCTTGCTTTGCTTTCAGACTTTCATACACGCAATAATACAAAGCTATTCGTGCACAACGAGCTGCTAGAGTTTTTCTGAAAGGCCTATCTAACGTACTCCTGCGAGACTACCGCAATCTACGAGCATCGTTTGGTCTCCAGCTTTGTGGAACATCAATTGTGCTCTTGGACCTCGAACAAAAAGGGCAATTTTGGCTCCGAGCTACTCGGAAATAAAGGACTTTATTGAAGTCACTCTGCTAATTACACACTGGTGTCCTCTGAACGGACGACAGACAGCAAAGCTTATACTGTCTACATGCCTCCAAAGCGTCAGTCGCAAATCTAAGACCATGTGATATGCGATACAACCTAAGCTCTACGAGCACCTGACCCCTATCAAAGGCGAGCGGGAGCTCATGATCCACTTTGATTTCCACGTCTCTGGTTGGAACATGCAATCATTAATCGTATCCGCGAGCGGTCAATGCAGCTGGCGAAAAGGACAACGGCTCACAATTCGAAGAACGACGAGTTGGAACATACCATTGATGATCATACTTGCAAGTGATCAATGCAGCTGGCGAAAAGAACATCGACTTACCATTCTAACGCGCCTGGTTGGAACGTACACCTCGTAATCATATCTGCGAGTGGGCAATACAGCTGTTGGAAAGAAGAACGGCTCACAACCCGAAGAGCGTCGCGGTTAGAACATACTACTGATAATTCTGTCTGCTAGTGGTCATTGCAGCTGTTGAAAAGAACAACTGCTCACAACCCGAAGAGCGTCTCGATCTCCCAGATACAGAGGAGGAGAAGCACAAAGTGCTAGTTACGGCCGAAAAGAGATGTAAAGAGCCGAACTGCCCCCGCAAAACATTGCGCCTTGCAGCGCAGCCTATCCAGCGCAATATCGGGCTTAGACACAATTGGGCAGGCAAAAAGCTGAGCGCTTTTGTATGTACAGGTTTATATGAGTATGCACTTGAATTGGTGACCTGTACAGAACTGGACGCGAGAATACATAATCCAAGGTATTTTGCTTCAGAACCGTGCGAAGCAATTCAATAAGGGTACCGAGGCGTACAAGAGCTGCCAGAACGGTGCAGGTATGTTCAAGAGTTGCCGGTCGTTGAAACATATCATCGATACGACAATCATGATCTGACGAATGAAGAAGGAAAATAAAACGGGCAAGGATAAGGACACCTTTGACGGTTGTGGCAAGAATTATGCCCTAGATCGTCGTGTATCTGCAG
>JAABUK010009145.1_pt1 | contig 13640 bp, 11 predicted proteins | sample 5559141 | NCBI WGS metagenome assembly JAABUK01 (sample SAMN10711869, study PRJNA513367) | rock metagenome | isolation source: Antarctica rocks | place: Antarctica: Victoria Land, Pudding Butte nord | collected 2016-01-03
AAGAGCGCTCCTACGCGCCTCGTATGAGCCCTCGTTCACCAACATCAGCGCAAACCCCACCAACCAAGGCAGCAAACCTGGTCAGTTCCGGGCCGTGCCGGAAGGTGGGCGTCGGCTCCCGCTTACCACGCAGCGACACCGGGCGCGACTGCCGCGACGCCTTCCTGGGACTGGCCAAGACATGCCGCAAGCTTGGCGTCGCCTTCTGGGACTACCTCGGCGCCAGGATCGGCGTCCCCGGCGCTCCCGCCGCCGCCCCGCTCTCCGATCTTATCCGCTGTCGCTGCCAGCCTGCCTGAAACGCCGGCTGACCCGGGGTTTTGCCCTGGTTACCCACAGATCGATGCACGGGCTGCTGCGTTCAGGGACAGTCCAACCACTTCAGGCGGGCGGGTGCGCGCACATTCCAAATCAAAGGGTGGTTCAATGCCGAGTGTCAGACGTCAAGATAGGCTGTATAGAACTTCCGGTTCCGTTCTACTGGAACCCCGGATTGGGGGTCGTCATGCCTCCCAAGCTGCCAAGGCCCAACCGAGGCCGCCAACCTGACAATGCCATAGGCGCTACTGGATGGTGTAGCCGCCGTCCACGACGAGGTTGGCGCCGGTGATCATCCCGGCACCCTCGCTGGCGAGGAACAAGGCGGCGTGCGCGATCTCCTCCGGTTGCGCGAAGCGGCCGACCGGGATCTTGCGCTTCATTGCCGCGCCGATCTCGCCGGCCCACGCCTTGCGGCCAAGCGCCGTCTCCACGACGGTGGGGGAGATCGCGTTGATGGTGATGCCGTGGGGCGCCCATTCCAGCGCCAGCACCTTGGTCATGCCAAGCAGCCCGGCCTTGCTCGTGCAATAGGCCAGGTGCCGGTCCAGCGCCACGAAGGCGGCCTGGGACGCCAGGTTGACGACCCGCCCGGCGCCTGCGCTCCGCAGGGCGGGGAATGCGGCGCGCGCCATGAGGAACGGCGCCCGCAGGTTGACCGCCATCGTGAGATCCCAGTCTTCGTCCGTCACCGCCTCCGCCCGCTCGAGCAGCACCACGCCGGCGTTGTTGACCAGGATGTCGAGCCGGCTCAGCGCGCCGGTTGCTGCCGCCACGGCACGGGCCGCCTCGCCAGGCGCCGTGATGTCAGCCACGTGGGCGCAGTGCCCGCCGCCGGGCAGGGCCGCCGCGGTGTCCGCCGCCGCCGGGCTGAGGTCCACGACCGCGACCTTGGCGCCGTTCGCGGCTAGGGCATGGGCGATGGCGGCGCCGATCCCGGCCGCACCCCCAGTGACGAGCGCCGCCTTGCCCGTAAAGTCGGCGCCGCCCGGGGTCACGCCTTTTGCCGGCTGGCGAGCAGCGCGTCCGCGTTCTGGAGCGTGACCGGGGTCCAGGGCACGCTGTAGTTCGCCGCCGTGCCGCCGTCCCAGGCCATCTGGGCGCCGTATTGCTTCCACGCCGCGCCCTGCGGCTGGTAGCTGTCGCCCACGAGGTGCCGCAGTACCACGTCCAGCGCGCCTTGCGCCTGTGCGGTGGCGTCCTGCAGGATGCTCATCATTTCGCCCGCTTTCACCGCCAGGATCGCGTCGCTCACGCCGTCGATGCCGACGATGGGGATTGTCTTGGGATCGAGCCCGGCAGCCTTTACCGCTTGCAGCGCGCCCAGTCCCATCTCGTCGTTCTGGCCGATGACGCCGCCGATCTGGCCCGGGTGCGCCGTCAGCCAGTTCTCCATCAGGGATTGCGCCTCCGCCCGGGACCAGTTGGCCGTCTTGCGCTCCAGAACTTTCATGCCGGGGTTGGCCGCCAGCACCTGCTGGTTGCCACGCCCACGCTCGATCTCGCCGCTCTGGCCGATCGGACCCTGGAGGACGACCACGTTGCCCTTGCCACCCATCGCCTTGGCAATGGCCTCGGCTTCCATGGCGCCCGCCTTCACGTCATCGGAGCCGACGTAGGAGAGCAGGTCGCTGCCCGTGACGCGCGCGTTGGACCCGACCACCGGGATGTTGGCGGCCTTCGCCTTGCGGACCGCGTCGGCGCCCGCCTGGATGTCGATCGGCACGAACACGATGGCGTCGAACCGCTGGGTGATCATGGTGTCGAACTGATTGGATTGGGTGAGGGCGTCATACTGGCCGTCGAACACGGTGATGGCTGCCTGGCCGCTGCGCGCCGCTGGGTGCGCCTTGATGGCGCCGGTCCAGAGCTGCATGAACTCGGCCTTGAGGCCGTACACGGCGGCGCCGATCTTGTAGCTCTTGCCGGCCTGGGCGCGGGCGATGGCGGGAGTGGCCAGGGCTGCGGTCGCGGCGAGAAATGTCCTGCGTTGCATTTGGGATCTCCTCGTTGTTGCTTCAGTATTGCTTGTTCTAGTCCCGGCCGCGGCGGGAGGTGTCGAGCAGCACGGCGAGCACGATGATCGCGCCCTTGATGACCTGCTGGTAGTATGAAGATACGCCCATCAGGTCGAGACCGTTGTTGATGACCGCGATGATGAGCGCGCCCAGCACCGTTCCGAGGACACTGCCAACGCCCCCGGTCAGGCTGGTGCCGCCGATCACCACGGCGGCGATGGCGTCCAGCTCGTAGCTCAACCCGGCCTGCGGCAGCGCGGAGGTGGTGCGCGCCGCCAGCACCATGCCGGACAGCCCGGCCAAGGCGCCGGAGATGGCGTAAACGGAGAAGATGACCTTGCGCGTGCCGACGCCGCTGGTGCGCGCGCTGCGCTCGTTGCCGCCAGTGGCATAGACGTAGCGGCCATAGGTGGTGAAGCGCAGCACGGCCCAGGCGATCAGCGCAGCCGCCGCGAACAGCACCACCGGCACCGGCACACCGCTGATGAAGCCCTGGCCGAGCTGTAGGAATCCGGGCGCCAGACGCGGAACCGGCATGCCGTCGTTCGCGATGAAGGTGAGGCCGCGCGCCACGCTCAGCATGCCCAGGGTTGCCACGAACGGCGGCACGCGCAGCCGGGCCACCAATGCGCCATTGACCATGCCAAGCCCGAGCCCGGCGCCCACGCCGACCGCAACCGCGGACCACGCGCTGCCTGGATTGGCGCCGGTCACGAAGGACGCGCCCAGGATGCCGCACATGGCCAGCACGGAGCCTACGGACAGGTCGATGCCGCCCGTCAGGATCACGAAGGTCTGGCCGACTGCAAGGATGCCGTTGATGCTGGCCTGGCGCAGCACGTTGAGGATGTTGAGCCGGGTCAGGAAGTATGGGTTGAGCAGGCTCAGCCCGAAGCACAGCATGACGAACGCGATGACGATGCCGTAGCGCGACAGCGCGTGCCCGGCCGCGAGGCGCGGGCGCGACAGGTCTAGGCCGGGCAGCTTCAGCTCGCTCACGACGCGAGCTGCATGAGGCGTTCCTGCGACGCGTCCGCCCGGTCCACCACGCCCGCCAGCCGGCCGCGGCGGAACACGGCGATGCGGTCGCTCATGCCCAGCACCTCCGGCAACTCGGACGACACCATGATGGCGCAGCGCCCGCCCGCCACGAAGCGCGACAGGAACGCGTACACCTCCCGCTTGGCGCCCTCGTCCACGCCGCGTGTCGGCTCGTCGCACAGCAGGATGCGCGGCTCGGTGCCGAGGCAGCGGGCGAGCACGACCTTCTGCTGATTGCCGCCGCTGAGACTCTGCACCGGCGCCTCGATGGAGCGCGCCTTGATGCGGAACAGGTCCATCATGCGCCCTACCTGCGCGCGCTCCCGGCCTTCGGCGATCACTGGACCGCGAGACAAGCGCGGCAGGCAGGACAGGGTGGCGTTCTCCCGCACCGACCCGGTCATCACCAGGCCGCTCGCCTTGCGGTCCTCCGTCACCATCGCCATGCCAGCCCCCAGCGCCTCTGCTGGGCGCCTGATGCGGACCGGCTGGCCGTCGATGCGGATTTCGCCGGAGCTGAGCGGCGCCAAGCCGTACACCGCCTCCAGGAACTCGCTGCGGCCCGCGCCCATCAGCCCGTAGAGGCCGAGCACCTCGCCCCGGCGCACGTTGAGCGAGATGTCCTCGAACCAGCCGTCCCGGCCCAGCCGCCGCATGTCCAGCATCACTGGCCCGTCCGGGGTGGGGTGGGTGCGGAACTCGTCGCGCAGCTCGGCGCCAAGGATGAGTCGCACGAGGCCGCGCCTGTCGATGTCGGCGATCCGTCCCGCGGCCACGAAGCCGCCATCGCGGAACACGGTGTAGTCGTCGGCGATCGTAAAAATCTCGGTCAGCCGGTGGCTCACGTAGATCACGCCCACGCCTTGGGCCGTCAGCGTGCGGATGGCGCCGAACAGAGTCTCGGTTTCCGCCTCGCCGATCGCCGAGGTAGGCTCGTCCATGATGAGGACCGTGCTCTCGTGGCTGATCGCCTTGGCGATCTCGACAAGCTGGGTTTGCGCGAGGCTGAGGCTGCGCATGGGCGCTGCCGGCTCGATGCGGAAATGCAGCCGGCCCAGCAGATCGGCTGCGCGGCGGTTGAGCGCGCGGCCGTCCACGATGCAGCCCAGCCGGCGCGGCTCGCGGCCGAGGAACAGGTTCTCGGCCACCGTCATGTCCGGAATGGGCGAGAGTTCCTGCGTGATGATCGCCAGCCCGCCTGCCAGCGCCTGCGCCGGCGTAGCGAAGTTCACCTCCTGGCCGCGTAAGGCGATGCGGCCGGAGTCGCGGCGAAGCAGACCCATGAGGATGTTGAGGAAGGTGCTCTTGCCCGCGCCGTTGCCGCCGCACAGCGCGTGGACGCTGCCGGGGCGGAGCAGCAGCCGGCCGTCGCGCAGCGCGGGGACGCCGGCGAAGCTCTTGACCACGCCCTCTGCCTCCAGCAACGGCCCTGCGTCCAACACCTGCTCCCCAGCCTTCCGTCCTGTTCAAGCGAAAGAAGATTCTCTCGGAAATGCTCAGAGATATCACCTAACGTGTCAAGGCGCGCTGGGTCCGGCGGCCAAGGCGCCGCTGCGGCCTGCCCCTATCGGTTCGAGGCCGAGTCCACCGGTCTGGCGGGCCAAGCAGGGAGGTCAACCTCCGAACCTTTGCGGGGGAGGCAGAATGGACCGTCACAATTTCATGGCCAGCACCGCAGCCGTGGGCGGCTTGGCCCTGGTCCTGGCCCTGGCGCTGCGGCTCGCGCGGGCGCAGGCGGGCAGGAAGCCGGTCGTCGGCTGATGGCGGCGAACGCCTCGATGACGCTCGGCGTCGTCAAGGCGATCTGCAGCGCGCGCAGGCAGCGCGGCGTGGGGCTGCCTTTCCAGGCGGGACGGGCGAGGACCCGATGGGACCATGAGGGTGTCCACGTAAACCATCCAGTTCTGCAGCAGGTGCAGGCTGAGCATGCTCAGCTCGTTGCGCGCAACCCTGCGACTGCAGGGCCGGCACCTCGTTCACCCAGCCCCGAACCCGCCATCCACCGGCAGGCATACGCCATTGATCATCGCGGCCCCATCGCCCAGCAGGTAGCAGATCGCGTCCGCCACCTCGACCGGCTGCACGAAGCGGCCGAGCGGGATGCGCGCGCGCATCGGTGCCGCCTTCGCCGGGTCCGACCAGGCCATCGCCGCCATCGGGGTGAGAGTGACCACCGGATTGACGCTGTTGGTGCGGATGCCGTGCGGGCCGAGTTCGACCGCCATCACCCGCGTCATTGCATCCAGTGCCGCTTTCGAGGCGCAGTAGGCCGTGTGCTGGGCAAGCCCGACGCTGGCCGCGATGCTGGAAACGTTGACGATCGCGCCTGGCCGCTTTGCCGCAATCAGGTGCCGTGCCACATGCTGGGCGATTCGCATGGGCGCCACCACGTTCACCGCCATGATCGCCTCGAAATCCTGCTGCGGCGTGTCGATGAACGAGGCCAGGCGACTGATGCCGGCATTGTTCACCAGCAGGTCGAACGGCGCATGTGCCGAGATCGCCTCCAGCGCTTTGGCGATCTCCGCCACGTCCGCGGCGATGGTCCCGCAGCCGGTGCTGCCCGCCAGGCTGTCGAGATCCGTCTGCGAGCGGCTGAGTGCGACCACGCTGGCGCCGCGCGCGCACAGGCGCTCCACGACGGTCCGCCCGATCCCCTTGCCGGCGCCGGTGACCAGGGCGCGCCGGCCGGTGAACTCGCCCACTATTTCATCGCACCATTGCGCGTCGAACCCGGCGTCATCAGCACCTTGATGCTGTCCATCGAGTTGGCGACCTGGATCGCCTCGTCCCAGCCCTGCAGATCGTATTCGTGCGTCACGATGCCGTCCGAGGTGACCAGTCCGCGGGTCAGCAGGTCGATTGCGATCGGATAGCAATAGGGGCCGAGATGCGAGCCGCGTATGTCGAGTTCCTTGCGGTCGCCGATAATCGACCAGTCCGCCGTAGTGTCCTTGCCGAAGACCGAGAACTCTACGAAGCGGCCCAGCTTGCGGATCAGGTCTAGCCCCTGGGTGACGCCGCCCGGCGATCCCGTCGCCTCGATATAGACGTCGCAGCCATAGCCGCCGGTCAACGCATCCACTTCGGCCTTCGGGTCCTGGCTGCCCGGATTGATCGTCACGTCCGCACCGAAGCGACGCGCCAGGGCCAGGCGCTCGTCCGACATGTCGATCACGACCAGCTTTCGCGGCGTCTTGAGCTTGAGAACCTGCACCATCATCAGCCCGATCGGGCCGGCGCCGGCGAGCACCACTACGTCGGAGAGCTGCACGTCGCCGCGCTGCACGGTATGGATCGCGCAGGACAGAGGCTCGATGATCGCGGCATCGTTCAGCGGCATCTCGTCCGGGATCACGTGCACGCGCGAGGTGGATGGCAGGCGCATGTATTCCGACATGCCGCCGTCGGCCACGTCACGCTGGAAGCCGAAGATGTTGTGCACCTCGCACATCCAGTACGATCCCGTGCGGCAGTAATGGCACTTGTCGCAGGGCACGATCTGCTCGGCGATGACGCGCTGACCGGGTTTGATGCCGAAATGCTCTCCCGCGCCCTCGCCGAGCTCCTCGACCACGCCGTAGAACTCGTGGCCGGGGATCACCGGCGGCTTGACGTAGGCTTTGGTGCTGTCGCCGCCCCAGAACATCTTGGCGCCCTGCCAGCATTTGCAGTCGCTGGCGCAGATGCCGCACGAGGAGATGCGGATGACAGCCTCACGCGGGCCTGCAGTCGGACGTGGCACGTCGCTGACCCGGTAATCCTCCGGGCCGTGGCAGACGATTGCCGTCATCCGGGTGTTGCTGCGTTCGCTCATCCTACGCTCCTCCGAACCTGGTGCATGATGGCCACCAATCTCCTCTCACCGCTTCGCACGCCGCTCGCGGCCGATCGCGATGGCCAGCAGGATGATCACGCCCTTGATGACGGTCTGGACGTAGGGGTTCACGCCGACCATGTTCAGCCCGTTGTTCAGGACGCCGAGCAGCAGCGCCCCGAGCAAGGTGCCGATCACCGAGCCGCGCCCGCCAGCGATGCTGGTGCCGCCGAGCACGACGGCCGCAATGGCGTCCAGCTCGAAGCCGATGCCGGCGTTCGGCTGGCCGCTCATCAGGCGCGAGGTGAGCACGATCGCCGCGATTGCCGTCGTGAACCCGCTGATCGCATAGACGATCAGCTTGGCACGGGCGACGCGCACGCCAGACAGCCGCGTTGCCGTCTCGTTGCCGCCGATTGCATAGACGTAGCGGCCGAACGGCACCCATTCCAGCAGCACCCACGCGATCGCATACACGATAAGCGTGATGATGATCGGCGTCTGCACGCCGAAGATGCGGCCATTGCCGAAGAAGCTGACCCAGTCCGGCAGGCCGTCCAACGGGTAGCCGCCGGTGTAGATCAGGGCGAGACCGCGGGCGATGCCCATGGTGGCCAAGGTGACGATGATGGGCGGCATCCCCGCATAGGCAACGAAGAAGCCATTGCCGGCACCGAAGGCCAAGCCGATCAGCAGCGCCGCGATGAGTGAGAGGACGGCATTCAGTCCTCCGATCATCAACCCGGCCGCCACCGTGCCGGCCAGCGCCATGACGGAGCCTACCGAGAGGTCAATTCCCCCGGTCAGGATCACGTAGGTCATGCCCACCGCGATGATCGCGTTGATCGAGACCTGCCGGCCGATGTTCTGCAGGTTGCTGGCCGTGAAGAAGCTGTCGCTGGCGAAGGCCATCACGATGCAGACGACGATCAGGCCAACCGCCGGGTAGAACAGGGTTGACCGTCGGATGGCCCGGAAGCCGGAGGCATAGTCGCGCCCGGCAGGCACCGCTATTGCGCCCCCGGGCGATACGTGATCAGGCGAGCTCATGGACTCCTCCCGCAGTTGCGTGGCGCATGATTTCCTCGGGCGAGATCTCCGAGGCTTCGAGAGTTTGCACGATGCGACCCTGCATGAACACGGCGACGCGGTCGCACATGCCGACGATCTCGGGCAGCTCGGACGAAACCATGATGATGGCATAGCCGCGTTCGGTAAGCTGGCGCATCAGCAGGTAGATCTCCGCCTTCGCGCCGACGTCTATGCCGCGCGTCGGCTCGTCGAAGAACAGGATGTTCGCGTGGTGGTTGAGCCAGCGCGCCAGCACTACCTTCTGTTGATTGCCGCCGGAAAGGTTCTCCACGGTGGTCTCCATGTTCGGCGCCTTGACGCCGACCCGGCGCATGATGTCGGCGGTCGCGGCGTTCTCGACCTTGGTGTTGATGAAAGGGTTGCCCTTCGTGTACTTGCCGAGGTTGTTGATCGAGATGTTGCTGCGGATCGCGAAGGGCGTGATCAGTCCCTCCACCTTGCGGCTCTCCGGCAGGATGCCCATGCCCAATGCGAGCGAGTCCGCCGGGTCGGCGAGCTTGGCGTTCTTGCCGTTCACCTGAACATGCTTGCGATGCACCGGCGTGGCGCCCAGCACCGCGAGGATGGCCTCGGTCCGGCCGGACCCGACTAGCCCGGCAAATCCCAGGATCTCCCCCTGGCGCAGGTGGAAAGTGTTGACCGGCCCGCCCTTCTCGATCTGCAGCTCGGCGACATCGAGCACGATGCGCCCCGTGTCCGGCCGGGTGGGCTTGGGCGGGAAGTTGGACTCGATCCGCCGGCCGACCATCATCTCCACCAACCGGTGCATGTCGGTGTCCTTTACGTCGGTGACGCCGATCCATTGGCCGTCGCGCAGCACGGTAATGCGGTCGCAGATCTCGAAGATCTCATCGAGGTGGTGCGAGATGAAGAACATCGCCACGCCCTGGCGCTTCAGCTCGCGCATGATGTTGAACAGATGCTCTGTCTCGGACGGGGTGAGCGTCGCGGTCGGCTCGTCCAGGATCAGGATACGCGCGTCGAGCGCCAACGCTTTCGCGATCTCGATGAATTGCTGCTGCGCGACGCTCAGCATCCTCACCTCGGCGGAAAGATCAATCTTCACGCCGAGTCGGTCGAACAACTTGACGGCCCGCTTGCGCATCTCCGCGCGGTTCAGAAGCCCGAGCCGGTTGCGGAGCTCGCGCCCTAGAAAGATGTTCTCGACCGCGTTCAGATATGGGATCAGGCTGAATTCCTGATACACGATGCCGATGCCGGCGGCGACCGCCTCGTCGTAGTTCCCGAAGTGCCTCTCCGTGCCTTCAAGGACGATCTGGCCCTCGTCCGGCTGATAGACGCCTGACAGTATCTTCATCAACGTGGACTTACCGGCGCCGTTCTCGCCCAGCAGCGCGTGGATCTCGCCTGGCGAGATCTCCAGGTTGATGCAGGACAGGGCACGTACCCCAGGAAAGCTCTTCGAAATCTCCTGCAACTTGAGAATCGGACCCACTTCCTTATTCCCTCCCCCATCTCTTCCCAGGAGGGCTTCGCGTGGCGCCGCCGCGCGAAGCCCCATAGGTTCCCTAGAGGCTACCAGTGGAAGCCTTTGGCGTTGCTCTGGTCGATCTGCTTCACGTCAATCGGGATCGTGCTGGGGACGTTCGCGCCCCAGTACTTGGCCAGCCCGATGCCAAGCCCGATGCGGACCATGTCGGCCGGGAACTGGGCGGAGGTCTCGATGAACTTGGAGCCTGGCTTCTCGATCGCGGCAATTGCTTCCGGCGCGCCGTCCACCGAGGTCAGCTTGATGTCCTTGCCGCTGGCGTCGATTGCCGACAGCGCGCCCATCGAGCCGCCGTCGTTGACGCTGAACAAGCCTTTCAGGTTCGGGTGCGCCGAGATCATGTTCTCGGTCACGGCGAGCGCCGTCGCCCGCTCCTGCTTGCCGTTCTGGGTGTCCACCAGCTTCACGTCGGGGTACTTGGCGAGCGCCGCCTTGCAGCCGCGCACGCGCTCCAGGATCGGCACGACCGGGATGCCGTCGAGGATCGCGACGTCGCCCTTGCCGCCGATCGCCTTGGCGAGATAATCGCAGGCCATCAGCCCACCGTCGTAGTTCTTCGAGCCGACGAAGGAGGCCACTGGCCCATTTGCGTTGGCGTCAACCGCGACCACGACGACGCCCGCCTTGACCGCGGCGTTCACCGCCGAGGTGATGCCGACTGTATCCGTCGGGTTGACGAGCAGGATGTTGATGCCCTGCTGCAGCATGTCCTCGACGTCGCTGATCTGCTTCGAGACGTCGTGGTGCGCGTCGGTCACGACCACCTGCGCGCCGATGCTGGCCGCGGCCTCCTTGAGCGCCTTCTGCATCGTCACGAAATACGGGTTGTTCAGCTCCTGGAAGGTCATGCCGATCTTGATCGGCTTCTCTGCCTGGGCCGCTCCGTTGACCGCGAGCGTGCTGGCCAGGGTCACGACCGCTGCGAGCGCGGTCGTCTTGAACTTGTTGTGCATGGGTCTTCCTCGGGTGTTGGCGCGGCGTGTGGACATGCCGACGAGACGCCGCGCGGTTGCCTCGTCGGTGATCAGGCCGCTGAGCAGCCCGCTGCGCAGGACCGATTGGATGGCCGGCGCCTTGTCGCTGCCGCCGGCGACGGCGATGGCTTGCCGCCCACGGATCACCTCGGGCGCGAGCCCGATGACCTTGTCGCGCAGCGGCGTCTCCACCGGGCGGCCGTCTCGGTCGAAGTAGTGCCCCAGCACCTCACCGACCGCGCCCGCCTGTTGCAGCCCGGCGACCTCGCGGGCGACGATGGCGCTGCTGGACGGCAGGAAGGCGCGCCCGCCGACCTCGCCGATGCCGATCAGGAACAGCGTGGCGGTCCCTGCCGCCGCCAGCGTCTCGGCTACGCCCTCCTGGCGCAGCAGCACGGCGCGGTCCTCCGGCGTGTTCGCGAGAAACGGCACGGGAATCAGGTCGGCATCGGCCGAGGTCTTGTCGGCGAGATGGTAGATCACGTCATAGGGATTGGCCGCCATGACGCGCGGCAGGCTGCCCAGGAGCGAGATGAAGCGCACGCCCTTCGCCGGGCAGCGCGGCAGCTCGCTGACCATGGCGGCGAGCGTCCGGCCATGGCCGACGCCGATGACCCGGTGCTCGCCGCGGTCCAGCGTGCCGTGCAAGAAGCCCGCCGCCGCCCGCCCGAGCGCGCGAAGCGGCAGCCCCGCCTCGCTGCCGGTTGGCACGACCCGGCAGGAAGCCAAGCCGAAGCACTGCCGCAGGCCACGCTCCAGCTCGATGCACGCGCCGATCGGACCTTCCACGAAAACACGGATCAAACCGTCCCGCACAGCACGGGCAATCAGCCGGTGCGCCTTCAACGGCGCCAGCCCGAGCTGCTTCGCGACCTCGATCTGAGTCAGGCCCTCGACGTAGTGCAGCCATGCGGCGCGTGAGGCCAGGGCGGCGTCATCGCTCGCGTCAGCATCTTGGCCGGTAAAGTCCAGGGCGTTCCTCCAAAGATTTTTTCCTCTTGTGTAATTTCTTTCACGCCCATCCTCCAAGCACAATAGCTTCACGGAATTGTGATGTCGAGCACGGCAATGTCGCTGGCGGGGTGATCGCCCATCACCTGCGTGTTCGTGGCAGGAGTCGGAATGCCGGAAGAACGCTCCCAAGAGGCGGCTCTTACCTGGCCCAGTGAGAACCCATCTCATAGCCCCTAATCCGGGCAGCGAGGCTGCGCCCGCACCGGGGCGTCTCGCAGGACATGCTGCCGCCCTGCCTCGGCTTCTTCCAGGTCGTGCGCAACGCGCCCCGGCGCGGCAAAGCCCTGCTCGGCACCCTGGTTGCGGGCCTGGTCGCCTGACGTGCCTGCCACCCCGGAACCCGACAAGAGCCATCTTCACAACCGGCGGCTCCCAGAGGACCCACCCAACTAACTCAGCCGTGCTGCGCATGCCGTTCGGCAAGGCCGGCATGAAGGCGGCGCTGGATGGCGTCGCGCAGGAGATCGCGCGGCCCGCGCGCGGAGGCGCTCGTGTCCCGAGGTGACGCCTTGCTCCCGGTCGCGCACTGCGGACCCGTGCGCGAAGGAGCCAACGGCAGGGACGCAAGCTGTGCGCTGGTTCTGGAGCCGCCGCTGCGGTGAGTAGTTTCCGAGCCTGTCGCCGCACACGGGCGGAGGCCATCCTGGACCTCGCTCCGCCGCAGAACCTGCCGAAGGGTGACAGCCAACACCGGCGCTACCGCGGCGGAAGGCCAATCTTGTTTTGAAAGGGGCAACGCCATGTCGTTCTCCGCTCTCTATCTCTTTCCCGTTGCCGTCGTCATTGCTTTCGTCGTGCTCCTTGCCCTGGCGAGAGCAACGGTGAAGATCCTGCGCGAGTACGAGCGTGCCGTGGTCTTCACGCTGGGCCGGTTCGAGAAAGTCAAAGGCCCCGGGCTCGTGCTGATGATCCCATTCTTCCAAGAGATGGTCCGGGTGGACCTGCGCATCCAGGTCATCGAGATACCGAGCCAGGACGTGATTTCACACGACAACGTCTCGATGAAAGTTGACGCGGTGCTCTACTTCAACGTCGTCAACCCGGAGCGGGCGATCATCCAGGTCCAGTCCTACCTCCCAGCGACGAACATGCTCGCGCAGACGACGCTGCGGGCGGTGCTCGGCCAGCACGACCTGGACCAAATGCTGTCCGAGCGGAAGAAGCTCAGCGCCGACGTCCAGAGCATCCTGGACTCCCAGACCGAAACCTGGGGGATCAAGGTAAGCAACGTCGAGATCCGAACCGTCGAGCTGACCGAGAACATGGTGCGCGCCATCGCCAAGCAAGCGGAGGCGGAACGTGACCGGCGCGCGAAGATCATCCACGCGGAGGCCGAGTTCCAGGCCTCGCAGACACTCGTCAACGCCGCGCGCATCCTGTCGAGCACTCCGGCAGCCATGCAGTTGCGCTATCTGCAGACGCTGGCGGAAATCGGCGCCGAGCAGAACTCTACGGTCGTGTTCCCGATGCCGATCGATCTCATCAAGCCGTTCCTGGAACTGATCGAGAAACCTGGCAAGCCGCGGACCGCCAACGGTGACGCTCGCATCCCGCATGTGGACGGCACGCCACTGGACGGACCCGGCATAAGCGCATGACGGGACATGATCGCCGGCCTCAAGCGGCATGGCATGCAGTGGCCGCGGAAACAGGCAGCAATCATCCGGCACAATCTCCAAACCAGGATGAGTAGTTTCCGAGCCTGTCGGCACGCGACTGCCGGAGTCATGTCTAAGCAGGCTTCCCCGGTCTGTCTTACGGATGGTAGCGTCGGGTTATCGTTGGCGTTTGCTGGGTGATGGTCATGGCGGGTCGGTCTTCTTTGGTTGCGACGGCTGAGCAAGAGGCTGAGTTGC
>JAABUK010009146.1_pt1 | contig 13639 bp, 8 predicted proteins | sample 5559141 | NCBI WGS metagenome assembly JAABUK01 (sample SAMN10711869, study PRJNA513367) | rock metagenome | isolation source: Antarctica rocks | place: Antarctica: Victoria Land, Pudding Butte nord | collected 2016-01-03
TTGGGGGGTCAGTAGCAGCTTGTCCATGACGTCCTCCTTCGCGGGGCAGCATCCGTGTGTCGGGCTGCTTGTCGTCACAGGGGCAGGTGGCGTCAACCGGGTCTGGCGGCCGCGTACAGGATGTGACTTAGATCACAAGCGCGCCACCCGGCTTGCAATCGGCGGGTGCCGGTCCAGCAGCCGGCCGCGGATCGTGCGACGTGACGTCGACTGGCCCTGCATGCTGACGAGTGCCCGGGCCAGGTCCGGGCCGACGCCGACCTGGCCGGCGTAGGTGTCCGCGGCGTACTCGCTGGCCCGGCTGACGGCCCCATCGACCAAAGGGGTGCCCACCAGCGTAAATGCCAGCCCAGCCAGCATCACCAGGCCCAGCCACTGGCCCTGCCGCACCAGCTGCACCCCCGCCATGCACCCCGCGACCAGCCCGATCAGCCCCTCCAAGACTCCCGGACGTCGCCCTCCGCACAGCGCCACCGAGACCCGCACCACGAGCCGGAACGCGGCCCGGCCAGGCGCGGCCAGCCACGTCGTGGACAGCGCGTAACGGGTCGCGCGGCTCTGGTGGTGACCCAGCTCGTGCACCAGGACAGCCAGCAGCTGGTCAGCAGGTAGACGGCCTGACACGAAACCTTCAAGGGTCCCCCCGGTGACCGCCACGCTGCGCCGGCCGGCAGCGCACGCGTTGGTCCCCGAGCCGGGCTGCACGTACCAGTCGACCGTCCCCGGCCGCTGTCCGCACCTGACCATCGCCATCGTCGCGACCGGCATCAGCAGCTGCCGCTGCCGCTGGCTCGGCGGTCGGAACCGGCACATGCGACGCACAGCCAGGCGCTCGCCGCGCACCGTGCACAGCACGGCGCCGGCGCTCATCCAGGCGAGGAACAGCAGCGCACCGGCCGTTCCCAGGCCCGCAGTGAGCGTCATCGCGACCAGGAGCCCGCCGCACACTGCCGGCAGCACCGCCAGCGCCCGCAGGGTCCCGAACCCGACCCGCAGCGGCCGCGGAGCGCTCGGTTGGGTCGGTGCGTCACGGGCGTCCTGCGCCACGAGCGGAACCGCTGCATCCGCCATCACGACCTCCTTCAACCAGCGCGGTCGCTGCCGCGAGGTCTGCACGTCGACAACCACCTACGACGGTCCCGACAACCGTGGCCTGGCAGATCCTCGGATAATGTGCGAGGGTACACCTGGTGGTAGTGGTGCTAGTGCCACCCCTGATCCGCACGATGCCCCGGTGCCCAGAGCCCGCCGGCCCCGCGCTTACGACCCTGGGCAGATGTCGCTGGAGTCCCTGTGGGGACCCGATCTGGATCAGGAGAGCCATGACCCCCGACCCGAGAACCAGCCCGCCGAGCAACCTGCCGGCGAGCCAGGAGTCGAGCAGCTTGTCGGGCTACCTGCCGGGCGAGCAGGAGCCGGCGAACTCGCTGATCTCCTCAAGGGCGAGGGCGCACTGGCAGAAGTGGCGGCCGAACGAGCTGGCGCAGCTGGCGGACCCGCAGGCGTTCTTCGAGGAGTTGAGCCGGGAGGCGCAGCGGCAGATCGAGGACCTGGGAGCGCACCTGGCGGGCCAGGGCACGCCGGGGGAGCCCTACCTGGAGCACGTGGGCCGGCTGCGGATGGCCCGGTTCGACGCGACCGCGCTGGTGATGCGGGACCTGGTTCTGCTGCCGCCGGAGCCGGGGCACCCGGACGAGGAGACCGAACAGCCGGACCCGATGGGATTAGCGGACCTGGACGACGGCTGGCTGCCGGTGGTGCTGACGCCGGACCACCCGCGCTACCACGACCTGGACGACGACCCGGGCCTGAGCAAGCCTTAGACGCACCGCCGCTAGCACCGCCGGCAACTCGCGTCGGCGCGGCCGACGCGCTGTTCCAAAACATCGGGGTCGAGCTCGACGGGCGCACACAGCGGCAGGACCCCCGCCCGACCCCCCAGGCGGCGACGGCGCTGGTAGAGACGCCCGAGCAGCCGATGGTGGTCTACCGGCCGAGCTCGCAGGCCGACCTGGCGCCGGCGGGAGAGCGGTCCAAGCTCGGCGCGAACCTCGCCGCCCTGCGGACGCTCACCGCCCTGCAGGAGGCCGGCCGGCCGGCGACCGCTGGCGAGCAGGCGGTGTTAGCGCGCTGGTCGGGGTGGGGCGCACTGCCCCACGTGTTCGACCCGGCGCACCCCGAGCACGAGGACATCCGCAGCGAACTACTCGCCCTGCTCGGGCAGGCCGGTTACCGCGCCGCGTCCCGCACCACCCTCAACGCGCACTACACCGACGCCGCCCTCGCCCAGGCCGTCTGGGACACGCTGGGGCGGGCCGGGTTCGCTGCGACCGCCGGCCGGGTCCTGGAGCCGGGCTGCGGCGCCGGAACGTTCCTGGGCCTCGCCCCGGCCGCCGCGACCGAGCTGGTCGGGGTCGAGCTGGACCCGACCAGCGCGGCGATCGCCGCGGCGCTCTACCCGCACGCGCAGATCCGGTCGGAGTCCTTCAGCGACACCAGGCTGCCAGCCGGTTCGGTCGACCTGGTCATCGGCAACGTCCCGTTCGGGAAGATCGCCCTCCACGACCCGGTGCACAACCCGCACGGGCAGAGCCTGCACAACCACTTCATCCTCAAGAGCCTGGCCCTGGCCCGCCCGGGTGGCGTCGTCGCGGTCCTGACCTCGCACTGGACGCTGGACGCGACCAACCCCGCGGCCCGGTGCGAGATCGCCGCCCTCGCACAGCTCGTCGCCGCGATCCGGCTGCCCAGCACCGTGCACGAGAAGGCCGCCGGCACCCGCGTCCTGACCGACCTGCTCGTCCTGCGGCGCCACGACGCCGACGTCCAGCGCGACCCGGCCCCGAGGCAGGGGTTGGCCTGGCAACGGGTCGTCCCGGTCGACCTGGAGCACTACCCCGACGTCCGAAGCACCCAGCCCGGCCAGCCAGGCCCGGCCGTCAACGAGGTGTTCCTCGCCCACCCCGAGTGGGTGCTCGGGCAGACAACCGTCCGCAACGGTCAGTTCGGGCCGACCATCGAGGTAGGCACAGACCTGGACGTCCCCGACGTCGCGAAGCAGCTGCACACTCGCCTGTCTGCCGCGCTGCAGGCGGCAAGTGCGGACCTGCCCGGCGGCAGCCTGTTCGGTCCCGGCCGCGCCGGCGGCCTGACCGTCCCCCTGCTGCGCGCGCCGGCGCCCGCCGACCACGCCGAGGGCCACCTCGCAGTCGATGCGAACAAGTCCGGCACGTTCACGGTCGTCAGGGACGGCGTGCTGCAGCCCAAGGACGACGTCCCCGGGTCGCAGGCGAAAGAGCTGACCGCGCTGCTCGGGCTGCGCGACCTCACCATGAGCCTGCTGTCCGCCGAGGCCGCCAGCGCCCAGGACAGCCCCGACCTCGCCGGCCTGCGCGGGCAGCTCAACAGGGCCTACGACAGCTACGCCACGCAATGGGGCCCGATCAACCGGGTCACCACCCGCCGCACCGGCCGGTGCGACGAACGGACCGGGCAGGAGAAGCTGGCGCGGATCCGGCCGCCGCAGGGCACGTTCCGCGCCGACCCGCACGCCCCAGCCGTCTACGCCCTGGAGGACCACGACGCCACCACCGGCCACGCCACCAAGGCGCCGATCCTGCGCGGCCGCGTCGTGGCACCCCGCCCGGTCCGGCTCGGCGCCGACACCCCCGCCGACGCCCTGGCGATCTGCCTGGACAGCCACGGCGAAGTCCGGCTCGCTGAGCTCGCCAGGCTGCTCGGCGCCGACCAGGCCACCGCCCGCGCCGAGCTCGGCGCCCTGGTCTTCGATGAGCCCCCGCCCAACCGAGCAACCACCGGGCCGCAGGGCCAGGACACCGAGCGGGACGTCGGGGCGCAGCGCACGGGCCGGCTGGTGCCGGCCGCGGAGTACCTGTCGGGCAACGTGCGGGACAAGCTCCGCGCCGCCGAGCAGGCCGCCGGGCAGGCAGCGCGCATCGGTGCGGTGAGGGAGGGGCCGGACTGGCAGGCGAACGTGAGGGCGCTGCGCGCGGTCGTGCCGGTCGACCTGACCCCGGCCGAAATCGATGCCCGCCTCGGGGCGAGCTGGATCGGCGCGGCCGACGTCGCAGCGTTCCTGCGCGAGACCCTCGACGACCCCGGGGTGCAGGTCGAGAACCCGGGCGGGTCGATGTGGGCGGTGAAGGGCGCCCGGCACACCGTGCTCGCCACCAGCACCTGGGGTACCACCAGGATGCCCGCGATCGACCTGGTGCACTCGGTGCTCGAGCAGCGACCGGTCAAGGTCACCGACGAGGTCGAGGGCGGCGGCCGTGTGGTGAACCTCACCGACACCGTCGCGGCGCAGGAGAAGGCTACGGCGCTGGCAGAGCGGTTCAGCCAATGGTTGTGGGAGGACCCCGACCGCGCCACCCGGCTGTCCCAGATCTACAACGACACGTTCAACGCCATCGTCCTGCGCAGCTACGACACCCAGGGCGCTGCGGCGCAGCTGCCCGGGCTGGCGGTTACCTTCATTCCCCGCCCGCACCAGCGCGCCGCGGTCGCCCGGATCGTCAGCGAGCCGGCGGTGCTGCTCGGGCACGAGGTCGGTGCCGGCAAGACCGCCGAGATGGTGATCGGGGCGATGGAGCTGCGCCGGCTCGGGATGGCCCGCAAACCCGCTGTCGTCGTCCCCAACCACATGCTTGAGCAGTTCACCCGCGAATGGCTGCAGACCTACCCCCAAGCCCGGGTGCTGGCCGCCGGCACCGAGGACCTCGTCGGTGACAAGCGCCGGCTGCTGGTCGCGCGGGTCGCGACCGGGGACTGGGACGCGGTCATTTTGTCCCGCAGCGCGTTCGAGCGGATCCCGCTCGCCCCCCAGGCTCACCGGGCCTACCTCGACCGGCAGAACGACCAGCTGCGCGAGCAGATCGCCAACAGCAAGGCCGGCAGCGGCCTGACGACCAAGCGCCTGGAGGGCGCGCTCGCCCGCGCCGAGCAGCGGCTGAAGGCACTCACCGACACCGCCAAGGACGTCGGGGTCACCTTCGAGCAGACCGGCATCGACTACCTGTTCGTCGATGAGGCCCACGGCTACAAGAACCTCACCCTGGCCAGCAACATCCCCGGCGTCGCGATCCAGGGCAGCCAACGCGCCTCCGATTTGGACATGAAGCTGGACTACCTGCGGGGCAAGCACGGCCACCGGGTCGCGACCTTCGCGACCGCCACCCCGATCGCCAACTCGGTGTCCGAGGCGTACGTGATGGCCCGCTACCTGCGCCCCGACGTGCTGGACGCCGCCGGCATCACCGACTTCGACACCTGGGCAGCGACCTTCGGGGAGGTCACCACCGCCCTGGAACTGTCCCCGGATGGCAGCAACTTCCGGATGCAGAGCCGGTTCGCGAAGTTCCGCAACGTCCCAGAGCTGCTACGCATGTGGCACCTCAGCGCCGACATCAAGACCGCCGCCGACCTCGACCTGCCCACCCCCGACCTGGTCGGCGGGGCCGCCGAGACCGTCGTGGTGCCCCCGTCAGACGAACTCGGCCTGCTGATGAAGGACCTGTCCGCCCGGGCGGAGAAAGTGCAAGGCCGGCAGGTCGACCCGGGCGAGGACAACATGCTGCGGATCGCCACCCACGGCCGGATGGGCGCGCTGGACCTGCGGCTGCTGGACCGCACCGAGGGCTACCCCACCAAGCTCACGGTCGCTGCGGACCGGATCGCCGGCATCCACCACACCCACACCGGCCGGCGCTACCCGGGCAGCGACCTGCCCGGCGCCCTGCAGCTGGTCTTCTGCGACCTGGGCACCCCACGGGAGTCCTGGAACGTCTACGACGAGCTACGCGAGCTGCTGGTCGCCCGGGGCGTCCCCGCCGAGAAGGTCCGGTTCGTGCACGAGGCCACCAACGACCGGGCCAAGGGCGAGCTGTTCGCGGCCTGCCGCACCGGCCAGGTGTCGGTGCTGGTCGGCAGCACCGAGAAGATGGGTGTCGGCACCAACGTGCAGGCCCGAGCTGTCGCGCTGCACCACCTGGACTGCCCGTGGCGGCCCGCGGACCTCGCCCAGCGTGAAGGGCGGATCCTGCGCCAGGGCAACCGCAACGACACGGTCGAGATCGTCCGGTACGTCAGCGAGGCGTCCTTCGACGCCTACCTGTGGCAGACCGTCGAACGCAAAGCCCGGTTCATCGCGCAGGTCATGCGCGGCACCCTGGACGTCCGCGAGATCGAGGACATCGGCGACACCGCCCTGTCCTACGGCGAGGTCAAGGCCCTGGCCACCGGCGACCCCCGGATCCTGGACAAGGCCCGCGCCGACACCGAGCTCGCCCGCCTGGAACGCCTGGAACGGGCCCACAACCGCAACGGCCACACCCTCACCCAAACCATCCGCGCCGCCGACCGGCTGTTGCCCCAGCTCGCCCGCGAGCTCGAGCAGATCGACGCCGCCCTCGGGCACGTGACTGACACGCGCGGCGAAAATTTCAGCATGACCGTCAGCGGCCGCCGCTACACCAGCCGCACCGACGCGGCCGCGGCGCTGCGCGACACCCTGGCTGCCCTGCCGCTGCCGGACGGCACCATCGACGCCGGCAGCAGCGAGCCCGTCCCGGTCGGCACCGTCGGCGGCCTCACGATCCAGGCCGCAACCCAGCGCTACCCGCAGCTGCGCCTGCACCTGTCCCTGTCCGGCGTCCCGCGCAGCGGCACCGCCGTCGAGTACGGCGAGCTGCGCTCCGATCGGCCGGTCGGCCTGGTCAGCCGGTTGGAGCACCGCGCCGCCGCCCTGCCCGCCACCCGCGACGACCTCACCCGCGACGCCGCCAAGCACACCAGCGAACGTGACCGCGCCAGCACCGCCCTGCTCACTCCCTTCCAGCACACCGACGCCCTGCGCGCGGCCCGGGCCCTGAGCCAGCGCCTCGCCGACGAACTCACCACCGACCTCGACAAGAACGCCAGCGCCCACCCCGGCGTCGTCCCGGCCGCCACAGCGCAGGTCCCGACGCCAGAGCGGGACGTGGCCAGCCCGACCGACGAGCCCGACTATCCCGGCCAGAGGGCTGAGACGCGGCCCGAGCGGGCCGAGCAGCAGCCGCGTTCTCATTGGCACCAGCTGTGCGCCGAGCTCGATCCGCGGCTGCCCGGCGACGCGCACTGGCCCGTCCTGGTCTGCGCCCTGGACCGCGTCCACGCCGCCGGCATCGACCTGAGCACCGCCCTGCCGCCGCTGTTCCCCCTCCCCGAGCAGCACCCGGGCCGGACGCTGCACGGCAGGCTCATGGGCGTCGCCGACGACGCCACCGTCGAGCGACCGCGTTTCCGGCCCGGCCCGCCCGAGCTGCCCTTAACACGAGCAGCGAACACCCCACTGGCCGCGGCCAGACCGGTCCCTCGTGGTGTCGGACGCTGAGCAGGCTCGCGTGGACCCTGTGCGCCGCTCAACGTGCGGCCCGCGGTAGTCCACCGGGCGACCCACGTGGGCTCACACCCCTGCCGGGCTCGCGGTCAGGCCGCCGGACACAGGGCCGCCAGGAGCCGCGGGCCCGCGACGTCACCCGGTTCCGGCCCAAGTCCTTGTCCGAACGTGGCCACCAAGGCCCTCGGACGACACCTGTCCCGCTGACGACCTCGTTCAGCGACAGGAGCACGACATGGGCCACAGCGACCGCCCGGTCCGGGACTGCCAGCACCTCACGGTCCACCACGAGCACGGGTCCCAGGCCGGTTACACCCAAGACGGCTGCCGCTGCACCTGGTGCACCAACGCGAACACCGTCGCGAAGCGGCAACACCGCACCGCGCTGGCCTACGGCACCGGGGGCGGCCTGGTCGACGCTGCCCCTGCCCGCAAACACCTGGAGGCACTGCGAGCCGCCGGGTTCAGCCTGCAGCGGATCGTGCAGGCCTCCGGCGTCGCGCAGGGCGCCGTCAACGCCCTGGTCTACGGAGCGCCGGCCCGCAACCGCCCCCCGTCCGGGCAGGTCCGCGCCGACACCGCACAGCGACTGCTCGCCTGCGACCCCGCCACGACCGCCCTGCCCGACGGCTCCCGCGTTACCGCGGCCGGTACCCGCCGACGACTGCAGGCCCTGGCCTGCGCCGGCTGGAGCACCCCCGCCCTGGCCGACCGCACCACCCTGACCCGACGCACCCTCACCCGAGTGCTCACCGGTACCGCCAACAGTGTCACCGCCGGCACCGCCCGCACCGTCGCCGCCGTCCACGAGCGCCTGCGTCTGGCCCCACCGCCACAACGCACCCCCCTGCAGCGCACCCTGGCGCGGCAGACCGCCGCCGCCGCCCAGGCCGCCGGCTGGCGCGCCCCGCACACCTGGCACGACATCGACCACGATCCCGACCCGACCCGGTCGTCGTACGGCCCGCAGAACCCGGCGGACCTGGCCGGGTGCGACGACCTGGACGACCTGGACGGCGCGGCGCGGCGCGGGGACGAACCCGATGTCGACGAGGTCGCCGTCGAGCGGGTGATGCTCGGTGAGCCGCTGCGCCTGAACCTCGACGAGCGCCTGGAGGTCGTTCGCCGCCTCACCCGCCGCGGCGTCTCTGCCCGCGAGATCGCCCAACGCCTGCACACCACCTCCCGCACCGTCGTGCGGCTCCGCGGCGCCCTGCGCGGCACCACCGCCGCCTGACGCCCCGACCGGGGCATCACAGCGGGCTGACGGCCGCCGGGCAGCGACTCCAACCAGGTGGCCCGGCGGGACGGCACACGCTGGGGATAGTGCCTGCAGCCGCGCCAGGAAGTGCCAGCAGCGCCTTGCGCGGCGGGAACCGCGTCGCTGGAAGGGCTGCGCGCCTCAGGCGCCCACGCGGTCCTGCGGGTCCGACAGCCGCAGCGCCAGGCAACCACGAGCCGGGCCTGGCGTGAGCGAGCAGCCGCCCGGGACCGACCCGACCAGGCCAGCCGCCGTCGGCAAGGGCCGTGCCTGTCACCGCCTCCCCGCTGTAGCGGCGACGCAACCGTCGCCCGCGACTTCGCCCGACGCCAACGACCCGCTCGGCAGCGCCCGAGCGACCCGGCGCACCTCGCTGACCGTCAGCTCGACCAGCCGCCCGACGCCCTCCGGCGTGATCGCCTCGTCATCGAGCAGCCCGCCGGGTCGTCCGGCAGCGCATCGACCGGGCGAGCTCCGCGGGCAGTCGCAGTACCTCCGATGGCAAAACCGCCTCCCACACGCTCCCTCGGCCGTTCGTGTCCGCAACATGCATCACTTCAGGGCGCGCCCAACTTGCGACCAACCCCCAATGTCACCACTCAGACCAACAACGACGCTGCCACGCAGAGCAAAACCCCCTGCCCTACAGAGGAACTTGCACGGGCACTCTCAGGTCGAAGTAGCTGCGCGTACCGGCTACAGCCGTAGGTCTGCTTCAGCGTGCCGTCGATGTCGAGGTAGGCCACCCCCGTAGGTCCGGCGGCGCCGGGCGGCAGCGGTGCCTGCCCGGCCAAACCAATCAGCACTCGGGAAGCGACTGCCATCGGTGAGGTTTTGAGTCGCACGCATCCAGAAGCCTGGCCTCGCAACGCCGGCCGATCCCTCATTGACGATCCGACTGCCTGGCAGACTGGCGCAATGGCATCTGAGACAACCAGCAAGGCACGGGCTTGGGCGAAGCAAACGGGATTGAAGGTGAGCGACCGTGGGCGGCTGCCGGCGTCACCGCTTGATGCCTACCAGGCGGCCAACATCGCGGAGGCGCCGGCGGCGGCGGCCAGCAACCCCGAAGTCTTTGACGGCATCGCCGTCGAAGAAGCGCCCGTCCGCTTCTGGCCGGAAAAAGGCCGCCGTAGCCGCCGAGACCCAGGGCCATACGGCTCCCCTCACCGCCGGCCAGGAGCTGTTCGGGGACCAGCAGTCCGTCCTGCGACGACTGACCTCCCTGGAAGGCCAGGTTGCTGAGCTCCTGGGCAAACTCGAGACTGCCGCGCGCGCACTCGACCCATCCAACAACAGCCGGACGTAGACGGGACGGCTGCCAGGCGGTCACCAATTCGGCGGGTACTCGACGTCGCCGCAGTCATCGACCTCCGCTGCCGAGCGGTTAGGCGAGCAGGCCGATCTGGGTGTCCAGCGGATCGGGTTGCACGCTGCGCCGGGAGACTTCAACGACGTGACCGGCCAGGTCCCGCAACCGCAGCGTGTCGACAGTGACCGCCACGACCTGCCACGGCGTGCCGCCGCCCCGGCCGCACTACGGTCGCGCCCGGCGCCGGTAGGTGACCCTGTGTGCCGAACCTGCGACGCGGTGCTCTGCGCGGCGTCGGCGACCAGCGCCGCGGCTGTCCTCCGGGTCCGTCGCCTCCGGTACCGCCAGGGTCAGCAGGACCGTGACCAGCCGCTCCCCCACCCCCTCCGACATCACGCGCCCACCGGCACCCTGGTGGTGTCCGCCGCTGGTGCCACAGCACCTTCCTGCGTGGGCTCGGCGGCGGTCAGCAGCGGCGGTGGTCGGGGCGGTAGGTACCGGTACAGGCTGCTGCGGGTCACCCCGGTCTCGGTCACGATCTGGGTCATCGTGTGCCCGGCGTCGCGCAGGTTCGCCGCGTAGGCCAGCACGGCCGGGTCCAGCAGGCTCAGCCGGCCCACCTGCCGGCCGTGCGCGGCCGCCGCCGCCCGGGCGTGCGCCGCCCGCGCAGTGGTGTAGGTCCGTTCCATCTGCGCGAACAACGCCAGCAGCACCACCGCCAGTTGCCCCATCGGAGCGGCGAGTCGGCCGAGACCACCTTAATCGGGTCGGCCAGGTTGCGCACCCCCACCTCACGCTCGGTCAGCTCATGGCTCAGGTGCAACGTGTCCCGCACCGTGCGGCCCAACCGGTCCAGGGTGCGGACCACGATCACATCGCCCCGCCGAGCGAACCCCAGCACCGCCGGCAACCCCGGCCGGTCCACCGCCGCCCCGGACTTCTTATCCAGGTAGATCCGCTCCGGGGCGATCCGACCGCCATCAACGCCTCGATCTGCCGCTCCAAGTCCTGCCTGGCCGTCGACACCCGGGCGTCCCCCAACTCCACCGTGCGACCGTACGAGAACTCGGCGGCGTACAACCGCGGCGACACGCCGTTGTGGGACGACTTCCCGGACACCCACCCGAGCGCGACATCATTGCCGGCATCGCCAGGAGTGGGCCGTCTCACTTCTAACGAAGTGGAACGACGATTATGTGCCGCACGGCGCCCGGCGAGTGGGAATCCAAACCGGACGGGTCTAACGGGACAAGATCACGGACGCACCTACTCTGACCTGCAGCGCTCCCGATAGATGTTCGTCTACCGGCGCGACGCTCCCGGCCTCGACCCGGACCCGGCCGACCTGGACCGGTGCGCCGACCTCGAGCCTCGCCGGCAGCGTCCTGCAGGGGTTGGGCGGCCGCAGGGGCGGCCCTGGAGTGACGCCTGCGTGGACACCGGCGCTCAGGCGATCCAGTAGCGGCGCTTCGGCAAGGTTTCGTCGGTCTTCGCCCAGTCGGGGTCCAGGACGCCGCCACAGTGCTCGATCACAGTGCTCGACCCGGTGTTGTCGTCAGCGCAGGTGAGGAGGACGCGATCGACGCCGAAGGCGCGTGCGATAACCAGGGACTGCCTCAGGGTCTCAGTGGCGTACCCTCGGCGCCGGAACGGTGGCAGCACCCCGTAGCCGATATGACCGCCGAAGGCGAGTAGCCAGTCGTTGAGCTGATGCCGGATCGAGGCGCGTCCGACGATGACCTCGTCGAGGGTCGCAACGAGGAAACTGGCCGGCACTCGGTCGGACGGGACGTCGATGCCGCTCTGTTGCCGGGCACGTTCGGTGAGGTAGCTGGGCCAGTCGGTGTCATCGGCGAGGTCAAACGCGAACTCGAAGTCGTCGTCGGCCATCGCACGCTGTGCAGCGTGTACCGCGTGCTCGTCGTCCAACCGGAGCGGGCGTAGGCGTAGCGCTGACACTGGGGCGTCAGGCATAGGCGGCAGTTCGGCCATAGCGCACACCTTGTCACCGCACGGAGTCGGAGACGACCGGTTTGCGGCCCGGCTGTTCCGACCGGGACGCAGCTCGCCCAGTCATCCTCACTGGCTACCGGTCGAATCTGGCACAGTGCGGCCGTGCTGGAGGCCGACTACTTGAGCGCTACCCGGGCGGCGTACGACACTGTTGCGCGGGACTACGCGCGTCTGCTCGCCGGCGCTTTGGACCGCATGCCGTGGGACCGAGCGGTGCTCGCCATGTTCGCCGAGCTGGTCGCCCGGGACCGGCTGGGGCCGGTCGTCGACGTCGGTTGCGGGCCCGGCCGGATCACCGGTCACCTGCACCACCTCGGGCTGGACGTCCGCCGCAACGCCCGCAGCCGTGGCCTGCTCTTCCAGCGGCTGCTCCAGCAAGCCGTTGAAGGCGGAACCCTCACCTATAACGAGCTCCGCAAGGCCGGCCGGACCCGACCAGCACCGCCGCCACCTGTCCGTGCGCGCATGCTCCCTCCCAGCCTCGAACTGCAAGAGGCCGGCCTGCCCTGGCGCGGCCACGAATCCTGAACGCACTCAGGGCTTGCGGCACCGAGATGGAGACCCCACTCTCACATGTTGTTGACCTCGTCCTGCCAACGTCGCGGAAACGAGCAGCGACTCGGAGCGTGTGAAGGTCGTCACGCCGTGCCAGACCAGCTGGAGCCGTCCGTCGTGTAGGGCCATCTCGACGTGGGCTGCGTCAGCCACCGCCTGGTCGTGCGTAGCGAGGATGACGACCGCCCCCCTGTTCGCCTCCGCGACCAGGACGTGCAGAACTCGGTCGCGGGTGAAGGCGTCGAGCTCGGCACTGGGCTCGTCGGCGAGCAGCACCTCGGGCCGGCCGACGATCGCTCGGGCCACGGCGGCGCGCTGCTGCTGCCCGCCGGACAGCTGCTCGATGAGGTGGTCGCCGATGTGTTCGAGGCCGACCCGCTCGAGCGCCTCCGCGGCACGGTCACGGACTTGGTCCCGCGGGAGTCCTCGGGCCTGCAGGACGAGCTCGACGTTCTCCTCGGCGGTCAGCAGCGACACCAGCCCGTACCCCTGCAGGACGAGGCCCCAGCGCTGCCGGAGGTCGCGCCTCTTGGGCGACACGACCTCCTCGCCCCAGCGGATCACGCCGGTCGTCACAGGTTCGAGGCCGGCGATGACCGCGAGCAGGGTCGACTTCCCGCTGCCGGACGGGCCGGTCAGGGCCAGGACCTCCCCCGCCTCGGCGATGAGCGACACCTCATGCACAGCAGATGCGCCACCGCAAAGGCAGGCGCGGGACTCCGTTGCGGCCCAGGTGAAGCCCTGCTGAACAGTGGATGTCTGCACCTGGTGGGCGGCTCGGAGCGACCTAGGGTGACCGGTATGGGTGCCTTGCAGCAGTTCCGGTCCGGCAGGTCTCGTACGGCGATGGCGCTGGGTGTCGGGGCCGCGGTCTACGTCGGAGCGGCCGGCTATGCCGGGGCCGCCGGCGGTCCCGGTCAACCGACCGCAACCCCGGACAGTCCCACCGGGCTGTACGCCAACGGTGCCTCGCTCGTCAGTGGTCGCCTGGTCAAGCCAGCGGGGGTCGTCCGGGCGTTGGGGGACTTCCCGGTCGCCTCGGCGGTCTCCCCGGACGGCGCGCTGGCAGTGGTGGTCAACAGCGGCGAGGGACAGGGCGGCA
>JAABUK010009147.1_pt1 | contig 13637 bp, 14 predicted proteins | sample 5559141 | NCBI WGS metagenome assembly JAABUK01 (sample SAMN10711869, study PRJNA513367) | rock metagenome | isolation source: Antarctica rocks | place: Antarctica: Victoria Land, Pudding Butte nord | collected 2016-01-03
GCCGCGCCAAGGGCCGCAAGCGTCTGTCCGCCTAGGGATCTGCCCATGGCGCCCTCTGGCGCCCCAACGCGGCTGACCCGCCGCGCCCAGTTCCTGCTTGTTGCGGGCAAGGGACGCAAGGCGCCGATGCCAGGCCTGGTGCTGCAAGGCCTGTCGCGCGACGACACAGCGCCGGCCCGGGTCGGCTTCACCGTCACCAAGAAGGTCGGCAACGCCGTGGTCCGCAACCGGACCAGGCGCCGCCTGCGCGAAGCCGCCCGGGCCGTGTTGGCAGAGACTCCGGTGAGCGGCATGGATCTCGTGCTGATCGGCCGCGACAAGACGGCCGCGCGTCCGTTCGCGGCGCTGAAGGACGATTTGCGGGCGGCACTTGGCCGGGTCGGAGCGGTGCCGTGCGCCACGCGCTGATCTTGCTCGTGCGCGTCTACCAATGGACGCTGCGCCCGTTCATCGGCGCGCATTGCCGCTTCGAACCCAGCTGCAGCCACTATGCCGTCGAGGCGTTGCATCGCCACGGCGCGTTGCGCGGCATGTGGCTGGCGGCCGCGCGGGTGCTGCGCTGCAATCCCTGGACCCATGGCGGCCATGACCCGGTGCCCGCACCAGATCGGGCCGGACCCACGAAAGCGACGGCCCACTGATGGACCAAAAGCGCCTGTTCCTTGCAATCGCCATCTCGATGGCGATCCTGCTCGGCTTCCAGTTCTTCGCCCCGCGCCGCCCGGTGCAGCCTGTGGTCGATACGCAGGCCACGCCGACGACGCAGACCGTCAAGCCCACCGGCGACCCGGCCTTCCCCGGCACGCAACCCGTCGCCGTCGCACCGCCGGCCGAACAGCGCGAAGTGCCGCGCTTGAGGATCGCGGCGCCGAAGGTGCAGGGCAGCATCAATCTCGTCGGCGCCCGGCTCGACGACCTCGTGCTGCGCGACTACCACGAGGAGGTCTCGCCCGAGAGCCCGCTGGTGCGCCTGCTCGAGCCCAAGAGCGAACCGCAGCCCTACTACGTGCAGTTCGGCTGGACCGGCGACGGCGTGAAGGTGCCGGACGTCGACACGGTCTGGACCGCCTCGGCGCAGGAGCTGACGCAGACCCAGCCGGTGACGCTGTCCTGGGACAACGGCGCCGGACAGGTGTTTGAGATCGTGCTGTCGGTGGACGCGGACTACATGTTCTCGGTCGATCAGCGCGTGCAGAACAATGGCGCGGCAGCGGTCAAGGTATTCCCCTGGTCCCGCATCCGCCGCGACTACAAGCCGCAAACGGCGGGTTATTACATCCTGCACGAGGGCCTGCTCGGCGTAATCGGCGGTCGGCTGCAGGAGCAGACCTACGACAAGGCGAAGTCGGAAGCCGAGAAGACCAGCGGGCCTAGCTTGAAGATGGACACCACCGGCGGGTGGGCGGGCATCACCGACAAATATTGGCTGACGGCGCTGATCCCGGACCAGAAGGCGCCGGTGCAGGCAGCCTTCCGGCACCTGACCGAGAACGGGGCAGACCGCTACCAGGTCGACTTCGTGCCGACGACGGCAACCACGGCGGAGGCCGGGGCGACGGCGAATTTCACCTCGCACCTGTTCGCAGGCGCCAAGGTGGTCCAACTGCTGGACCGGTACGAGGGCGAATACGGTCTGCCGAACTTCGACAAGGCGGTGGATTTCGGCTGGTTCTACTTTCTGACCAAGCCGATTTTCTACGCGCTGGACTGGCTCTTTCACGTGGTCGGCAATTTCGGCCTGGCGATCATGATCTTCACCCTGGGCGTGAAGCTGCTGTTTTTCCCACTCGCCAACAAATCCTACCGCTCGATGAGCAAGATGAAGCTGCTCGGACCGAAGATGCAGGAGATCCGCGAGCGGCTGAAGGACGAGCCGCAGAAGATGCAGGCCGAGATCATGGGCCTCTACAAGAACGAGAAGGTGAACCCGGCCAGCGGATGCCTGCCGATGGTGATCCAGATCCCGGTGTTCTTCTCGCTCTACAAGGTCATCTTCGTCACCATCGAGCTACGGCACGCGCCGTTCTTCGGCTGGATCCACGACCTCTCGGCGGTCGACCCGACCAACGTGTTCAACCTGTTCGGCTTGATCCCGTTCGACCCGGCGCACTACTCGCACTTCCTGCATCTCGGCGCCTGGCCGCTCATCATGGGCGTCACCATGTTCCTGCAGCAGAAGCTGAACCCGCCGCCGCCCGACCCGGTGCAGGCGCGCATCTTCCAGTTCATGCCGATCATCTTCACGTTCATGCTCGCGAGCTTTCCGGCGGGATTGGTGATCTATTGGAGCTGGAACAACACCCTGACGATTTTGCAGCAATGGACAATCATGCGCCGGACGAACGTCAAGCAGCCGCAGATGGCGCGCTCCTAGAGGCAGCCAGGCTCGAAGCCGGGCGCCTCCTGTTCGCGCAGGAGTGCCGCTTCTTCTATGCGGCGCAGCGCCTGGACCAACTGCCGGATGTGGGTCTGCCGGAGGTCGCGTTCGCCGGGCGTTCCAATGTCGGGAAATCCAGCCTGATCAATGCGTTGACAGGCCGCCGCGCGCTGGCCCGCGCGTCCAACACGCCAGGCCGGACGCGCCAGCTCAACTTCTTCGACCTCGGCGGTCGGCTGACGCTGGTCGACATGCCGGGCTACGGCTATGCCCAGGCCGCCAAGGAGATCAAGGCGGATTGGCAGGGCCTGATGTTCGAATACCTGCGTGGCCGCCCCACTTTGCAGCGCGTCGTGCTGCTACTCGACAGCCGGATCGAGCTGAAGGAATCCGACCATGCGGTCATGGACCTGCTCGACCGGGCCGCGGTGACCTACCAGCTCGTGCTGACCAAGGCCGACGGCATCAAGCCCGGCCCGCTCGCCCACAAGCAGGAGGAGGTGGATGCCCTGTCGCGCAAGCACCCGGCCGCCTTCCCGACCGTGGTGACGACCAGCAGCGATGCGGGCACCGGTATCGAGGCGCTGCGGGCGGAGCTGGCCGGACTGGCCGGCTGAGCGCGAACCGCTCGCTTGACCGCAGCGAGACCGTCGGCGAGGCTCCCGCCGTCTGAAAATCGCCACGGAGCGCGGATGTCATTGCCTCTCGATCTGGAAAAAGCGGCCGAGCAGGCGGGGATCCTGGTGCAGGCGCTGCCGTTCCTGCGCCGCTATGCCGGCATCACCATCGTCGTGAAATACGGCGGCCATGCCATGGGCGACGAGCATCTGGCCGAGCAGTTCGGGCGCGACATCGCCCTGCTCAAGCAGGTCGGCGTCAACCCGGTGGTGGTGCATGGCGGCGGGCCGCAGATCAATGCGATGCTCAAGCGGCTGGCGATCCAGTCGAGCTTCGTCGATGGACTGCGGGTGACCGACGCGGCGATGGTCGAGGTGGTCGAGATGGTTCTGGCCGGAACCGTCAACAAGCATGTCGCCGGGCTGATCAACCAGGCGGGCGCGCTCGCGGTCGGTATTTGCGGCAAGGATGGCGGGCTGATCCGCGCGCGCAAGCTGCAGCGCACGGTGGTCGATCCCGGTAGCCGTATCGAGCACGTGCTCGACCTCGGCTTCGTCGGCGAACCCGAGCATGTGGACGTGCGGGTGATCCACGCGCTGACCGGCGCCGGGCTGATCCCGGTGATCGCCCCGGTGGCCATGGGCGAGGACGGGCAGACCTACAACATCAACGCCGACACGGTCGCCGGCGCGGTGGCCGGTGCGCTCGGCGCCAAACGGCTGCTGATGCTGACCGACGTGCCGGGCGTGCTGGACCAGAACAAGCGGCTGATCCCCGACATGACGCTGGCCGACGTGCAGGCCGGGGTCGCGAGCGGGATGATCAGCGGCGGCATGATCCCAAAGGTGGAGAACTGCGCCGAAGCGGTCCGCAGCGGCGTCAAGGGCGCCGTCATCCTCGACGGCCGGATGCCGCACGCCTGCCTGTTGGAGCTGTTCAAGGAGGGCGGCATCGGCACCCTGATTCACGCCGGCTGATCGACTTGCGTTAGGCGGCCAGGGCGGCGACCCGGCGCAGATCCTCGACGAACGCCGCGTATTCGCGCGCCTTGGCCTCCGCATCGGGCAGGCGCAGCAGGTAGGACGGGTGCACCGTCACGAAGCCTTGGGTGTTGCCGTCGAGCGGGATCGGCCGGCCGCGCTCGCGCGAGATGGTGACGGTGCGGCCGAACACCGCCTGAGCGGCTGAGGCGCCCAGCATGACGGTGACGGCCGGGCGGACCTGCTGGCGTTCCAATTCGAGCCAGAACTTGCAGGCGACGATCTCGCCGCTGCCGGGCTTGGCATGGATCCGGCGCTTGCCGCGGGGCTCGAATTTGAAGTGCTTGACGGCGTTGGTCACGTAGATCTGGCTGCGGTCGAGCCCGGCCTCCTGCATGGCACGGTCGAGCATCTGGCCGGCGGGGCCGACGAACGGGCGGCCGGCCAGGTCCTCCTGGTCGCCGGGCTGCTCGCCGATCATCATGATGCGGGCGTCGGCCGGGCCTTCGCCGAACACCACCTGGGTCGCCGGCTGCCAGAGCTCGCAGCGGCGGCAGGTCGCAGCATCACGCGCCGCTTCGGCCAGGGGTGTGCCGGCGATCTCGGGTTTCGGCGCCGGGGCGCGGGCGGGCTTGGGCGGCGAGATCACGGGTTGCTCCACCATGCGGTCGACCCGGCCCGGCGCGGTGCGGATCAGCTCCGGGATGGCCGCGGCTTCGGGCAGGTTCTTCCAGTATTTGCGCGGCATCTCCGAAATCATCGCGCCGATCTTGAGCCGGGCCGGATTGAAGATGCTGCTGTAGTAGGCGCGCCAGTAGGCCTCGAGCCGGTCGTCGTCGGGCACGTCGGCCGGGCTGGCGCCGGCGCCGAACTCGAGCGCCTCGCCGGTCCAGTGCACGCTGCGGTAGGGCGTCAGGATCGACCACACCATGGTGGCGAAGCGACGCACGAAGAAGGCGGCGTTAGCCTCGACGATGTAGTGGTCCGGCTCGAACCAGCTGACGTAGCGCGTGGCCCCCTGCTCCTCGACTTCGCGGAAGCGGACAAAGGCGCGCATCTTGTGGGTGTCGCGGCGGACCGCCTGGGCCAGGCGCTGCACGGCCTGCACCTCGGGATCGGTGGTGATCTCCAGCAGGTGCTTCTCGCCGCGATGGGCGCGCCAGATCAGGCCATAGAGCCGGGCGAAGCGCTCGGGGGCGCGCGCCTGGATCGCGGTCTCGGCCAAGCCGACTAGGGCGCGCGGCAGCGTGAAGGCGCCGGGGGGCGCGGGCGCCGGGTCACGCTCGCCGTCGGCGAACAGGTCGTCCGGCGCACCCACTGACCAGACCACCGAGTCGGGCGGGGCGCCTTCGAGCGCCAGCGTCCGCGCCGCACCGCGCCAGCCCTCCCAGTCGACCTCGTGCGCGAGGACGACCGACCTCATCCGAACAGGTCGGCCTGCTGCGCCTTCGGGACAAGGCGTTGCTGCAGACGGGCACTGTCGAGCAGGCCGCCGGGCTGATGGTCGGCGGTGACGACGAAGGGCGCGATCTTGTCCATCGACAGCCGCAGCCGGGCCAGGTCGTCCATGCGCAAGCGGCGGTGCCGACGGGCCTGGAGGATGCGGTCGACCGATTTGACGCCCATGCCGGGCACCCGCAGAAGCTGCTCGCGCGAGGCGCGGTTGACGTCCATCGGGAAGTCCTCGCGGTGCTGCAGCGCCCAGGCGAGCTTGGGGTCCATCGACAAATCCATGTTGCCGTCGGCGCCCAGCGCCAACTCGCCGACCTTGAACTCGTAGAAGCGCATGAGCCAGTCGGCCTGATACAGCCGGTGCTCGCGCAGCAGCGGCGCCTTGCTGGGCGGCAGCGCGGCGCTTGCATCGGGGATCGGGCTGAATGCCGAGAAGTAGACCCGGCGCAGGCCGTAATTGCCGTAGAGGTTGGTGCTGAGGTCGAGGATGGTGCGGTCCGAGCTGGAATCGGCGCCGATGATCAGCTGCGTGCTCTGCCCGGCCGGAGCGAAGCGCGGCGACCGCTTCTCCGCCTTCGCCTCGTCGATCCGCAGCCGCATGCGCCCCATCGAGCGGCGGATGTCGCCCATGTCCTTCTCAGGGGCGAGCTGCGAGAGGCTGGTCTCGGTCGGCAGCTCGACGTTGATGCTGAGCCGGTCGGCGTAGCGGCCGGCCTCGGCCAGCAGCTCGGGCGACGCATCGGGGATGGTCTTGAGATGGATATAACCGCGGAAGCCATGCTCCTCGCGCAGCAGCTTCGCCACCCGCACGACCTGCTCCATGGTATAATCGGGGCTGCGGATGATCCCGGAGCTGAGGAACAGCCCCTCGATGCAGTTGCGCCGGTAGAAGCCGAGCGTCAGGGTGACGACTTCTTCCGGGGTGAACCTGGCGCGCTGCACGTTCGAGGAGCGGCGATTGATGCAATACAGGCAGTCGTAGATGCAGGAATTGGTCAGCAGGATCTTCAGCAGAGAAATACAGCGGCCATCCGGCGCATAGGCGTGGCAGATGCCCATGCCCTCGGTCGATCCGATGCCGCCGGTCTTGCCCTGTGAGCTGCGCTTGGCCGTGCCCGACGATGCGCAGGACGCATCGTATTTCGCCGCATCGGCTAGGATCTCGAGCTTCTTCAGCAGGTCCATGGAACGTCTGCTCTCCCTGATCCGAAGTGCGTCGGCAACACGAATTTTCAACGCCCGCGTTCCGGCCTAAGCTGAATTATGCCGATCGACACAACGCCCTTCACCATCATCCAGTCCGCCGCCGCGCCGAATTTTTCGCAGGACGGCAAGACATTGTTCCATCTGCGCGGGAGCGGCCTGCAGCAGGTCTGGGCGCTGGACCTCGAGACCGGCCAGGCCCGGACGCTCACCTCCCACGACGAGAAGGTCGCCCTGCTGCGCCGCGCGCCGGACGACGACCGGCTGATCTACGGCATCGACGCCGGCGGCGACGAGCGCCAACAGCTCTGGCTGTGGGACGGCGAGAGCCGCCCGCTGACCGAAGCACCGGACGTGATCCACGGCTTCGGCGCCTGGCACAAGGACGGCGCCCGCTTCAGCCTGTCGGCCAACGACAGGGATCCCGCACACTACGACATCCTCGTGCAGTCGCTCGCGGGCGAACGCACCCGCCTGCACGAGGGCCGGCACGAGATGACGGTCGGGCCGTGGCACAAGGACGGCTCGCGCCTGATCGCGATCGAGGAGCGCTCGACCGGCGACCAGCGGCCGCTTTTGCTCGGCCTCGACGGTAAGGTCCAGACGGTCCCGCGCACCGGGCTGGTGCGGTTCAGCTCCTTGCGCTGGGACGGCGACGGGCTGATCGGCCTGACCGACGCCCACGGCAGCGACTTCATCGCCCTCTGCCGCATCGACCCGGCCACCGGCGCCGCCACCCCGGTCTACGCCTCGCACGAGCGCGACGTCGAAGCATGGTCGCTGGCCCCGACCGGCGGCCTGCTCGCGACCATCGAGAACGACCGCGGCTATGGCGTGCTGCGGGTCGGCCCGATGGAGGGCGAGCGGCCGGTGGTGGCCGGGTTCGAGCAGGGCGTCGCGGCCGACCTGTCCTGGTCGGCGGACGGCACCCGGCTGGCATTCGCCTGGAGTGCGCCGGAGCGTCCGTCCGGCCTCTACATCTGGCAGGATGGCGCGGTGCAGACCGCCTGGGAGGCGCCGCTCGACGTGCCGACATGCCCGTTCGAGCTGGTGCAGTGGACCAGTTTCGATGAAGAGGTCGTGCAAGGTTGGCTGGCGATGCCGGAAGGCGGGACCAGCGACATCCCGGCGGTGGTATGGGTGCATGGCGGTCCTGCCAGCCAGGCCCGCGCCAATTTCCGCGCCGACATGCAGGCGCTGCTGGCCCAAGGCTATGCCGTGCTGATGCCCAACGTGCGCGGCAGCACCGGCTATGGCCGGGCCACCATGGAGCGTGACGACCGCGAGTTGCGGCTCGATTCCGTGCACGATCTCGCCGCCGGCCGCCAATTCCTCGCAGCCCAGCCCGGCATCGACCCCGAACGGATCGCCGTCATGGGCCAGTCCTATGGCGGCTACATGGTCAATGCCGCCATCACGGAATACCCGGAACTATGGAAGGCGGCCGTCAACTTCTATGGGATCGCCGACTTCGTCACCTTGCTCGAGGCGACCGGCCCGTGGCGCCGGGCGCACCGCAGCGACGAATATGGCGACCCGGTCCGCCATCGCGCCCTGTTCGACCGGATCTCGCCGATCCATCACATCGACCGGGTGCGCGTCCCGGTGCTGCTGCTGCACGGACGCCGTGACCCGCGGGTGCCGTTCGGCGAGAGCGAGCAGGTGGACGAGGCGCTGCGGCTGCGCCAGCACACGGTCGCGTTCGAGACGTTCGACTATGCCGGGCACGGCTTCGTGCGCCCCGGCGACAAGCGCCGCGTCTACCGCGCAGTGGCGGAGTGGCTCGACGCGCATCTCTAGCGCGAGCAGGGCGGCAGCTTCGAGGCGGACCGGATGAGCGGACGAGAGCGGGGAGGCGGGGCGGGCGGCCTGGCGGCACGGCTATGGTCCAATGGGCCGCTGCTGCTCGCGCTGTGCATGCTGTCCTGGGCCGGCAGCGTCATCACCGGCCGGGCCGCCGCGGCGCTGGTGCCGCCGTCGCTGTTCACGCTACTGCGGTGGAGCGGCGCGTTGCTCATCGTCCTGCCGCTGGCCTGGCCGCATTTGCGCCGGGACCGTGCGGCACTGATGCGGCGCTGGCCGGTGGTGGCAGGGCTCGCGCTGCTGGGCGTGGATGCTTACAACAACCTGGTCTATCGCGGCCTGCACAGCACCACGGCGGTCAACGCGCTGCTGCTGCAATCGGCGACCCCGCTGTTCGTGATCGTGGCCGTGTTCCTGATGTTCGGCGAGCGGCCGACGGCGCGGCAGGTCGCGGCGATCCTGATCTCGATCACCGGCGTGCTGATCATCGCGGCACAGGGCTCGCTGGGATCGCTGCTCGCGCTCGGCCTCAATCCGGGCGATGTGCTCGTGACCGTCGCGGTCCTTTGCTATGCGATCTACTCCGCCCTGCTGCGGCTGCGCCCGCAGGTGCATCCGCTGAGCCTGCTGACGGCCAGCTTCGCCGTCGGCTTGGTGTTCCTGCTGCCGCTCGCCGGCCGCGAGTATCTCGACGGGGCGCGGCTGGTGCCGTCCCCGCTGGCGATCGGGTCGCTCGCCTATGCCTGCGTGTTTCCCGCCTTCCTCTCCTACCTGTTCTTCAATCGCGGGGTGGAGCTGATCGGGCCGGCGCGGGCGGGGCAGTATTTGCACCTGATGCCGGTCTTCGGCGTGGTGCTGGCGATGCTGTTCCTGGGCGAGGCGCTGCATCCCTATCATCTGGCTGGGATCGTGCTGATCGCGGCTGGGCTGTGGCTGGCGCGATGAAGATCGTCGGGCTGACCGGCGGGATCGGCATGGGCAAGTCGAACGCGGCTTCGGTGTTCCGGCGCGCGGGCGTGTGGGTGTTCGACGCCGACGCGGCCGTGCATCGGCTGCAGGGTCGGGGCGGACGGGCGGTCGGCCCGATCGGGCGCGCCTTTCCCGGCACGGTGCAGGACGGCGTGGTCGAACGGGACGCGCTGCGGCGCGCGGTGCTGGGCGATGCCGCAGCACTCGGGCGGCTCGAGGCGATCGTTCATCCGCTGGTCCGGGCCGAGGAGCGGCGATTTTTGGCCCGTGCGCGCCGGGCGGGTCGCCGCATCGTGGTGCTGGACATCCCGCTACTGTTCGAGACGGGGGGCGCGCGCCGGGTCGACACCGTCGTCGTGGTGAGCGCGCCGCCTGCGGTGCAGCGGCAGCGGGTGCGCCGACGGCGCAAGATGTCGCCGGCGCAGATCGCGGCCGTGATCGCGCGGCAGACGCCCGATGCGGTCAAGCGCCGGCGCGCCGATTATATCGTCCGCACCGGGTTGTCGCGTCACCATACGCAGCGTCAGTTGCGGCGAGTGCTGCGCGCCCTCACAAGGTGAACCCTGCGTGAGCGGCCTTGGCCGCGTGTGCCAACGGCCGGAGCCGTCGTGCTTATCCGGCCGGGCTCAGGATGTGGATGACGCGTGACGCCAGCATGTCCCGGACCTTGGCGCCATAGGCCTGCATGTGCGGCGCGCGGCTGTGCGCCTGCAGCGCGTCCAGGCTCGCCCACCGCTCGACCACGCAGAACGTATCCTCGCCCAGCTTGGCCTGCGCGGCGCCGGCGTTCTCGGCGTCGATCGCCGGTTCGTAGTGCAGGCAGCCGTCTTCGGCGTGCACGGCCGGCATATTCGCGCGAAATTCCGCGAGCACGGCCTCGCGCTGGCCGGGTTTGGCGGTGATGATGGCCAGCACGTGGATCATGCGGCGCTCCCTCCCTTGTTGTGGGGGCAAGATGACCACCGCCTGGGATTGGGAGCAATGCGGTGCCGATAAACGAACCAATGTGCGAGCGCGTCGGCCTGTCCCCGGTCCGGCTCGGCCGGATCGAGGGCTGGATGCAGCGCTGGGTCGAGAGCGGCCGGCTGGCCGGCGCCTCCGTGCTGGTGAGCCGCCGCGGGCAGATCGCCTATGAGAGCTGCGTCGGCCTGGCCGACCGCGAGCGCGGCCTGGCGATGACGCCGGAGACGATCGTGCGCATCTACTCGATGACCAAGCCGCTCACCAGCGTGGCGCTGATGATGCTGTATGAGGAAGGCCGCCTTCAGCTCGACGATCCGATCTCCGCCGTGCTGCCCTATTTCAGCGACATGCGCGTCACCGCCGGCGAGGGGCGCGAGCCGGTTCCGGCGCAGCGGCCGATCACCTATCGCGACCTGCTGACCCATACCTCGGGCCTGACCTACGGCTTCATGAACGCGACCCCGATCGACGCGATGTATCGCGCCCAGGGGGTCGACTTCCAGCTGTCGGAGCTGACCTTGGGCGAGGTGGTGCAGAAGGCGGCCGGGCTGCCGTTGCTGGCGCAGCCGGGTGCGGCGTGGAACTACAGCATCGCCACCGACGTGATCGGCCACCTGGTGGCCGAGATCTCCGGCCAGCCCTTCGCGCAGTTCCTCCACGAGCGCGTGCTGGGCCCGCTCGAGATGCACGACACGGCCTTCACGGTCGCCGAGGCGAACCGCGCGCGCTTTGCCGCCAACTACGCCCGCGGCGAGGACGGGCGCGCCAAGCTGATCGACGATCCCGTCACCAGCCTCTTCATCACCGAGCGCCGCATCGCATCCGGCGGCGGCGGGCTGACCGGCACGGCGCGGGACTACATCCGCTTCTGCCACATGATGCTGAACCAGGGCGCGTTCGGCGCCGAACGCCTGCTCGGGCGCAAGACGATCGAGCTGATGACCAGCAACCATCTCGGCGGCGACATGGCGTCGATGGGCATGCCGCGGTTTTCCGAGAGCAACTACAATGGCGTCGGCTTCGGCCTCGGCTTCTCCGTCATGCTCGACCCGGCGCGCGCCGAAATCGTCGGCTCCCCCGGCGAATACGCCTGGGGAGGGGCCGCCAGCACCGCCTTCTGGATCGACCCGGCCGAGCAGCTCGCCGTCGTCTTCCTCACCCAGCTCACGCCATCCAGCACCTACCCCGTCCGGCGCGAATTGCGCGTGCTGACCTATGCGTCGCTCGTGGATTGACCCAGATTGGGCGCGGGGATTACGCCCGGGAGGAACACCATTGACCGATGAACTGCTGTTCGAAGCGGCGGACGGGATCGCTCGCATCACCTTCAACCGACCGGAGCAGCGCAACGCGCTGACCTGGGCGATGTACGACGGGCTGGTCGAGGCGATCCGCCGCGTCGATGCCGACAGCGGCATGCGCGCGCTGATCCTGACCGGCGCCGGCGGCAAGGCGTTCGCCGCCGGGACCGACATCGCCCAGTTCCGCGCCTTCGACGGCCCGGCGGACGCGATCGGCTACGAGGAGCGGATCGACGCGGTGCTGAACGTGCTGGAAGCCTGCCGCGTGCCGACCATCGCCGCGATCCAGGGCGCCTGCATCGGCGGCGGCGCGGCGATCGCGGCCTGCTGCGACCTGCGCATCGCCGGCGCCGGGGTGCGGTTCGGCTTCCCGATCGCGCGCACGCTCGGCAATTGCCTCTCGATGGCCAACCTCGCCCGGCTCTCGGCCCTGATCGGCGCGGCCCGGGTCAAGGAGCTGATCTTCACCGCCCGGCTGATCGAGGCCGAGGAGGCGCTGCGCATCGGCCTCGTCGGCGAGGTGGTCGCCGCCGAGGCCTTGGCCGTCCGCGCCGACGAACTCGCCCGCACCATCGCCGGCCACGCGCCGCTGACGCTGCGCTCGACCAAGATGGCGCTGCACAAGCTGCAGGGCCGCGTCGCCGAGGACGAGGCGCTGATCCTGATGTGTTATCAGAGCGCCGATTTCCGCGAGGGCATGGAGGCGTTCCTGGCCAAACGCGCGCCGCAGTTCCAGGGCGCCTGAGCGATGGGCAAGCTGGTGCTGCAGGGCTTGGGCAAGCGCTACGGCGAGAACCTGCATGCCGTGCGCGACGTGACGCTGGCGTTGGGCGACGGCGAGTTCGTCTCGCTGCTCGGCCCCTCGGGCTGCGGCAAGACCACCACCTTGCGCATGATCGCAGGCTTCATGGCGCCGACCGAGGGCTCGATCACCATGAACGGCCAGGTGCTGTCCTCGGCCGCCGGCGTCGTGCCGCCGGAGAAGCGCGGCATGTCGATGATCTTCCAGAGCTATGCGATCTGGCCGAACATGACCGTGCGCGAGAACGTCGCCTTCGGGTTGACCCTGCGCAAACTGAACCGCGCCGACCTCACCCGGCGCACCGACTCCATGCTCGAAATCGTCAAGCTCAAGCAGCTGGCCGACCGCTACCCCTCCGAGCTCTCGGGCGGGCAGCAGCAGCGGGTCGCGCTGGCCAGGGCGATCGTGATCGAGCCGGAGGTGCTGCTGCTGGACGAGCCGCTCTCCAACCTCGACGCCAATCTGCGCGAGGAGATGCGCGCCGAGATCCGCCGGCTGCACGACGAGTTCCGCATCACCACGGTCTATGTCACGCACGACCAGTCCGAGGCGATGGTCACGTCGGACCGGATCGTGGTGATGAATGGCGGCCGCATCGAGCAGGTGGCCGACCCGGTGAGCCTGTACACCAAGCCGCAGACCCGCTTCGTGGCCGGGTTCATCGGCCGGACCAACGTCCTCGATGGCGTGCTCGACGGCGCCGACATCCGCTTCCCCGGGTTCTCCGTCCCGGCGGGCCTGGCCCCCGGCGCAATCGAGCGCCGCCCGAGCTTTTCGGTCCGCCCCCAGAGCATCGGCCTGCACCACGCCGCCCCCGCCGATCCCGGCCGGCACTGGTGGGTGCAGGGGCAGATCACCGAGCGGTCCTATCTCGGCGAGCAGTGGGACTACCTGGTGGCACCCGCCCAGGGCGGCCCGGGCCTGCGCGTCAGCACCGCCCCCTCGGCGCGGCACGAGATCGGCGAGGCCGTGTGGCTCGAGATCGACCCGGCCCTTGCGGCCCCCATCCCGCCGCCCTGATCAGTGCAGCTGCGCGCGCGCCCACAGCGTCAGAGGCCTTCGCGCAGCACCTGGCGAGCGAAATAGGTCAGGATCAGGTCCGCACCGGCGCGCTTGAAGGCGCCGAGCGTCTCGCGCACCACCCGCGCCTCGTCGATCGCGCCGGCCTG
>JAABUK010009148.1_pt1 | contig 13636 bp, 19 predicted proteins | sample 5559141 | NCBI WGS metagenome assembly JAABUK01 (sample SAMN10711869, study PRJNA513367) | rock metagenome | isolation source: Antarctica rocks | place: Antarctica: Victoria Land, Pudding Butte nord | collected 2016-01-03
CCGACCGCCGACGCGGGGGCCGCGCCGCGCTGGAAGGTCAGGGCGGCGTCGATCGCGCGCCCGAGGAGCAGCGCGGGCAGGACGACCGCGATGTTCATCACGATGCCCGCCAGCGAGCCGATCAGCAACTCGCCCGCAACCTGCCGGAAATAGGGTCGGAGTTCCCAGAGGTAGTGGCGCATCGAGACCCTTTCAGAGGAAAACATCGGTCGCGTGCCACCGAGATTGCCGACAATGGTGGGGACACGACGCCCGCCTCAGATAAACACGACGTTGGTGACGAGCACCGTGAGGGCGACGAGTCCGCTCGTCGTGAGCCAGCGTCGCCCGACTCCGGCCTCCTTGCGCCGATCGCGATGCAGCGTTGTCAGCGCGAGCAGGGTAAGCCCGGCTACGGCACCACCGCCGATGTCGGCGACGCTGATGCCGGGGAGGAAGTCGTCATTGAGCAGCCAGGCGTTGCTGAGGAGCCGCCAGGCAATAACGAGGAGGCCGACCGAGAGCGCGGGTACCACGACCACGGGCTCCGTTAGGCCCCCGGCGTCCCGGCGGAGCCGCCAGGCAAGCACCACGCCCGTGATGATCGCGCAGGCAATGGCGGTTACCAGGATCCGTCCCAGTGAGAAGACGGCCATGCCCCATCCTTTCACAGCAGACTACGCCGCCGATACGCTGGAGTGCCCGAGCGCGACGTGCTGCGTCAGCGGCCTCCCCGCCCGGCTCACCCCTGCGCGGCCGCCAGCTCGGCGTAGAGCGCGTCGTAGATCAGGGCCCCCCGCTCGAGCGCGGTCGGATCGTCGGGGCTGATCCGGCGGATGCCCTTGCAGATCGCGTCCAGGCCCGGTGCCGCCGGTTCGAGCGCGATCTCCTGGACGGTGTCGACCTCGTCGATCATCCGCGCCAGGCGCTGCAGGATCGGGTCGGTCAGGTGGTAGGCCCCGACCAGCGCGTGGAAGCTACTGTGGCCCTGATGGTGCGAGAGGGGCACCCCCGGGATATCGAACGGCTCCGCGCCCGCGGGGAGCGGCGACTGGCCGCGCGGCACGAAGAGAAACTCCGCCTCGGGGTCGATGCAGCGCCGGATCAGCCAGGCGCAGCCGATGCGATCGACCCCGATCTCCTCCCACGTCACCCATCGCATCGGTCGTCTCCTCCTTGCGCGGCGAGCAGCGCTCCGCGCACCTGCGCGCCGAGGGGCGCGTGGCAGTAGTCCAGTGCCGTCGCCTGCTGGTAGCGGCGCGCGAGCGCGGCCAGATCGACGTGCCCCTGGCGCAACTCGGCCAGGATGGCGGCGTAGGCGACGTCCGCCTGGTCGCGAAACTGCCCGACGAGGGACGCGTCCGTGCCGACCTCCACCTCCGACCGCCAGACGGTCGCCTCCCCGCCGCCCTCGAGAATCTCCGCGACCAGCCACTGGAACTGCTCGCGCGTTGTCGCGTTTGCCGGGAGGACCCAGACCCCGTCGTGCAGCACGATCGCGCCGAGCCGCTTCAGCTTGCGCCAGGTGGCGACCCGCAGGGCGCTCGGCTCGGCGGGAATCCGCAACATCAACATGAGCCACGCGGCCATCCGGATCATCTCCCGCCGCGACCCTGCGGTGTAGCTGTAACACCCGTTACAGTATAACGACCGGCGGGGTCGCATGCAATACGCGCCGGGGAAATATTTGACGTCCGTTACATCTCCTGGCGGGAGCGTGAGGGCTCGGCTATAGGCCACCACTCGTCGCCCGCCGGGATGGATACGCGTCTGGCGGTGTTCTCCCTCCGCTCGGTGTCCCAGCATTCCTACATCGACGGTCCTCGTTGCGATCCTACGACAGGAGAGTCCTTTGACCCCGCCCCTATCCTGGCTTACCCTAAGTTCCCCTACCGCGACACTTCGGGTTCCTCGAGTCCTAGCACTGCAGCGAGGGGCGTGCGACGCCGACGACACGCCGGCGTCGCACAGCGTGAGACGAGGCGTGCTATTCACGACGAAACAGGGAAACGTCTGCGCCGCGACGAAGGAAGGGCTTGGCGCACAAGCATGATCGCCGGATCGCTTGACAAACCGGCAAGCCCGGGGTGATATACGTACATCAGGGACGCGCGAGTGCTCCCGCCGCCGAAATTCTCTCGGGAATGCCGGTGACGGGGTGCAGGCGCGGTGCCGCACGGTGTCGGACACGCGAGCGGGACTGGACGAGCGGATGCCGATGGCCTTGCGGGGTTGTTGGCATCCGTCGTTTCCGTACCCGAACCGTCATACGCGCAACCGGATCGTCTGACCTCGGATCAGCCCCGTGGCCGCCTGGCGTAGGGGACATGCAGCAGGTCCGCCGCCGCGCGCCGGGTCGCGCCGCCGCGCCGGTCGTCGCGCGCCGTGGTGCTCACGTCGGCGTGCCCGGCGAGCCGTTGGACGGTGGCGATGTCCGCGCCTTGGCCGAGCAGGTCGCCCACGGAGGTCCGGCGGGGCTGTCAGGCGAGGCCGTGGCGCAGGGCATAGGCGGTGGCCTCGGCCCGGCAATGCGCGCCGATCTTCGGGTAGAGGTTGGCGACATGCCGCTGCACGGTGCGCGGGCTGAGGGAGAGGGCGGCGATCCGACGATTGCTGTGGCCCCTGGCGAGCAGTCGCAGCACCTCCGTCTCGCGGCGGGACAGGCCACCGACGAGGGCGCATGATGCGGCACATCCTGCCGACGCTGCGTCGTCCCCGCTCGCGTGGTTGAGCGCGTCGAGCAGGGACCGGGCGTCCAGCAGCGCCTGCTCCAGGGACGCCACGAGCGCCGCCGCCAGCAAGGCGGGGGTGGCCTCGGTCGCGCTCGGCAGCACCATCGTGGGCGCCTTCCTCGCTCGTGACGTCGGTCGTGCTGGATGGATACAAAGGGCGAGGCCCCGGCGGAGCGCCGGGGCCTCGCGGCGTGTTACTGGTGCGGTGGACTTGCTCAGGCGTAGATCCAGAGGCCGTTGCGGCCGGGGAGGAAGCCGGTCACCCCCGGCTGGGCACTTGCCCGGTGGTCCTCGCGGTAGGTGAATGCGTCGGGGACGAAGGCGACGGCCAGCTCGCCCCGGTGGTCCTCGCGGTAGGTGAACTGGTCGGGCACGAAGGCGGTGGCACTGCGGTCCGCCTGCCCGTATTCGTCGGCGGGGCCTGTGCCGTGCGTCGCCAGGAGGCACCCATGTCAGCGTCCGACCGTACTCCGGCCCCTGTCCCCGGTGGTGAGTGGACCGCCGCCGATCGCGTCACCCAGGACCAGCGCGCGAGCTTGGTGCGCTGGCTGGACATGCAGAACAGCTGGGCAACCATGCAGGCGGCGAAGCGGGAGCTGCTCGACCTGCTCGCCCTGCGCCCCGGCCAGGTGGCCCTCGATGTCGGCTGCGGCACCGGCGACGACGCGCGGATCCTGGCCGAGCGGGTCGGGCCGACCGGTCGCGTCGTCGCTCTCGACCTCAGCGCGGCCATGCTGGAGGAGGCGCGCCGCCGGGCGGTGGGGTCGCCGCTGGCGATCGCGTTCGCGCAGGGCGACGTGCAGGAACTGGCCTACCCCGACGACACCTTCGACGCCTGTCGCTGCGAGCGGGTCTTGCAGCACGTCCCCGACCCGGCGCGCGCGCTCCGGGAGCTGGTGCGGGTGACCAAGCCCGGCGGGCGCGTCTCCGTCATCGACACCGACTGGGGCGGCTTGGTCGCCTCCGATCCGGTGCTGCACGCCTTCGTCGCGCACGGCACCGCGACGATCCGCAACCGCCAGATCGGGCGCGAATTGGGCGGGCTGTTCCGGGACGCGGGCTTGCGCCAGCTCGCGCTCCGGCCACAACTCAATGGCACGCTGGCCGGTGAGTGGACCCCCGAGGCCCTCCGGATGTTCCACTCGTTCATCCCCCCGGCGCTGGCCGACGGGACGCTCTCGCCCGCCGACGCGGCGGCCTGGTCGGCCACGATCGCGCAGGACACGCGGGACGGCATCGCCTTCGTGGCCATGCCCTATTTCGTCGTCGTCGGGACCAAGGTGTAGCCGGGCGAGAACGGCGGCCGACGCCGCATCGGCCGCGATCCGGGTACCTCACGTGCCGATCCCGACGCCTTGCTGACGCCTGACGTCGCATCGCCACCTCCGGTGCAAATATGTGTACCGGATCATGGGTCTTGCCGATATTCGATGATCGGGGTTGCCGCAGTCCGCGCCGTTCAGCAAGGCTTACCCGCCGCTACGCCGAATACCGCGTTTGGATCGCTCTCGTGCGGTAGACCCACGGATGGCGATCATCGAATGTCGGCAAGACCCACAAGGTTCTGGCGAGGTTTGTTCTCAGGGTATGCAAAGGGGCGGAGTAAATACCCCGCCCCGAGGCTGACGACGACCGTGCTACTCGGCGCAGCAGGAGAGCTTGGCCGGGTCCTTGTAGCGCGAAATGGCGACGATTTTCAGCGCCTCGGCCATTGTGGGGTAGACGTGCAGCAGGTCGATATAGTCGTCCAGCGTCGCCCGGAACCGCAGCCCCATCGCCGCCTCGTGGATAACCTCGCCGGCGTTGGCCCCGACCATCGCCACGCCCAGCACCTCGTTGGTATCGGCGTCGGCCACCATCTTGATCAGCCCGCGCGTGTCGCGAATCGCCCCCGCGCGCGGCACGAGCGTCATCGGGACGGTGTTGCACCAGCAGCGGTGCCCGGCGGCGATGGCCTCTTTCTCGGTCATGCCGACCAAGCCTATCTGCGGGTCGGTGAAGATGGCGCGGGGAATGACGCGATGGTCCACCCGGCGCAGCGCCTGGCCCGCGAAGGCGTTGTGCGCCACCAGCACCCCGTCGTGGGCACCCACCGGCGTCGCCATCTGGCTCGCCATCGCCCGCCCGATGACATCGCCCGCCGCCCAGATGTGGGGCACGCTGGTGCGCAGGTGCTCGTCCACGGCGACCGCCCCTTGGGCGTCCAACCGCACCCCGGCAGCCTCCAGCCCGACGCCGCTGGTGTTCGGCCGACGGCCCACCGCGACCAGCAGGCGCTCGGCGCGCAGCTCGTGGTGCTGTCCATCCCGGCTGGTGGCCACGACCACCCCCGCGTCCTCCTGGCGCACCCGCTGCACCGCCGTGCGCGTCTGTACCACGATGCCCTCCTCGGTGAAGAGGTCCTGAACCACCCGACCAACCTCGGGCTCGTAGCCGTGCGCGAGGAGCTGGTCGCCGCGTTCGAGGAGCGTCACCTGGCTGCCGAAACGGCTGAACATCTGCCCCAATTCCAGGGCGATGTACCCGCCGCCGATGATGATGAGCGAGCGGGGCAGCGCGGTGAGTTCCATCGGTTCGTTGTTCGTGAGCAGGTCGCTCGTGAGATAGGGCACCTGGTCGAGTCCGTCGATGGGCGGGAGCACCTGCCCGGAACCGAGAGCGATGAGGAACTGGTCGCCGGTCAGTCGGCGCTCCCCCACCGCCAGGGTGCGCGGGTCGAGGAAGCGCACCGTCCCCTCGATAATGGCAATCTTGTCGGACTGGTCCACGAGGCTGTCGTACTTCTTCCCCCGGTAGTCGTGAATCACGGCGTCTTTCTGGGTCACCAGCGCCGCGAAGTCGGGCCGCAGGTCGGCCGGGGTGAGGCCGGGGTAGCGCGGGTGGCGCGCGTCGTAGGCGAGCTTGGCCGCCTCGATGAGGTTCTTCGAGGGCAGGCAGCCGCGATTGACGCAGGTGCCGCCGATGGTGCGGTTTTCGGTCATGGCGACCGTCTTGCCCAGCTCGGCGGCGCGCAGCGCGGCGGCGAAGGCGGTCGAGCCCGAGCCTAAAATCACGAGGTCGTAGTGCTGCGTGGTGGTCATGGGAGCGTCCTTTCGGTGTTAGTGGGTCGGCGGAGACGCCAGTAGGCGAAGCCGCTGAGGGCGATGAACCCGGCGAGCGCCGGGAGGAGCACTGCGTCGAGGTGGTCCGTGACCACCCCCAACCCGAGGACCGCGAGCAGCGCGACCAAGAGCGGCGTCAGGATGCCCGCGCAGCAGAGGGCGGCGACGACCGTCCCGACGACGCCGAACGACAGCAGCCCTTTCATCTCAGACCTCCTCCCGGCCCAGGATGGCGCAGGAGGCGATGGCCTGCGCGTTGTCGAACAGCAGCCCCTGCGCTAGCTGGAGCAGCTCGGCCACGCGCGGGTCGCTCACGCGGTAGTAGACGAACTTGCCCGCGCGCCGCGTGGCGACGAAGCCACACCAGCGCAGGCACATCAGATGGCTGGAGACGCGCCCTTGTGGCGCGCCGAGGGCCGCGACCAGCTCCCCCACATTCTTCTCGCCCAGGAGGAGGAGCTGCACGATGCGCAGCCGCGTGGGGTCGGCCAGGCCATGGAAGACGCGCGCGAGGAACTCGGCGGATGCGTCCGCCGGTTGGTTGTTACGGTCGTTCTCTGACAGCGCGGCAAGGGTCATCGTTTTCATATCCTACATATACGGATAAAAGTATGTAATGGAACCATAACGTCTGACGCACGGCCGTGTCAAGGGCTCCCGGCCGCAGGACCGCCCTCACCTTGCCCGGCTGCCCGCGGAGTAAACCCGCCGCGAGAAAGGTCGCGTCCGGGTTGCCGCTGGAGAAGAGTAGGACACGCAGCGGCCGAGAACGTTCTCCTATCATGCTCGCTCCTTCCCCGCAGTTGCCATAATCATGCATGCTCATCGAGTATCCCCGGGGCGGCGCGGAAGTCATGCCGTCCCAGCAGCGCCAGGCCGAGCAGGCCGGCGAGCGCCAGCAGTGACCCGCCGAGCCAGTACAGCGGCGCGATGCCGAGCGCGTCAACCAGCACCCCGCCGAGGGCCAGGGAGAGCAGCCGCATGGCGTTCCACGTCACATCCAAGAGGGTGAAGACCCGCCCGCGCACCCTATCCGGCACCGCCCCCTGAATCGTGGAGTTGAAGACGACCATGCCCGTGGATGTGTTCAGGCCGTAGACAAAGAGCAGCACCAGCGCGACCGGCAAGGGCGTGAAGACGGCAAGCAGCACGTCGCCAAGCCCGCGAATGATGTAGGGCACGAACAGCCAGCGGGCATCGCGATAATCCTTCGCCAGCGCGTTGGGGATGAGCGGACCCAAGAGCGCCCCCAAGCCTATCGCCCCGATGAGCCACGCGAACCCCGCTGGCGGCTGTCGCAAGTGTTGTGCTGACAGCACCACCAACAGCGCGCCCGTGGCCCCCACCGCGAACGACGCCAGCCCTTGCACAATGAGTAGCCGCGACACGAAGGCATCGCGGGTCGCGTACACCAAGCCCGCCCGCGCCTCCCCGAAGAAGTCCCCTAGCCCCCGTTTGGTGCCCGCCCCGAGTTCGCCCGCGTGAGCCGGAATCGGTAACAGGAGGATGAGCGCGGCGGATAGCGCAAAACTCGCCGCGTTGACGGCGAAGGCCGCGCCCGTGCCGACCAAAGCGATCAGTCCGCCCGCGATGGCGGAGGCGAGAATCTGCACCAGCCGCCCCGTAGACCACGCGACCGAGTTGGCCGCAAGCCGCTGGCCAGGCGTCGTCAGCGACGGAATCACCGCCTGAATTGTCGGCCCGAAGAACACGTTGCCCGCCGCCAACCCCGCTGCTACCAGATAGGCGTGCCCCACGCCTTGCGGCCAGATGAGCGATAGCACCAGCGCCGCCCGGAACAGGTCGGAGCCGATGAGGATCGCCTTGCGATTGAACCTGTCGATGACGACCCCGGCGACGGGTCCAAGCAGCAGCACCGGCACGATTTCGGCGGCGACCACGCCCGCGACCGCCACCCCTTGCCCGGTCAGTCGGAAGACGAGGACCACCAGGGCGATGTAGTGCAGCGTGTCCCCGAAGCCGGAGAGGAGCTGCCCGAGCCACAGCGGGAAGTAGGTGCGGCTGCGCACGACGTTGCCGTAGGCCCCGAACACCATACCGAGGCGGCGTGCGAGGGAGGGCGCTGCGCTCATGCGGTCACCACCGGGTCAGCCGCACGCCCTGCCGCGTGACGCTCGATGATGCCGCACACCGCCCCGTCGCAGTCGGTTGTCTCGGCTTCGTCACGCAGCGTCCGCAGCTCGTCGCGGAAGGCGGCCAGGGTTCGCAGCTGCGCCTCAACCGCCGCGAGTTTGCCGTCGAGCAGCGCCCGGAGGTGGGCGCAGGGCTCCTGACCGTCGCGGCGCAGGGCGAGGATCGCGCCGATCTCCGCCAGGGTCAGGCCGGCCGCCTTGGCCTTGATGATGAAGTGCAGCGCGTCCCGTTCGACGCGCGTGTACCGGCGATAACCGGCTGGGCTCCGTGTCGCCGGTGCGAGGATCCCCAGCGCCTCGTAATAGCGAATTGTTTTCGGGTTGAGGCCCAGCTCGGCGGCGAGCTGGCCGATGTGATAGTGCTCGTGCTCCATGCGCTCCCCTCATTATGCGTAGCCGCCGGGCACGCCGACGGTGATAATGGTCGCATGGTACACCTTCCAGCTAACTGGAAGGTCAAGGCTCGTTCGCATAACACCTTTTTCTACGAACCAACAGGCCCGATAACAGCCATTACCAAGCCCTTTTACAAAAAGAACAGGCGGGCCAACAAGCCCGCCTGTTACGTTGTTGGGGTCTCTCGCTACCCCGCCGTATGCCGCGCCAGCTCTTCGCGCAACACTTTCGCATCGGGGCCACGGCCCGAGCAGCAAGCAGCCAGCCGGTTGCCGCCCACCACGACGGCCGGCAATGAGCGAAGGCCCATCTCCTTGGCCCGCTGGGCGACCTTCTCGTCCTGCATATCCAGCACGCGCACCTCGTGGTGCGCTTCCCGAGCGACCTGCGTGAGCTGGTCAATGACCTCACGGCAGGTCAGGCAGCCCGCGCTGAAGATTTCGACGTGCCGCCTGCTCGTCGGCTTGCTCACTGCCGTAGACATGACGCTACATCCCTCTGTTGCTCGCCTCTCGGTCGGGCAGTCCCTCTGCTCGTCGGCGAGATACACGTACTGTGCTCCTTCCAGTTGGCTGGAAGGTCAAGAGAATCGTGATGTGAGAGCCTGTCTTCCCGCCGCAGAGGGCCGCGCTACGTCGGGGCGAGCCGGCGGAACCCTTCGGCCAACACGCAGCCGCCGCGCGCGCCCAGGTCGCTGGCGATGCGCCGGAAGAAGCCCTCCATGTCGGGATGGTCGCGCCCCTGGCTGCGGTGCTGGCGGAGGGCCGCCAGCCGCGTGTCCCACACCGGCGCGATGTCGATGAAGACGTCCGGCTGGTCGCTCATGATGAGGTAGAGCATCTCGACGCGGTGCGGCGCGAGGCCCCGTCGCCCCTGCTCGGGGTAGAAGAGCGGGCCGGGGCTACAGAGATAGGCGGCCTGGAAGGTCATCAGACCGAGGGTGGTGTGGTCCGGGTAGATGGCGCAGGCGTCGCGCGAGCCGTTCCCGGGGTAGGGATCGTGGGTGATGATGGTGCGGGGCCGCTCCTCGCGGATGATAGCGGTCAACTCCGCGCGCAGCTGGGGTTGATGGAAGAGCAGATCGCTGTCGTCGTAGCGCAAGAAGCGCACCCGTTCCACGCCCACCAGTCGCGCCGCCGCCGCCTGCTCCGCTTCTCGCCGGGCGGCGATAGTCTCGGCGGATATCGCGGGGTCGTGCGTGCCCCGATTGCCGCTGGTCACGAGCACATAGGTCACGGCCTGGCCCCGCTCGACGAGCCGCGCCACCGTGCCGGCGCAGTGCGCCTCGATGTCATCGGGGTGCGCGACGACCACGAGGATCGGGCCACGGAACTGGTCAATCATGCGCTCCTCCTTGTTGTCCGGCAACGCAGCGCGGGCGACGGTCCGACAGGACCGGCTCGCGCAGCCAGGAGATGATGCAGGTCAGCAGGCCCGCCACGGCGAGCACGAGGAGGGCATCGCGGAACGCCGCCGCCTCGCCGCCGCCTCGCCGGGCCTGGACGACGCCGCTCGCGAGCGCGATGCCGAAGATTTGTCCCAGTTGGCGCGCGAGCGCCAGCATGCCGGACGCCGCGCCGAGGTGGGCGGCCGGGACCCCGGCCAGGACCGCGCTGTTATTGGGCGACTGGAAGAGGGCGGCACCGGCACCGTAGAGGGCGAGCGCGCCGACGACCAGCCACACGGGCGAGGCGGGGCGGACGGTCGCGAGCAGGGCGATCGCCGCCGTTACCAGGGCCGCGCCGAGCGTGGCGGGCCGACGCGGTCCGAAGCGGTCGGCGAGGCCGCCGCCGTGCGGGGCCAGGAGCAGGATAGCCACGGGCACCGTCGCCATCACCATGCCGGCGGCCGTCGGGGCCAGGCCGAGCAGGTCGCGCAGCAGGAAGGGCACCAGGAACATATTGGCGGCCATCGCGACGAAGATGAGGCCAGCGGCCAGGAGCCCGCTCGTCACGGCCCGGCGGCGCAAGAGCGCCAGGTCGAGCAGCGGCAGCGGGGAGCGCCGCTCGACCACGCCGAAGATGGCGAAGCAGGCCAGCGCGACCGCGCCGGGACCGAGGGCGGCACCGACGCCCCCCGTCCCGCCCAGGCGGGCGAACGCCAGGACCAGGGTGCCCACGCCGAGCGCGAACGCGAGCATGCCGGGCAGGTGGATGGGCGTGGCGGCACCGGCGGCGCGCGCGGGGAGCGCGCGCCAGGCCACTCCCAGCGCCAGCGCGGCGAGGGGCAGGTGCACCAGGAAGATCGCGCGCCAGCCGACGGCGTCGATGAGGAAGCCGCCCGCGACGGGCCCGGCGAGGAATCCGGCCGAGGTGGCGGCGTGGAGCCAGCCCAGCGCCCGGCCGCGCGACCCCGGGAAGAGCAGCGCGAGGGCCGCCTGCCCGCCCGCGACCACGCCCGCGTTGCCGGCACCCTGGGCGAGCCGGGCGGCGACCAGCCAGCCGAGCGCCGGTGCGGTCGCCGCGAGCAGCGCACCGGCGGCGATGAGACCCAGGCCGACGAGGAAGATGGCGCGCGGGCCGAGCGCGTCGGCGAGCCGGCCGGCGGGGATGAGGAGCGCGACCATCGCCAGGAGATAGGCGAGCACCACCCACTGCACCGCCGCCAGGTCCACGCGGAAGGCGTCGCGCAGCGTCGGCAGCGCGAGATTGAGGACGTAGGTGTCGAACCCGCCGACGAAGGCGCTCAGGGCGATGACCAGCAGGGCCGACCGATACCCCGGCCCGTCCGCAGCGTTAACGCAGTCCCGCAAACAGGTCGCTCCTCTCGCCGGGCGGCAGGGGCCGGGAACCCACCGCCAGCACGAAGTCCTCGCGGGCCAGCGCCCGCCAGCGGGCTGCCTCATCGACGTTGGAGAACGGCGGGTCGTGATACTGGCTGGCGTGATCGGTGACGGTGGCCCGGCGCTTCCGGTCGAGCCACGGGGTCACGTCGAGCGTCGCGTCGATGGCCGCGTCGGGGGTCGCGGGGAAGCGCCAGCCGACCGCCTCGGCGACGCTCGCCGCGACCGTCGTGTAGTAGAGCCGGGTCGGCGGCGCGGCGGGGTCCCGGTCCTGCCGGGCGAGGGCCACCGCCCGCGTGGTGGCGTGGTGCAGCGCGATGTGGTCGGGATGGAGGGTGCGGCCCTCGGGGCCGAAGGCGACGACGACCTGCGGCGCGCAGTCCCGGATGGTGGCCGCGATGTCGGCGGCCAGCACGTCGGCATCAAGCAGATCGAGCCCGCCGTCCGGGAACGCCCGCAGACGCACCTCGGCGATGCCCAGCGTCGCGCAGGCCGCCGCAAGTTCGCGGCGGCGTAGTCGTCGCTGCTCGTCCCGGTCCGCCCCGGCGCGCCACGCCTCGCCCTCGGTAGCGCAGTACAGGACCACCCGCACCCCCTCGGCGGCATACTTCGCCAGCGTCCCACCGATGATGCGCGACTCGTCGTCGGGGTGGGCCAGCGCGGCGAGGAGCGTCGGACGGTCAGGCATGATTGGCCTCCAGACAGCCGCAAGTAGCGGGGTCGCAGTCGCAGAACTGCTCATCCGGTCCATCGGCCTGTCCCAGCGCAGCTTGAAGCGCCGCGCGATAGCGCAGCAGCTCCGTCCGGAGGACCGCGAGGTCCGCCAACTGTCGGTCCAGGTCTGTCAGGCGTTGCTCAACGACGGGCACCAGCCGGGCGCGCACGGGCGCGCAGTGATTGATGGCGGCGAAGTCAACGAGGGCGCGCAGCTCCGGAAGCCCAATCCCGAGGAGGCGCAGCCGCTTGACCAGCAGGAGCCGATTGAGGGCGGTCGGGGCGTAGGAACGCTGGCCGCTGGCCGACCGCGCGGGTGCCGGTAAGAGCCCGACCGACTCGTAGTAGCGAATTGTCGTCGCAGCGACACCGGAACGCGCCGCCAGCTCACCGATACGCACCCTTACCCTCCAGCCGACGATACGCGCCGCTCACGAGAGCGTACTCCTTCAAGTAGCTTGAAGGTCAAGGGGTGCGAGACCGTACCGGTCCGTGCCACGTTCCCGTTTTTCATCAGCAAGGCCCGATAACGGCCATTCTCAGGCCCAGCGGTTTTGCGCCTCCCCCCACTCTCCCGCACTGCCACGCCGAAAACCGCCCCTTGACCCGAAATCCCTCTACCCAAGATAATGGCGATACGACCCCGTTATCTGGCCTATTTATTTCCTGTCGCGCCGTTTGCGACATTCCGGGTGCCTCGCTAGAGTGGGAAGCAAGGAAAGGCAGTAACTATGCAACACGACCCGAAGAAACAAACCCTGGAGGCCTCGACCGCGGCATTCCTGCGCAGCCTGATCGGCCGCAAGCTCAGCCCGCAGACGACCCGCGCCTATCGCACCGACGTCACCCAGTTCGTCGCCTGGCTCGCGGAGACCAACGGCGTGGCCGACACGGCGAGCAAGATCACCCGCCTCGACATGACCGAGTACCTGGCGTACCTGGCCGGTCGCGGCCTCACCGGCGTCTCCTGTGCCCGCAAGCTGGCCGCGCTCCGCGAATACTTCCGCTACCTCGAGGGCCTGGACCTGATCGCCCGCTCCCCGCTCGCGGGCATCGACACCCCGAAGCGCGAGCAGCGCGGGCGCAACTACCTGACACCGGAAGAATACAGCCGCTTGCTCGCCGCCGCCGGGGGTCACGCCCGCGACTTCGCCATCCTGACCCTCTTCCTGCAAACCGGCATCCGCATCAGCGAGCTGTGCGCGCTCGCAATCGAGGATATCGACACGAAGGGCCGCGCGTTGCGCGTCCGGGAGGGCAAGGGCCAGTCGTCCCGCACCGTTGAATTGGAGAAGAAAGGGGCGCAAGCGGTGACGAGCTGGCTGCGCGTGCGACCGGATTCGCTGAGCGAGGCGCTCTTCCTGGGGCGCGACGGGGAACCCCTCAAAGAGTGGGGCGTGCGCGACCTCCTGGCGAAGTATCGCGCGGCGGCGGGGATCAAGAAGGCGATCACCCCCCACTCATTGCGCCACACCTTCGCCAGTTACAAGGCCGAGCGCGGCGTCTCCGCCTTCCAACTCAAGGAGTGGCTGGGACACCGCAAGCTCGACACGACCCAGATTTATGTCCACATGGCGCGCAAGAACGCCAAGAAGGTGATGGAGGCCACGAGCCTGTGACACAGCGCGCTCATACCCCTTCGCGGCCGTTAGGCACCCGGTTACAGCGAAACCCCCAGTCGGACAACCTCGTGCTCATGTCGGCAACGATGCTGCCCTTCAAGGGGCAGTGGGGGCCGCTTGCCAGTGCGGTAGCATCAAGAGCAGCGCTGTTCATCGT
>JAABUK010009149.1_pt1 | contig 13635 bp, 20 predicted proteins | sample 5559141 | NCBI WGS metagenome assembly JAABUK01 (sample SAMN10711869, study PRJNA513367) | rock metagenome | isolation source: Antarctica rocks | place: Antarctica: Victoria Land, Pudding Butte nord | collected 2016-01-03
CCGGAGGAGGCGATTGCCACAGTGGTGCATTCACAACACGTGCTCCTGACACTGCTCTGACAGTGACACTGCTCCTTAGGGCGGAGGCAGATGGCATGGCGCTGTGCCCACCTGGGCGCTGCGGCGGCCGCCGCCGGCGCCTGGTCCGGCAGAGCACCTCTCCTTCAGCGCCATCCCGAAAGCTGCACAGACACATGCAGCGGATGAAAGTACGAGCCTCGATAACATCACGCATTGCAGTGCAGTTGTCCGAGCACGAGGTGTTGTTCGCTTGACACTGCAAGGCCCACCTACTATAGGCTAGTGCCCACCTGGCTGCGAGGATCAGGCTCGAGCCGGAGGCAGACTCCTACCATTGCTCTGATGCAGTTGAAGGCTCGAGTCAGTGCAGCTGAGAGCTCGCTTCACGTAAGGCACATCAGGCCCCAAAGGTGCGGCCCCAAGGCAGGCTATTTTGCATCATGTGAGTAAGGCACTCACGATGGCCGCTCAATCATTGGATACCTTGTCCAGACGTTGTCCATTCTGAAGCTGTGTGTGCAGGCAGGAACGGCCGGCTTGCTTCTTGTAAGCTGGGCTGCAAATGGTGCAAAGGTGAAAAGTGGTCCCAGAACCCAGAACGGCCTTGGCGCCAAACCTCTTACACATAATCCGCCGATCAGCTGCGCAGGACAACTGAATGTCAAGTGAAACGAAGTCGTTTCACTGATTTGCCGTGAAATGGAGAGATTGCATTTCAGCTATGGTAGGCTTAGAGGTAGTCTTTCTCGAAAATCGGCGGAAAAATTGGCACGATCGTCTAATGGGATCGCCGCCTGGAAATTGTCGGTGGTCTTGCAGTACAATTATTGCAAGTCGCAAAAATATCGCCCAGCGGATTCCACATCAGTTTGAGACACATGAAATCAGCATGATGTATTGTGACAAGAACTTGTACGGCTTGATCCTTTCGAGCTGCGGTGTCACAATGCCAACGGCACAATCTTACTGTCACAATGCCAACAGCGCACTCTGCCCGCAGCTGCAGAAGCGTCGTGGATTCAGCCCGGTGGCGGCAAGCTGCAGCTGCGGGTGCGTCACAGTCATCTGGGGTCCCCTTGTGGCGGCAAGCCGCAGCTGCCGCTGCGGGTGCGTCACAGTACATTGGGTTCCCCTTGTGGCGGCAAGCTGCAGCTGCATGCAGCTGCGGATGCGTCACAATCATTTGGGGGCCCCTTGTGGCGGCAAGCCGCAGCTGCATGCAGCTGCGGGTGCGTCACAGTACATTGGGTTCCCTTGGGTTCCCCTTGGCGGCAAGCCGCTGATCCTGACATCCCCCCGTCGGAGTCGACCTCGATGTCCTCCACACTCTCGTCTTCCCCGTCCTCCAGCTCCGCTAGCGTCTGCGCAACAGGGGTTCGGGCAAGTAAAGCTCGAAAGGTTGTTGTGCGCCTCATCATTGTGATGGCGGAGACGCAGCTGCACACCGTGCTGTTAAGGTGCACGGCTGGATCGGACTTGAATGCCGCTGCGGACCCAGCATAGCAGTAGAGTGCTGCTGTCGGAAGGGCCCTGGCAGGCTCTCCCACCCCCGCATTCATGACACCACAGCAGCAACTGCTACCCTGCCCAGCCTGCTTTGCATGCAGGCTCACCTTGCCTTGCTGGCTGAGTGGCATTGCTGCTGCTGAATGCAGCCTCCGAAACTAGCGTAGCCCATTGATAGGGTTTTGCGGGCTAAATCGTCGACGATTGACGCTTCTATTACTCGTCGATGACCGACGATCAGGATGATGACAGTGAGCTGATGCGGAGGGTTTATCTACTCTATTGCAGTCTGCCGAAAGCAGTGACGCAGTGCAGTTGTAACACCCGCTATCTATACTTTTCCAACATCATGGAGTCACACGGGGCAGCACAGGGCCGCCTCGCGGCGTTGCTGCGCCACCTGAAGCTCAGCCAGCACGATGACAGCGAGGTGCAAGCAGCAGGAGACGCGTCAGACGGTGTGTCCATGGCGCCGTGCTCCAGCGCTGTGCACCGCACGCTGCCGCGTTTCGACAGCAACGTGCTGGCCGATTATTTGGACGACCTGCGGAGCATGAAGAACGAGGTCTACGAGGTGAGACAATCTTATGAGTCACTTGTGAGCGCACCTGCACACCTGTACTTTTTTCAACACCTTGCACACTGAACTCAAAGTGTCATTTGCTCCGTACAGCTGTTCCGCCAGCACCCGGAGCTGCTGCCCTCTATCGGCGAGGGCATGAGCAAAGGTGGGTGCCGCGGCGCCGTGCCGAATGAAATGTGGCGCTGGCTGCCTTGCCATTGGCAGCGTCCATGAAGGCATCACGTAGCATGTGTATGGGCTGTGCATGGCGCAATCTCCTGCATCGCTAAGCGGCATAGTCCCCCGGCAAAGTCTTGACGTGGTTGTGCCATGAACGCCTGCAGAGGAGCACAGGGAGCTGTGCCGCAAGCACCTGCGCCTGGTGCTGGAGGCGGGCTACAACCCCATGAAGTTCTTCGCCAACGACTTTAAAAAGTACTTCTACCTTGCGGAGCTGTACAGCCTCATCGACCTGTCCTCGGTGAGTGCAAGTCAGCTGACGAAGTGTGATTTGAATGGCCCATTTGTGACATGTCTGCACCGGCTCTTAAACACCAGTATCGTCATGTAGAGAACGGACGTTGTGATCCAGACACAGGCATGGCCGCATGGCCGTCCTGTCTGGCATTAGTGGCATCGATGGATGTCGCTGCGGTGCCGGCATATCTGAATCATGCTGCAGATGGTGAAGATGGGCGTCCAGTACAGCCTATGGGGCGGCAGCGTGGTCAACCTGGGCACCGAGCGCCACCGCGAGAAGTACTTTGACGACATCGACAGCTTCCGGCTGCCGGGCTGCTTCGCGATGACGGAGCTGCGCCACGGCTCGAACGTGGCCGGCCTGCAGACGGAGGCGTGCCTGGATGTTGCGGCAGACGAGTGGGACGTGCACACTCCCGATGAGGGCGCCATCAAGGTGGGAACACTTTTCTTGGTCTTTCCCGCCATTGCGGACCATGCACGCGTGCTGCATGTGCCTGCGGGCGAGCGGGATGTGCACATGCCCGATGAGGGCGCCATCAAGGTGACGTTCTTTTTTCAGACCTTTTGGAGACCCTAATAATCTATCTCCTGCCATTGCGAAACATGCACACCCACTTGCGTCAGCGGTCAGAAGGATGTGCGCATGCCAAGCGAGTTCGCCGTTAAGGTGTTATTACAGTCTTGCACGCTGTGAAAGTCGGGCGTGCATATTGGTTTTGGCCAGTGGTTGTGGCAAGCGGTGGCAGACAGGGAGCCACACAGCACCCTGATGGCGTGCCTTCAAGTAACAGAAAATGTGTGTCTGATGCATTCACTGTGAGCTGCCGATGACATCATCGTCTCGCTAAGATCCATGTGCGGTGCCGCAGTGGTGGATCGGCAATGCGGCGGAGGACGGACGGGCGGCGACGGTCTTCGCGCGATTAAAGGTGCCCGCGCCCGACGGCAGCGGCTCGATCGACGACCACGGAGTGCACGCCTTCATTGTGCCGCTGCGAGACGAGGCCGGCATCTGCCTCCCCGGCGTGGAGATCCACGACTGCGGCTACAAGGTGGGTCGCAGCTGCATCCGCAATCGCATCAGAGAAGCCGCCCTGGAACAGCCTGAAGAGTGAGGTGGAGGAGTGGGCAAGAGGTGGCGGGGGCGTGGCACGTTGCTACTGCACATAGCTGCCACCTTTGAGCAGCAGCCCCCAGTCGTTGCTTCTTCTCCTCAAGTTGCCACCAGAATAGCTCACACTGATCAGCCGCATGGGGCCAAGCGGCTGATGGCAGTCCTGTTCTGGTGGCAATCGTACATTCAACAAAGATTTTTTTTGAATTCCGTCAAGCGGCTGGTGGAAGTCCTGTTCTGGTGGCAATCGTACATCCAACAACGAAAACTCGCACATGCAGCCCCTTGCACATAGGCGGCGCTGCACAACATGTGCCCCGCCGCCATCAAGGTGAAACCGTCTGCTTGCCTCACCTCAGATTTCTCATGTGCTCAAAGACCACTGCCGCAAACCTTCACAAAAGGAAATATGTCGCAGGTGGGCCTGAATGGCGTGGACAACGGCGCCATCCGCTTCACGCATGTGCGCATCCCGCGGGAGAACCTGCTGGACCGCTTTGCCAGCGTGGACCGGGCGGGGCGGTACAGCAGCCCGCTGCCGAGCGCCGGCAAGCGCTTTGCCGCGACGCTCGGCGAGCTCACGGGCGGCCGCGTGGGCCTCACCGCCGGCTCGCTGGGCGTCCTCAAGGTGAGGCAGCAAGAGTTGTCGTGGGACCTTCCTGACGTTCAGGCTGGCAGGAGCAGGTTGGCAGGAGAAGACCGTAGTGTTGTGCGGCTTGGTCAACCCAGAGGATCGTTCGGGGACCTCTCGCTGGGGTGATGCGCATCCTGTGACAAGGGGTCATCACAAGGGCAGTGTTGCTTGCAGGCCGACCGTGGCTCGTGAACGACTGGTGCTGGCAAGTGTACAGAATCAAGCGTAATCCACCAGCAGTCGAACATGCTATCTGGCAGTACACACTGTCCATCAGCCTTGCCTGCTTACGTGCGCAGGGCGCAACGACGATTGCCATCCGATATGCGGCGCAGCGGCAGCAGTTTGGCCCGCCGGACGGCTCCGAGATTGCGGTGCTGGACTACCAGAGCCTGCAGTGGTGCGCATTGCATTCTCACGCTCGTAGCATGCAGATGTGCTCGTGTTTGCGTGTGCAGCCAATACAGCGCTCGAGTGTGCCTGCCCAGGGCTGGCCAGTTACCAGGATGACGAGCAGGCGTGCTCTGCAGACGTCAGCATGTGGACAGCCGCCAGCGTTTGGACTCCCAGCTTGCAGCCACAGCATCGACTCTGCCTATCTTGTGCCCGCAGGCGGCTGATGCCGATGCTGGCGACGGCGTACGCGCTGCACTTTGCGAAGAACCAGCTGGTGGACATGTACTGCGAGATGAAGCGCTCGCGCGACGAGGAGCTCATCGCCGACGTGCACTCCTTCTCCGCTGGTGAGCTTTTGGGGTTGTCAAGAGGCTCACTTGAATGGTTGGCACCTGCGTTGCTCATGCTGCGACGAGTGGCGGCCTGTTGACTCGCATTATCTTCATTGGAAGTTGAATCCAGGGCGAATTGGTCGGCCATGCAGGCGCACCAAGGCAGCGATCCTGCTGCAAAAGACAGCAACGCTCTGGTGCTTGATCGTCTTGTCACCACCCTGCCTCTGCAGGCGTCGAGGCGTACACGACGCCGTACACGGCAACCGCGCTGAGCGTGTGCAGGGAGGCAGTGCAGTCCCCTGCGCAATCATAGGCTGCAAGTCTTACTCAAAGTACTATGCTGGCCCGCAGGCCTGAAGGCGTACACGACGTCGTACACGGCCAACGCGCTGAGCGTGTGCCGGGAGGCGTGCGGGGGACACGGCTATGCGGCCATCAACCGCCTCGGCGCGCTGCGCTCCGACCACGACATCTTCCAGACCTTCGAGGGTGCATTTTTGTGACCCCTTCCCAGACTTGCTTGCAATCTGACTTTCATCTTGACGATCAGAAGCACGAGACCTTTGTGACCGGTGAGGATGTGTATGCATCATGCATCTCATCCTCAAGTTGCATGCGGTATTGTTTGAAGCATTGCAACGAGTTGGTTCGTCATTCCTGGCCTCTTGATGTTCGCTGAATGCACCATGCGCATCTCCTCCGGATGCCTGCGGTCGCATCGCAGCCGGGCAGTGCCTCAAAAACCCAACAGACTCCCACAGACATTAGGACCGGGACTGACATTGGAGCGTCTCCTGCGCAGGCGACAACACGGTGCTCCAGCAGCAGGTGGCGGCGATGCTGCTGAAGCGGTACCAGGACAAGTTTAGCGGCGGCGCGGTGTCCGCCAGCTGGACCTACTTGCGGCAGTGGGCCATCGGGGCGCTGCCGCCCAACCCGCTGGTCAGCCACGACACCGGGCCGCGCCACCTGCGGGACCCCGCCTTCCTCAAGCGTGCGCTGCGGTGCGTGTGTCTGTTGGAGGGCCTTGTGTGTGAGGGTGGAGAGACCTGAGAAACTGCAGGCAGCTTGAGACTTGACCGTGGCCGCCATGCGATGACGTTCTGGCTGCACTCGTGCCACTTTGTGCATCAAAGCCTTGCGGATTGTTGGGCGATATTGAGAGGCCCGGGCCGTGACGCACTGTTTTCGCTGCCACCACAGGTACCGGGTGGCGAGGCTGCTGCATACGGTGGCGCAGCGGCTGCGGAAGCACACGCGGCAACTGGGCGCTTTCCACGCCTGGAACAAGTGCCTCAACCACCTGCTGGCGCTGGCCACCGCGCACCAGGTGTGACTCTGAAGCATCCTGTGAGACAACTTCGGCTCACCGGCTTTGCAGTGGATACTGCAAGATAAAAGCGCCTCAACTATCTGCTGGCGCTGGCCACCGCGCACCGTAGCGGCTGGGGCCGTATCCTACAACAGAGCATCTTCTGACTGCGCCTCGTTGATGATTGCGGCTCTGTCTCCGCCACCTCTGAAGGCTACTGTTTGATCATGGATCTGCATTGTGGCTACGCGCTCCCAGCTTGCACCCAGCCTGCCGCTGATGCCGCCTGACTGTATACACTCTGCTTTCGCGTCGACGACGTGTCGATGCCCCTTCTGCCCTACAGGAGTCGCTGATGCTGGATGCCTTCTACTCGGGCGTCACCAGCTGCGTGGACCCCGACTGCCGCAAGGCCCTCAAGGTGGGGGCGCACTCTTCTTTATTCTGCTCAATGGCACAACTCCGACCTGTGCATATTCAGGAGTGGAGTGGAGCCTATTGTGGGGCCCGGCTCTGGCACCTCCACTGGTCAGCCTGTGCCGGCATGGGGAAACGCCCTGTCATGGGAACAAGCACAAGCTGCCCATGGCAGGGTGTTGGCCTTTAATCATGGATGTCCACAACCCGCAGGCGATGGCGGACCTGTTTGCGCTGAAACGCATCCACGACGAGGCGCTGTTCCGCAACGACGAGTACGTGTCGCCGGAGAAGTCCAAGGCCATTGCGCGGATGATGGAGGAGCTGTGCCTGGAGGTGAGACTGTATTATGGGCGCTGTTGTTGATTGTCAAATAAAGATAATTTGTCCACCGGCGAAGTCAAAGGCCATAATGCGCATGATGGAGGAGCTGTGTCTGGCGCCGTGGGTGGTGAGCCGCCGAAAATAATCAGCAGGGTCGCAATTTACCTTTACGGGTCGGTAGCACGGCTTTGATGCCCGTCCTTGCGTTGCTGATTGCTGAAGCGTGCAAGCGTCATTGCTGTGAGCATGCCCGCCAACAGCACATGCGACAGCACTGATGCATCCAGCATCCGTCAGCTACCCGAACAGCCATCCAATGCATGACGTCCGGTCCTGCACCATCTCACTGCGATTTACTATGCACAGATCCGCGGCGTGGCGGTGCCGCTGGTGGGGGCTTTCGCCATCCCGGACCACATCCTGCGCGCCCCCATCGGCCTGGCCACCGGGCAAGAGGACCTGTACTCCGAGTACCTCGCCTCCATTGGCTGGGGCACTGTCGCCGCCTAAATCCTACAAATGGCGCGCGGCTAGGCGCGCCCGTTGCGGCCCGCACGCCACTGCTCCTCTAGTGGCGCAGCAGGCCGGCTGAGGCGTCGTGGCCATCTGAGGGCGGGGCGGCTTTCGCAGCCATGCCGGCACTGGTGGTGAGCTGGCGCACCCAAGTTTGCACACATGTCGCGATGTGTGCGGTCGTGGCTAACGTGGCTGCAGCAATTTTGAGCTCATGGTGCAGAAGCATTTGAGGCGCTGCAGCAAGTATTTCGACGAGTGCTGTGGCCTCGTCGAATTTGTCTAGGTGTGTTGAATCAGGTTCAGGGACTCGGTTTAGGTGTGAGTGACTAGGAATTGCGTTGCTCAGCAACAGCAAGATTTGCTCGAGAATCTGTTTGGCAGACCAGTGCTTGTCCGGCGTTCAGGAACTCTTTATGAAGAGGAGGTTTAGGTTCAGGCACACAGTTTGAAACCAGAGAGTTTGCAAGAGGTCGTCCTGAAACTTTATCCGTCTAGCGTCAGGCTGGGGGTCCGGCATCTGCGCCTCCTTGTGGCTGCTCATCCAGGCCTTCCGGCTGAAACTCCATGAGTGTGGCCAATGCGACGTGGTCGCGCTCACGCAGCGCTTCCATGAGTCTCTTCCTGCATGAGGTTTCAAGTGTCGTGATTTCAAGTGTCATGAAATCAATGGCATCCAGATTGAAGATGGAATATTAGCGGAATCAGGTCGCGCAATAAAGCATTGGCCTGTCAACGAAAATCTTTGGCTGACGCACCTGCGGTATATAGTTGCTGTCGTGTCAAAGCTGAGCGTCATGCTGGCCTCATCACCCCCGCTGCCTGCATCCTGCACCCCACATATACACACCTCAATGTTGAGAAGGATCACCAACTTGCGGCTTTCAACCGAGTGTCGCGGTCCTCTACAAGTGACATGTTGATTCATCGGCATGCGCAGCGCACCGCAGCCGCCGCGCCTGCGCCGCTGCCGCCCGAGCTGGTCAGCACCTCCGTCATCACGCGGTTGAAGGCCTCCGGGTCCAGCTCCGAAGCCTCATCCGCGCCCGCCTTTGCCAGCATCGCCGCAATGTCTGCCTTGCTGGCGGAGACGCCCAGCAACTGCAGAAGAGGCGTGCAAGCGAACTGCTTGCATGGGAGGCGAGGGGACTGCATTCTAAACCCGCCTACACTCCAAGTTTGCATGCACATGCAGTGTCGAGCTGGCAGCCATGTCCCGCAGCGGCACCTTCAACGCGGAATCTAGCTCTGCGGCGTCAACCGTCCCTCCTCGATCTGCGTCAGAGACCAAACCTCTTGAGACAGTGAAAAGGATGCAAATGCCAGAGGTTGTGTTGAAATTGACATTTCATTGCTCCCACTTTCAGAGTACAGTGTGGCTCTGACCTGTGTCGATGAGCCTGAAACACTGATCGAGCTCCTTCCGCTGAGTGTGAGAGATCTTTGGCTGGGGCGGCCGGCCGTGAGTTCTCAGCCACCTTTCTGTGTCCAGCGAGAGGCAAGGATTGACTTCCTCGAGTGGCATTTTCACAGAACGAGGCACGGGTCGTGATCTGCAAACGGGGTTTTTATCCGCCATCGCCCGGCTGGTCGCCATGCAACTGTGCGCTTGGCTGGAACTTGCCGAATAAACGTGTGCCAGAAGCAGCCCAGCGCCGGCAGCAAGGAGGTCGTCAGTGCGAGCTTTCGGAGGGCAGGCGCGCCCTTTGTTGAAAGGAGCCGGTCATTTGCGCCATTGGGAGTGAGAGGCAGTGCAGAAAGGCCACGGGGGTGCATGAAGTGTTAGCAGCTCAGCCTTTAAGTGAGTGCAAGTCCCTTGCGTGTTGCCAGCAAAGCTTCGGATAAGCCCCGTGCTTACAAAGTCTGACACATGCATCTCACTCACTGACCCCGCATGCGCAATGACAATAGCCGTCCTGACAATAAATTTGCCAATCCGTGTTCTGCCGCAAAGTTCTCCTGTTGTACATAGATGGCTACTGCCATGCGGCAGCACCAGCCAAGCTCAGTTTCTCGATTCCTCGCAAATCCACCGTGGTTTATCGATACCCGCCCAGACACTGTTCCAACGCACCAGCCGTCGCCAGAAGGAGCTGAGTGCGATGCTAGCGTGCACCAGATGGTAACTGCACTGGCATCGAGGTGCCACAGGACGATAGAGTTCCCTCTCCACACCAACAGCAGTCCCATGGCTGCTGCACCAAGGAATGCGGATTCTCGCATCAGCATCCAATTGCCACTTCCGTCAGACGGCGCGCACTGATGCGCGCGTCGACAGCAGGTTCCACGCGGCGTCTGACGCCGACAGCCGCCCATTGCGCACCGCCCGCCGCGCTCCCGCCAGCTCCGCCTCTGCGCCCGGCGACGCCTCCACCGCCGGGCCGCCCTGCAGCGGCAGCGGCCGCAGGGGGGTCGCTGTGCGGCGCGGCGGCGGTGGCGCCGCCGCAGGAGATGCCGCAGGCGTTGCGACCGGCCCGTTGCCCCAGAGGCTGCTGACGCCGACGGCGGCCGCCGGCAGCCATTGCGCCGGCTGCGGCACGAGAGGCTGTGCGGTGTCGTATGCCAGGGACGCCCCCGCGGGCGCGCGCCCGCCAATGGGCAGCGCATCCGGCCACACCATTCGGCCGTAGTCTGCCTGCGGCTGCGGCTGCTGCAGCGGAGGCAGAAATGGCTGCTGCTGTTGCTGCAGCTGCGCCGCCTGCGGGGGCTGGCGGGCCGGTGGCGGCGGCTGCGCCGCAGGCTGCTGCGGCGACGCGTGCTGGGCTGGGGCGCATGCCGAGGCCAGCTGCTGCTCCAGGGTGCCGCTGTGCTGCAGCAACGTCCGGCCGCTGCCGCGCCGCGACAGCTGGTGGGCCGACTCGGACGCCGGCCGGCCGGCCGGGGGCAGCACCGGCTGCTGCTGCTGTGGCGGCTGCGCTGCAGCCTGCTGGGATGCCGCCGCCGTCTGCGCCGCCGCCGCCGCCGTCTGCGCCGCCAGCTTCTGCTGTGCCGCGCGGTGCATCTGGCGCGCCTGCTGCAGGGTGGGCGGCGGGTTGCTGCTGCGCGCGGGCGCCGGCGCGGCCATGGGCGGCGGCGCCGCCGCCGCCGGCACCGGCGCCGCTGCAGGGCTGCCGGACCGGGACCCCTGCGAGGTTGTGGCTGAGGATGGCAGCGCCACGCTGGGCGCCCGTTTGGCGAAGGGGTTGGTGTCGGAGCCGTACTCGGTGCGGCAGCCGGGGCACAGGTTGCCGCAGTCGTTCTTGAGGCGGTCGAAGCAGAAGAGGCAGACCTGGTACCTGTGTGCGCGGGGCGCGGCAGAACGTCAATCATAGACATGAGAAGGCAGCCAACATGAGATCTGCTGACGGTCCTGGAACCCGCTCAAGTCGCGGAACGACTGCAAGAGCATGAGTGTGCGGCTACAGTGCCGGTGCTTGCAAGCTTGGTGCATTGACCTTTCAAATTGGCGCGGTCAAACGCATGTTAGGGGGTGCTGCAGCAAGCAGGGTGCTCACCCGCAGGGGCAGGGGTAGAAGGACTTCTCCGTCGGATCGAGAGTCTCGATGCACAGCGGGCACGCCCGCTCCTCCTGGGGTCAAAGGCAAGCACACATAAGCATGAATCGCTGCTGCAACCAAGGAGCATACGATGGCGGAGCAGGGACAGCATACATGATGACACTCACCTCATGGCGTTTGCCAGCTCCCATCGCAGCGAGCCTCGATGCCCGGGCGCAGGACGCTGCCTTTGGAGACCTTGCAAGGCGTTGCGGTGTCCCAGACCGCTGCGCTACAAGCGCGTCGCCGTGTACACGGCCGGCGCCACCAGTATCAGCAAACGGATATCAAGTGCTTTCCAACGAGATCTAACTTGAGCCTGAAACATGTGATTTGCTGCTGAGGTTTGAGCGTGAGGCAAAGCATGACGTGCGCCAAGCCTGGCTAGATTCCAGAAGTATTCAAGAGACGAGCGCCAACACATTTCGTTTCAGTTTCACTTCGTCAACCGTTGATTGCATGTCAACCCTAATTGCTCACTGGCCCTGCTGTGCAGAGCCAATCTGTCTGCACCTCACCTACGCCATCAATCACTGGGCCGTCGGCTATTTGAGATCCTTGCACGCTTGTGGCGACAGCGTCTTGTCGCTTGAAGGCTCACCAGCACCGGGGATGTCCGCTGAAACGCAAGCAGCATGAGCGCCACCGATGACGCCCATCAGAGCGCAGCGCTGCCGGCGATGCTCATCAATGGAGTCAGACAGCCTTCCTGCCCGGCGCGGCCGGCAGAGATGCTCCTGCTGCAGCAACCGGGGCCGTACACGACGGCGCTTGCCCGGGAGGAATTCCGCATGGAGGCGTGGCCGCGGCACACGGGTCGCCTGGCTCAAGCCGTGCTGCGCCTCCGACAAAAGTCGTCAAACAGCTTCAGCAGCCTCATGGCGTCGCATCAGGTGAGCTTATGCAGATACACCGTGAAGTCTGATGGTGCAGATACCCCCGGGCTGATTGAGTAGCTGTGCCTGTGCCGCATTGTAGCTGATTCCGTTCCATGTGCTTGCAGCAGGACGGGGGTGATGCAGAGGCACAACTGCAGCGCTCCATAGACAGCCAGTTGCGCAAGGACCTAGCAGTCTTGGCAGATGGCGCCGCCACGGGACGCATAGCGGTCACCATACTGCTGTGCGAGCCTACAGCCTCCAGCGACAGGTGCATTCCATGCCCGAGCGCTTTCCTGCAGGGTCACCTGCACGCTTTGCACAGTGTGACGCCACACATTGAAATACATGGTCAGTTTTGTTGCAACCACGCGACCACTTGCTCAGCTGTGCGGCAGGAATATTGACATGGGGTAAGCTTGCATCAGGACAGGGCGGTCGATGTTGTGATCCACGCTATGCGCCTGTCGGCGCCGCCGGAACAGCCTCCCGCAGTTGAGGCGGCAGTGGTGGGGCCCGGCCGACAGCTGCCGGAGGTCAAGCACTCGCAGTGGGTGGCAGACAGGTCAGAAGTGGACTCGTTGCAGTGACGGTCACTGTCTTCACGCTCTATGTGGCGCATCCATTGGATGGCCCCTGTGTCGTGGTGTGTATGGTGTTTCCATCTCATCTGGCGCTGGCTGCAGGCAGTGGCTGCTGATGGCCAGTGTACGGTGTTCTCATCTGCCGTGACGCTGGCTGCAGGCAGCGGCTGATGGCCAACAAGTCGGAGGGCGCTGCTGAGGGCATCCTGTGCGATGCGGAGGGCCACCTCCTGGAGGGCATGCTCACCAACTTATTCATCGTTGCAGGTGAGCGTGTGCGTTTGCTCCTGCCCGTATGCTTCTGTGCATCAGATCCACGTGCGAGCTTGCACCTTCGTTTGCCGCCACATAGATTACTGCGCTATTCCGGCGCCAAGCTGTTACGACTGCAAACACATCTCCCACTGGAGATTGGGCATATGTGGCCAAATAGCCCGAGATGAGAACAAATCACACTTCGCATATGAGGCACCGCACCATTGTTTATTCCACAGATGACGGCAGCGGCGGTCTCACGGTGGCAACGGCAGCCGTGGACGGCGTGCTTCCGGGCGTCATGCGGGGCTGCGTGATCGCCGCGTGCGCGTCGCTGAGCATCCCGGTGGTGCAGCGGGCGCCGCACTGGTCCAGCCATGACAGGTGGCGGGAGGCGTTCCTGACCAACAGGTGAGGCCTGCTGTGACACTCTGGTGCCTCAAGTTTCGCCTCTCGGTTGCTTGTCAGATGGCGCTGGTCTGAGTGCTGTCTGTGATGTTGTGCTGACCATCATAAGACCTGAGATAACTGGTCTTGAAGCGTCACTGAGCAGCATGAATTGACGATCAGCTTGCTCGTGGCGCAGCCTGCGAGGCCTGCAGCCGCTGAAGCGCATCATCTGCACGCGGCGCGACATCTGCGGGGAAGAGCCTTGGGCAGTGACTCTGCCGCCTCATCGCCCAAGCTCGCTGACAGACCGGCTGCGGCAGCATGTGTTGCAGCAGCTGGCCGCTGAGGCAGACGCGCTGCACCTTGAAGCGCTGC
>JAABUK010009151.1_pt1 | contig 13635 bp, 24 predicted proteins | sample 5559141 | NCBI WGS metagenome assembly JAABUK01 (sample SAMN10711869, study PRJNA513367) | rock metagenome | isolation source: Antarctica rocks | place: Antarctica: Victoria Land, Pudding Butte nord | collected 2016-01-03
TGAGCCTGACGGCGCACACATTTCCTCCCGCTGCGCAGTACACGACGACGACCGACGGGGCGTACCTGGCGGGCGGCGGGGCGCAGGGCCTGGGCCCGCTGCGGCACGTGGGGCTGTACCAGGCGTCCGACGCGCTGTCGGGCCACGCCGTGTACGCACTGCACATGCCCGCCTCCAACCGGTGCGCCCCCGATGCTTGGTTTGTAGCTTCCTCAACCCCGATGGAACTCTGGTACAATCATGCAGGCAGCGTCGCAACACGCACTGTTGATCCTGAAGTGAACCTCGCAAGCTGGTGTTCTGCAATCGGGCCGATCGACTCCCGCTGGCAGCAGCCTTCGTAATCCCGGTTGATCGTGCGCAGGCTGCGGGTGGTGATCGTCAACCCGGCGCGGCGGGCGGTGCGGGACATCACGCCTGCAGCCGCGGAGCGCTCCTGGCGGGAAGCCTTTGCCATGACGTCGCCGCCGCTGGTGCGCTTTCCTATGGCCTGGCTTAATGAGTGCTTATCTGCCTGCTCGCAGCTGCCATTAGATGCCTGCTGCAGCCTGCGGCATTCGTGCAGTGGTGCGCGCGCTTCTGCACCTCGGCCCTGCTCTCCATAGCACTGACAAGTGCGTGTGCATGGCGGCGCAGGAGGTGCATTGGCGGTGCGCATCACATGTATTGTCTTCAAGTCATTCACAGGGTACTGACAAACGCACGTGTGTGGTGCGGCAGGAGGCGCCGGAGGTGGACTGCGACGTGCTGCACGTCAAATCAGCGGCGGAGGCGGGGCGGGAGGTGGGACGCGCCATCGGCGGCATGCGCCAGACGCACCGAGGCCCCATGCTCCTCGTCGTGCAGGTGCCCCTCTTCATGCGTGTCCCGGAGCTGATGACCTTGGAGAAATTGACAGCAGAAGGGAACAGCAAGATACGGAGGACCGGCCCTGCTGCTCATGCGTGTGCATGTATCCCAGCATGAGGGTTGACAGTCGCAGCAGCGGCAGCATGTGTAGGCGCGTCAGCAAGGCAACGACTGTAGACCCTGCACATGGCTGGTTCCGTCATTGCGCGCGGCTCAGCAAGGCCATGGCGCTGCCAACAAACCTTCGACAAGCCTGGTCGAAGCATCTCCTACATTACATGCAGGCGGCGGGCGGGTGGGCGCGGCTTAGCACCTTCATGTGGTTAAGGCGCTCATCTACGATAAGGAAGACTATTGAAGCCTCAAGTTATGTCCCAAATGCAGGCGGCAGGCGGCTGGGCGCGGCTGGCGCACGCCATTCCCAGCCTGGCGGACTTCCCGGCGATGGACGTGGCGTTCTCAGCCGCTGAGGCGCCCGCCTTCCCCTCGCTCGGCTGGCAGCAACCGGCGGCGCGGTCCGCCGTCATGGCCCTCGCCGGCATCGGCACTTGGCTACGGGTGAATAGGAATCCTCGTCTCGTTCAATACACAATGCAGCTTATCAGGACGGCCTTTGGCCCTCGCCGGCGTCGGCACCTGGCTGCAGGTGAAGTCTCGATTGACATTGGTTGAGAGAGGACTGTTGCGCCGCCATTTGTGGTGATGGCCGCTCTCGGCACCTGACTGCGAGGTCATTGGTGTTTCAGCAGGTCCGTGCTGAGTCATTCCGTCCTGAGATGCCAGTGATCTTCCATGCGCACATGCCGCCACGGCCGCCGCTGCAGCCGTCTCTTGCCTGCTGGTTCGGCGCCCTCAAAGCAGCGTGGTCATAACATGTTCTTGGCCTGCTGCCTGCTGCATCAGTGCTTTCGAAGCACTGACCACCTGTTGTAATGCTTGGCAGTCGGCAATGGCCCGTCAGGCTGTGTACTGCGGCGCGCCTACTTTCCAACCTCTACAATTCCCTGGCAAGCAGAAATTGAGGCAGCTCAATCTCAGCGGATCTGTGGCTGCTGCTCGGCTTTTTTCGGGGCGGCCAACTGTAGGGTGTCCGCTGTGCGCTGCAGCAGCCTTGCAAGACCGCAAGGACACCCAATTGACTTCCACCAGGACAGTACTGCGACAGCAGCACGACAGGATCATGACACCAAGATACAATGCAGGACTGCCATGGCGGTCGAAGAGAGTGCTCGGGTCTAGGCAGACGGGAACCGGCCTGCCACACTGCAGTAGTCCTGCACTACTCGCCGTGACATGTTTGTGACATGAGCAGGACGCCACCAGGACACAACCAGGACAAGGATAATGACAGAGCTTTGCAGCAGCAAGCCGCCATCAGGACGAGGTTTATGACACAGAAGCACGCTGCAGGACTGCCACTGCAAAACCATCACAAGAATGGCGACGCAGGAGCCAGCGGGCCTTATGGCGCGTATTCAAGGTGTTCCGGCGGTGTTCCAGCGATATTCCTCTGAGTGGGAGGCGCTGAGCACTCCGTGATGCTCGCTTGCATGCGAAACCGGACGGAGCGGAATCGAACAATCGCGCGCCTGCCACCGGGTGCCATCGGCGGCGAATTCTCACTATGAATCACTTCATTTTGTGGTTTGCTTTCAAATTCAAATGCTTGCAGGACCGCGCGGATCTGGCGCGGTATGCGCACCTGCCGCTGGGCGCCATTGGCGGCGACTGGCGCACCGCTACGGCCGACGCGCTGTTTGGACGCGCGCTGCGGGATGCTGGGTGAGCTCATGCAAAACTCACTTGGACTCATTGGTGGTGTTCGATGTCTCTTCTCCTTGTATGAACAGACTTGCGTAAAGTGAAACTTTCCTGGGTGGGATCCGACAATCCTGACCCCTGATTCTGAGGCGCCTCCCTGTTGCAGCGCCTTCGAGACTCTCGTGTACAACACGTCGCTCTGACTCTTCTGTGCTGTCTCCACACAGGCAGCTGCTGTGGGCGGCGGATGCCTCATTACCCGACCTGCGGGGCGCGGAGCAGTCCGACGCCGCAGGGGAGGCGGCCTTCACAGACGACCAGCCGCGCGTTGACGTGAGTGAAACGCTCTGCATTTTGGTGCAGCAGCAACCGCCTTGGAGCAAAGCCAGCCGTGTTTTGGGTCAGCTGCCGGCTCTGTATTGTACAGTACTCAGGCTCCTGAGCTGGGATTAAGACCTTTTGCCGATCGACAGCAGTTGAAATTGCACCTCGCAGTCCTGCAACACAGCTCGAGTCCCAAAACACCACACAGCGCAGAAACCCAACATGACTGTGCTCTCTCCAACAGGTGCTGCGGCCGGGCGCCTACCGGTCCGTCTGTGTGGAGCTGGAGGTGCACCACCTGGCTGTGGCGGCCATCACCTCCCTGGACTACCTGGCTGGGCTGGAGGGCGGCGACGGCGGCGCCGGCGGCGCCGGCGGCGCCGGCGGTCCGCCAGCGCTCAAGGTGCTGCAGCGCCTGGTGGAGGGCTGGCTCAAGGAGGCGGTGCAGCACGCCAATCCGTGAGTGACTCCCCGTCGTTATGTCCGTATGTGTGTGCATCATTCCTGATTTCGTTGCCTGGTAGTCAGCTGTGCGCGCCTCGCACAACAACATCATGACTTGTCTGCCGGCCGGCACTTGGCTTCTGGCTTGCCTCCTTCAGATTCAGTCCACACACCCTGCACTCAAGCCTCTTTGCAGCCTCTTCGACGAGCCGATGTCCAGCTGGCTGCACCAAATCGAATTCCCGCATGTGCGCCGACGCAATGCTGCCCAACCTGTACCGCTGGCTCGCCGCCGGCGACAGCGCGCAGCTTCATCCATATTCATTTGACTATTCTCCAGGACCCCCACTGAAAGCCACTTGCACAAAACGCCATAGGTGCGCCGACGCGATGCTGCGCAACCTGTACCGCTGGCTCGCCGGCGGCGACAGCGCGCTGGCGGCGCCGCCTCTGCTGGCCGCGGTACGCTCCGCCATGCGCAAGGTCATGTTGCAGCTGGTGGCGGAGGCGGGCAAGCTGGGCGCCACCGTCGTTGCGGCCGACTTTGCGACCGTCATTGTCGCCACCGGCAAGCACGACCTGCCGTCCGCCGTCGGGTGCGTCTCCCTGTTGTTCCTGTTGTTGCAGGGTCTGAACCAGTCCCGACGCTGTTATTCCAAGAGACCTGTTCCCTGCCTACCTGGCATCGCCGCCGACGTAGCCACTGCTATCGTCGCCACCGGCAAGCACGACCGGCTGTCCGCCGTCGGGCGCGTCCGTGGCGGCTCCCCTGGGCGCTGCGCACCATGCACTGATAGCCTCCACAGCCTGCTGGCCCTGATGAGGCGTTTGCTGCCTGTGTGATCTCCGTTGGCAGCACCCGCCCCTTTCATCCATGTAGCATCTTCTCACGGAACGGCAGCCTGAGAGCCGTGAACTCCCTGCCGGAGGCGCCGCCGAAAGGTTTATAGGGGGTGTAAACGGCTCCCTGATATACGTTCAAGAACATAAGTCCTTCTTCTCACGCTGCAGGTATGTGGACTATCTGCTGGAGGCGCTGCGGCAGGCGTTTGCTGTTCAGGAGTTAGGCAAGCTTGGGTGCTCACATCTCTGACCCTGTAACAATTGTGCCATAATCAATAAGGATGATCCATCCCTGGGCGCCGCAGGTATGTGGACTACCTGCTGGAGGCGCTGCGGCGGCGGGAGCTGTTTGCGTGGCTGCGCCTGGAGCCGCGCGCCGCGTGGCATGCCCTCCTCTTCCGCGACCGCTTCAACTGGCAGGGCCTCTCCGCGCCGCTCGCGCCCGCGCTGCGCACCCAGCTCGCCTCCCAGCCTGGCGCGCTGTCACAGGTGTCTGTCATCCTGCAAGTTCAAACGACCATCAAATCGCTGCTGCCAACAGTATCAGCGACCCAAGCTGCCAATGCACCGACTGCAACCTGCTTCGCTCAGTGCTGCTTGTGCCAGTGCCTTTGACAAGTGAGTGGTGCCAACTGGGGCGCAGTCTGTTGCCCTGGTCTCGATGGGCGCTTCCCTCACACTGCTGTTCTGCTGCAGGGTGGCGAGGCGGCTGCGGCGCTGCTGTCGCAGCTGGACCAGGAGCCTGGTGGAGAGGACGACTACGTCTGGAACATCAAGGTGCGGCGCTGTTTATTCGCCAGCCTCACCATTCCCAATATGCCACATCTGCAGTGCCGGCGGTGTAATCCGCGGCAGCTCTGGACGCGCTACGACAGCGCTGACAAGGAGAAGCAGAGTGGTCTGCCATGCGAAGCGCCGCCTGTGCGCAGCTGTTACGCTTTCGCAGCTTGTGTAGTCTTGTGCTTTTGTGGTCATATGCGTGGCGTCCATGTGCCTCCAACGCGGCACCTTGACGCCTGACCAAACCCCTCATTGAACCCTGATTGATTCCTCGCACAGGAGTTCCTGCCGCCGGCGGTGCAGCCCAACTTCCAGCAGGCGGTCAACGACTTCCTGCTGGCCCCATGGCGCGAGGTCGTTGCCTCCGCCGCCCCCGGCCAGGCCTCCCAGGTAAGGCTTTGCAGCCTGAGCAGGCTCGCAGCCCCGCTGCGAATGCGCTGCCGCACCGGGACAGGCCTCGCTTGTTGCTGCATTCGGCAGTGTCCTTACCAGCTGTGTCAGCCAAGAGCCTCGTGCCCAACTTGCCCGAGCTGAGCTGCTCACATATCCGATGCAATGGCATGCCGACATGCAGCAACGCAAGCTGAACCTTGAGTCATGAGCCCTATAATACTAACCCTCTGGTCTGCAGGCGGTGGTGGACGCGCGCTCGCAGGACGCGCAGCTGGTGGATGCGGCCCGCCACCACGTCGAGCGCACCGCCATGCCCGGGGTGCGCCAGCGACATTCCTTTTCTGACGAATGATTTCTGAATTGACCGCTCGCCCGTTGACAGGGTCAACAGCCCCCCCCTGATGTTCTCCACTTCACAGCGGAACATTGCGGTATGACGGATGTGAGTTTCATGGACACTCCAGCCAGCGGCGCTGACAGCGCTGCAACATTGCGGCTGAGGGTCTATCCTGAGAGTCCCTGTGCTCGTGTGTGCTCAGGTTCTTGATTATGCGAGGCGGGCGATGGCGTACGGCAACATGCGCGCGGAGAATCGGGAGCACCAATTCCCGCAGCGCCCCGGCTCCCACCTGACGCCGGTACGCCAGCAGCCTGCTCCATCCTGTCGTGTTGACGATGCAGTGGCCACAAGCAGGCTGTGCTGTTCAACTCGACATTGAAAGAGCTGACAGGATCAGTGCAAAACCAGGACCTCGACGGCTGTGCATCGGCATTCAGGAGGCTGCCGAGCAGACTGATGATGCCAACTGTTGTATCTCTCAGACGCCAAACTTCCTCATGAATTGGTACCGACAAAACAGTGACAAAACAATTGCCGCCCTGGCCCCAAACAGGAGCAGCTGGGCAGCCCGGCGCTGGCGCTGGTGCGCAGCGTGTGTGAGGTGTTTGCACTGGACGCCTCGGCCGCCGACGAGACGGCGCTCATGCGGCGCAACTTGCTGGCGCTCGTCGGCTGCCGCCCCTTCTCCTCCGCGGCCGCCTTCCGGGTGCGCATGATGCTGGAACACATATTGATTGTCAGAGACGATGCTTGTCGGCTTCCGCCCTTCTCCTCCGCGGCCGCCTTCCAGGTGAACAGCCCGTCCCCGACAGCAGGCTGCTCATCCGGAACCTCGCACGTCAGACCATTCAGCACTGTCAGCTGCCGTCGGCGCTTTCATTTCTTGACTGCGTTATGCTCAATGCAACCCGGATGACAGGCATTCTGCTGCAACCTTAAACACGAATGATCGGTGGTGCTGGCTTTCTCCTGGTGCAGGAGCCGTGCCTGACATGGGTGCTGCGGGATGTGGTGTGCGACGCCTGCAGCGCCTGCCGTGATCTGGACCTTGCGCGTGACCCCAATCTCCAGGTGCATTCCTCCTGAGGGAGCGCACTTTATGGAACGGACTAAGCATCTGGAGCAATGCTGCGGCTGAGCCGCTGCGATGCCCTGCAGAGGACTGCCTTTCTGGCATGCCTTTCGCCGCACCGGACAGGAGCTGCATGTAGACACGCCGCCTGCCAGGCCGTCCAGTCTGGTCGGCGCCTGAAAAACGTATCATGCACCTCTGGCGAGCCTGCCGCAAAGCCCTGAGCTGCCACAGCAGGACCCGCAACGCCGTCCAGTCAAGAGAGGAGGGTTTTCAATAGGCGGTTGTTTTCAATCCACTTGTCATACCCATGCAGGCACGACAGTGGGCGTGTCAGGGGTGCGGCGCGGCGCGCGACGCGGCGGCAGTGGAGGCGCTGCTGATCGCGGAGCTGCGGGCGCAGGCCCGGGCGTTCCAGCTGCAGGACCTACGCTGCGACAAATGCCGCCAGGTGCGCAGAAACTCCGCTTTAGAAATTCCGCTTGAGACCGAATGTCTTGGTGCAGGAGCCTGGCACTCTGCAGTGGCAGACCAGCCGCCGGCCAGGTGGGGCTGCAACTGACGACGAGCCCTGCTCCCCGGTTGAGGTGCCTGGCGGTTCAGTGCCGAACCAACCAGCCACAAGAAAGCCTGCAACGGCCCGAATTGCCTGAGGACACGGGATCGAGCTCGATGTGCCGCCGGCTGAGCTGGTGTGCTCGGCCTCCTACAGGTGTCGTCGGGCCACCTGCGGCGGTCGTGCGGCGCGTGCGGCGGCTCGCTGCGCAACACGCTGCCGGCGGACGAGTTTGCGGCGCGGCTGCGTGTGTTTGCCGGCGTGGCGCGGCACCAGGGCTTTGACCTCCTGGCCGAGCACTGCGCATTCCTGTTGTCTTGACCAGATTACTAGAAGAGATCATATTGTTCGGGGTGAGACAGGCAAGTTGCAACCCAGTGACACAGACTTTTGTAGAGGGTCGATAGGGTTTTCTAAAAAGCGCCGATCGAGCAGGCGTATGCGGCCGGCGCTGGTTGATCTGGGCCGCCTGCGCTTGAAACCGAGGTGGCGCTGGCTGGAGGAGACGATGCACTGAGTCCTGCTGACTCTTGTTATAACGAAGCACCCGTCACGCATGCAAGAGTTCAAAATGTTCTGCGCAAGGGACACCAGGGCCGTCGGAGGTGGTGTCGTACAGGCGTTTCGCGAAGTGAACCCGCGAGCAGCGTCGCATGATGTCCTTCACCGACTCTCTCTACGGATGCCTGCGTGTTATTCGACCACTTACAAGAAGATATGAAGGACGCGGACGTCACTGTCGTAGGGATGAGGCTTCGCGGCTGGCTTCGAAAAGTGCACAGAAATTATCCATTAAAGGACGAGTCGCAGCAGCCGAACCCATCACAATCCGTTTGCGCTCGCCTTCATAATTTTTCTGTGATCCGTGCGCACTTCATACCAAACCTGCCGAATCAACGAAGCGGGTTTCATCAGGCCTGAACAGCTGCTGCAGCGGGTTCCACCCGGCCAGTCAGCCGGCATGGCGTCCTCGCGCATCACAGCCATTTTCATCGTCATGATCGCCTTCTCCGCTGGCTACTGCGGCGCAAGGTGCGCGCCAGCACCTCCAGCGTCGCTGGTGCTTGGGTGTCGTACTGCCCAATTTGACGCGACGCCTGACCTTGCGACGTCGTTGAGTGTACAGCGGGTTTTTTTGTCGGGACCAGATGTCTAATTCGTCAGTTTCCGCCCGATTCGCGTCATATTGCGGAAGTCACCAAAAACTCCTAAATTTTCGATCAAGCTGTCCTTCCAAAGCGGATACGGAAGCGGATACGGAAGTTCTGGAAGCTTCTGAGGTCAAGCATCAGGAGCGGAAGAATTTCAAAGCTTGCATGCGCGCGCCCTGGAACAATCGCTGACCGTAAATCTGCTCTGCGCAGGCCCATTCCCTCCGACGGTGGCCAGCCCGCGTGGCAGATGTCCGCCCTGAACCGCGCGGCCTCCAGCCTCAAGCTCCAGCTGTCTTCCGTACAACTCCAGCTGCAGGCCTTCGCCAACGCCCTGATCTATAACCCACCCGCCTCTACTGCACCCATCCACCAGCACCTGCGCCCAGTGGCCACGCCTGCTCCTCAGCCCCCTGCCGCCACCTTCTCCGCCTCCTCGTCCGCCGGCTCTTCTGATGACCTCTCGGCTCGCGGCTACACGATCCATGCACCTGACTCCATGGCCGCCATCGGCCTCACAGCAGCCGAGCGGTATGCCACAGCCAGGGCGGCCGTCGCCGACAGGCTGCGCGCTCACACCTTCCACCCGGCCTCTACAAAGGTGACCTCCCACTGCATCATTCCCTCTAGCTGTTGTCTCTGGATTCACGTTCATCGCTGCCGCTCATCACCATTTCGTATCTGGATCGCAGAGAGCCGCCGTTCGCTTCGTTTCCATGATGCTTCAACCTCGACCGATGAGGCTCAAAAATGACGTGCTGCAGGGCGAGCGCACGACAGTACTGATGAAGGCCAGCGGCGAGGTGTTCCGCAAGTGGACTTGGGACGGCCCGCCCGCCGGCGTCGACCTATTCGCCGCCGCCGCCGCGCTGCAGCCGCGGCCTACTGCCGCCGCCAATGCCGGCTCCGCAGCAACGGAGGCATCAGGCGCTGTCGGCTGCGACGGCTGCATCGGCCCCGACTCCCGCGCGCAAGTGACCTCTGCCGCTTCCGCCACCTTCCCCCACACTGCCATCGGTGCGAGCCAAGACCTGCTGCTGTGTCAAGCCTACGAGGAGCAGCTCCTCCATGAGTCCAACACTGCTTCCTGTATGCACTTCACCTGGCACGACCCGGGTATAGTGCGAGGCCTCGTCTCCAGACGGCAGCTGTACACAGCAACAATACTGTGTCTCATGCCTGACTCCTGATACGAGGAGCGTTGCTATCGCAGGCATGCTGACGGCGACCGCGCCGCCGACGCCGGGCTCTGCTGCGTCCACCCAGGAGTGGTGCACCGGCGCCATGATCAGCCCGCGCCACGTGCTCACCGCTGCGCACTGCGTCTTCGACGTGGAGGGTGCTCACGGCGCAATGACCAACCTGAAGTTCGCCCCTGGCCGCGACGGCGCGGCGACCCCCTTTGGTATCATGGACTATGAGACGGTGCGGATCTCAAGTGGGCTCTGAACACTCTGGTGCAGTCTCTTTATGGCGTTACACGTTTCGCATCTCGAAGCGGCCCGCTGCTGTATACTTTATCACGCTCAACGGCCTCCACTTACTTGTGGACAACCCACACACGCACGTCCTCGAACATATAGAACATCCTGCACTTTCTCAATTTATATGAACAGCGCTCTGCGGCGCTCAAGCGCAGGGCGCTTTCGCAGACCACGGTTTCAGAAGCGCACTACCGCTGTTCTCGCATTTCACTGACCGGCTGTATCCGTGCGCCCGCAGGTGCGGCTGCTGGGGCAGTTCCAGACGCAGCCGTCCTACACCGACACTGCCGCCAACAACGACTTTGCCGTTGTCACGCTCGCGCAGCCCGTCGGCCGCCAGACCGGCTGGCTGGGCCTCGAGTTTTCACAAGCCGCCGAAGTGGACGTCGACCTGACCACCGCGGGTGCGCGTCCTTCCATGATGGCAAAATGCCATGATCGCGCCCAAAGATGTTGTAGGCTATATATGGCGGGCCTGTGCGCCGGCGTCGACCAAGCAGGGCTGCCTGGCCTGCATGTGCAGTCTCCTTAGTCTCCTGCCACGGCTACGATGCTCGCACGGAACATGCTGTGGCCGTCATTGACGTTTGAAACATGCATGCCCAACGTCATGTCGCCGTACGCCGCAGGGTTCCCAGACGACAAGCCGGCCGAGACCATGTGGCAGTCCGCCTGCGCCAACACCGCCTTCTACTATGGCGGCGACACGACCAACCACGTGGTGCAGCACACCTGCGATTCCACCCACGGCCAGAGCGGCTCCCCAATGTGGGACTCTAGCCTCAATGTGCGGGCGGTGCTGACCGGCGGCAACCAGGGCGGCCTCGACTGGGCGCTCAAAGTGGACGATTTCGTTTTTGCGACGATTCTCGGCTGGATGCAAGAGGACGGGGAGTTCGTCGGCGTCGGTGTCGGCGCTGCCGGCGCCGCGCATCCCGTCATGCAGCTGGCCGACGTCAGCGGCGCCGCCGCCGCCGCTGCTCCCAGCGGCATGTGAATTGGTTCGGCGGGATCGTCGCCGCCCGCAGCCGCCGTCCCCACGTGCGCGCGGCTGCGGGCGGCAGCTCATCCGGCTGACGAAGTGCGAGATCACTGCAAGGTCGTCATGTGGAGTAGTTGGTGGTCCCTGGATTGTGGGGGCGGTTGATTCGGAAGCATTCAGATTCAGACCCGTAGCCCAGATCTTCAGCTAGTGGCATCATCAGGAAATTCTCGGGATTCTAGGTAGCCCAGCCCATTGCCTCAGTGCTTTCAGGGCCTGGGATTTCAGGGCGCTGCTTCAGCTCTGACTTGTTGGCTGTCCGTCGGCGGGTGTTGCCGCACCCGCCGGAGCCGCTCCGCGACAGGTCTTGATGTTGCTGTATCCGGATCCGATAACGCAACATCAAGACCTTGATGTCGCTTTTCAGCACTGGTCTGATGGCTCTGCAGATCGGAAATCACCTGAATTCAGCAGTCGTCATAAATGCCGTGCTCGCTCAATTTTGGTGCGAGCGTTTGGTGGCCACGCTCCGCTCTGTATATTGCCTTTCTTTTCTTTGTTATTTCCGTCGTGTAAAACGCCAAAGCCCGACGTCCTTTGACAATCCACCAAATCGAATGAGAGATGCTACACCGCGGCGGCGGTTGCCTGCGTCACTGCCCACCGCTGTCGAATCACATTGTGTAAATTGTGAAGGCTGTGCACATCATCTAGCTGTGCTTCTCATCAGATGCACCTACAAATGCCTATGGAGTAATGATGCCAAAGAAGGTATAGTAAAGAGTGGTGCTAGCGGCGGCGGGCCGCTGGCTGATCTCGTCATGTGCATTACTGGCCACGAAATCAGCGGTCATCGACCATGAAAATGCCTAGATAGGCACCATCTACATACGTATCCCATCTAGATCAACAGGTCGGCAGTTCTAATTCTGCACGCACCACCAGCGCACTCCCCGTTCACACGACAACCCAGCACCCTTTTCGTGCACAGTGCTTAGAATTAGATAAATATCAGCAAGGATGTCGTTAAACCTCCAGGACGATTATGACAACATCAGACTGCGATGAATCGAGTGAGTGCATGAACAATCAATGAACCCGACGATCAGCTGCCAGGCCTCGTCGCTCATCGTCCCAGCGCCCGCCGCACAGGCGAGCGAGTCCGCCGAGCCGCGGCCGCATGCAAGCCAAGACAGGAGGCGCTGCGGCTGCAACGAACCAATCCCGAAGCAAACCAAAACCAAAGAATTGTGGCAACGATCATGCGGCAGTCTCACGCTGACCTCCCAATGATGACCCCAGGATCAAGCGGCCATGACCTTGCTAGTTGTGCCCCTGTTGTCAGTTGAGCCCATGTTGCTAGTATGCAGCCCGGATGTGCCCATGGTGCAGCGGTGTGCACCCAGCAGCCCAGTTCTGAGTCAGGCCAACGCAGTCGTGTTGGCCTAGTTGTGCCCGTCGCAGGTGCTACATCCCAGTAGTTGTGTGCTGCCATGGTTGTGCGCAAGTCGGGCGGCGGCAGCAGCAGCAGCACATCGGCGGCTGTGCCATCGGTGACAACAGGCCAAGGAAGGAAGGAAGGATTGACCCCCAGAAGGGGTGGGAGCATCGGGTTTCCCCTAGCCCATAATTGGCACCATTGGCGCCAGATTAGGGGGACCCTAGCCTGGGTCCACAAGGAACCCAGGCTCGCCATGATCGCTGTCCGTCGCTGTGTTCGCCGTACTCGCATCCACTTCAGTGACTTTATGCTTCTTGTTTGTGCCTGTGCTTTGTTCTTCACTTCGGGACCGTCTCGCAGCAGGCCTCTCAACGACATGCCTCGTCTCAACGATTGCGCCGTCTGCCAGCACGCACACCATTCTGATAGACGTCTGGCTCAGGAACAGCCTGGGCATTCTTCGAATACTGCTCTCCCCACTGGCCCTTCTGCGTCTTGAGTGACCCACACGCAGAGAAATCCGCCGTTCAGATGTGGTATCAGGTGCACCTACCGCCAATGACGCTCCGGCAGCATGCCGCCGCTCAGTCAATGTGCTGCAGCGCCGGCGCGATAGTACCGCAACATTCTCCTCAACAAGCCCATGCTCTGACTCTACATCGCTGTGCTGGCCCGCAGTGGGGCACCAGTCAGGGCCCGCAGTGGGCCACCACTGCTGGAAGTGCTGCTGCTGCTGCTGCGCTGCTGCTTCCTGTTGCCGCCGCCGCTGCCATCGCCGCCATTCCTGCCGTTGCCGCCGCCGAAATGCGACGACCAGAGGTATTGTAAAATCATTGTAAAAATCAACACGTTTAATACGTATGTCGTATATAATTGAAGTAGAAAATTCTTTTAAATGAGATTCCATTTCATTTGAAAAGAATTCACATTTATTATTTGTTTTTAAAAAAGGGAAAATTTAGTTAGTAAGCTAATCCCATACTTCGAGTTGCTTCTGACCCTCTAAGTAATCACGAACACTCAAACGATCGGTAGGACACGCAGATTCACAACGTTTAGAACCAGCACAATCTTCTGTACGTGGAGCCGGTGCGATTTGACTCGCTTTACGTGCTTCAGTGGGAGGAGTTTTTAAAATTATTTGCGGCGCCAGTCCACGTCGCAGCGTTGGCAGGTACAAACTGTAGACTTGACTAGTGGGGCCCTGGACACAGG
>JAABUK010009152.1_pt1 | contig 13635 bp, 9 predicted proteins | sample 5559141 | NCBI WGS metagenome assembly JAABUK01 (sample SAMN10711869, study PRJNA513367) | rock metagenome | isolation source: Antarctica rocks | place: Antarctica: Victoria Land, Pudding Butte nord | collected 2016-01-03
ACTCAAGAGAATCGCTCGAAATAGCCTGTTGGACAGGGCCGTTGGACAGGGCGCAGGCTAGCCGAAACCTGACCAATGGACGCCCTGAGGCCTAGGCTGTTTGACACATCCTAACCAACGCCGTGCGCTGAAGAACAGCCGTCCCCACGGCCCTGTGTTCCCCCACTCTTCCGTCTTGTCTGGCGGTATCCAGCTCGCCACGCCCGCCAATACTGTTCTTTCCGGATGTGGCATCATCGCCACACTCTGCCGTCCTTCGACCTGACGCCGGCGATGCCGAGCGGGCTCCCATTTGGGTTTGCCGGATACCTCTCCGTCGGCTGTCCATAGTTGTCCACATAGCGGACCGCAACCTTACCCGCGTCCTGCAGAGTTCCGGCCGAGTGCGGAGATTGACAGCGCGCACGGCCTTCAGCGTGTGCCGTGGCGATGGGAAGCCTGGATCCGGCCATGCCGTCCAGGAAGACGCACGGTGGACCCAGGTCCAGCAGCTCCACCTGGCAGACCCGCGCCTCGTACTGCTCGCTCTCGTTCAGCGTGAAGATCGGCCAGTGATCCGCGCCGGGAATGAGTCTACGTTGCCGCGTTAGGAATTGACAGCCGTTGCAGACCCCGAGTGCGGACGTGTCCTTGCGGGCAAAGAAGCCGTCAAACTGTTTGCGCAGGGAAGGATGTCTCAGCACCGACTCCGCCCAGCCGCGCCCGGCACCGAGGACGTCGCCGTATGAGAAGCCGCCGCACGCGGCCAGGCCAGCAAAGGAGGCGAGGTGAACACGCCCGGCGAGCAGATCTGTCATGTGCACATCGATGGCAGTAAATCCCGCATTCATGAATGCGAACGCCATCTCGGAGTGTCCGTTGACGCCCTGCTCTCGGAGAATGGCGACACGAGGTGGGGAGGCGGGAAAGGGGACAATGCGATCTCTCGGGTCGAAGCTAAGCTTGTACGAAAGGCCTGGATCGGACGAGTCAAGGATCGCGGCATGCTCGCAATCAGCGCATGAAGGATTGTCGCGAAGGCGTTGTATCTGGTGCGATGTAGAGGCCCAGCGCTGTTGGAGTGTCGCACGGGAGTTGCGGTATACGGGGTTGGATTTATGGTCGATGGTGAGTTCTTGCCGATTGGAGACCCGACCAATTTTCTTGATCAAGTCCGGAGGGAAGCCAGAAGTCGTAAATGCGCGGCAAAAGCCCATCTGATCCTGTTCACGGACTTGGAACACTGCGCCGAGTTCTTCGTTGAAAAGTGATTCGATAACGCTCTTTCTGTCCAGAGATACTGTGTTGCATATTTCATCTAGTGTGATCTCTAATCCACATCGGTCTGCGAACATCATTTCCACAAGAGTGGTAAAGAGCCCGCCATCAGATCGATCGTGATAAGCTAGAACGATACCATGAATTTGACCTAGGGCATCAAAAAAGCTCTTCAGAAGTTTTGCGTCATGAACGTCAGGGGCAGCATTGCCTATTTCATTGAAAACGTTCGCCACAGCAGATCCACCTAAAGCCTTTCTATTTTTTGCAAGGTCCACTAAGAACAATGTGGTCTCTCCAACATCTTTTGGCCTGTGAAGTGTGGGTGTCCAGATCCGATGAATATTTTGAACTGGTCCAAATGCTGATACGATCAAGGACAACGGTGCGGTGACTTCGTGTTGATTGGACTCATCTGTCCATCTCATTTTCATAGACATCGAATCCTTTCCAACCGGAATGCTGATGCCTAATTTTGGGCATAGGTCTGTGGCTACTGCTGCAACCGCCTCATACAGAGCCGCGCCTTCTCCCGGATGGGAAGTGGCAGCCATCCAGTTTGCCGAACAGCATACACGCGAGAGTCCACCCGCCAAGTCTGCCGCTGCAAGATTCGTCAGAGCCTCAGCCACGGCCATGCGCGCTGAGGCAGCGGGCGAAATCAGGGCCAGCGCAGGTCGCTCACCCATCGCCATGGCCTCGCCGGTTTTGATGCCAAACGTGAGCGAGGTTGCAGAAACAGCCACGTCTGCCACGGGTACCTGCCACGGACCGACCATTTGGTCCCTGACAGTGAGGCCTCCAACGGTCCGGTCACCAATAGTGATGAGGAACGATTTGGAGCCAACGCAAGGCAGGGCGAGTACGCGATCGACCGCCTCCTCCAAAATGTCTTGAGCCGGAACACTCGAATGTACGTCGACAAACTAGCGTCGAAAGGAGGCAACATCAACTTCCGCGATTCCACGACCTTAGTCATTTTTGGCGGCTTGCCAAAGAGAACCGACATAGGGAGATCGATTGGTTTCGGAATATCTGTCGACTCGCGATCCAACAGGATTAGTCTCTTCTCCCCGCTCTCTGATAGAGTTGTCTTCCCCACGATTGAGTATCCGCATCGCTCAAGATCCGCAATGAGCTTCAGCAAAGGCAAGTCCTTTTGAACCACAACCATGACATAACGCTCTTGCGCCTCCCAGCACCAGATCTGCATCGGGCTCATTCCATGGTCCGCATTGTCGATTTCTCGCAACTCGAATGTCGCTCCATATCCAGCGTCATGCACTAGTTCGGGGAGTGCATTCGCCAATCCGCCACCGCTGACATCATGTATCAATCTGATGGGCGTATCTAGGCCCAAGGCCGTACAAGCGTTGATGACTTCCTGCACACGCCGTTGGACTTCGGCATTGCCGCGTTGAACACTAGCAAAATCAATGTTGGCAGAACTGGAGCCACCGCTGACACTCGAAGCGGCACTGCCCCCTAGGCCAATGAGCATTGCCGGGCCGCCCAGAATGACCGTATAGGCGCCAGAGGTAACGTCGCGGGGATTCTTGAGAGCGAGCTCTGGGCGCACATTTCCAACGCCTCCGGCCAGCATGATAGGCTTGTGATAACCCCTCATTTCACTTTGATGACGATTGGTAGATATCCGGGTGAGGAAGGTCCGGAAATATGTACCCAAGTATGGTCTCCCGAATTTATTGTTGAAGTATGAACTGCCAAGTGGCGCGTTAATCATAATGTCCAAGCCGCTGGCGATATGGTCAGGCTTTCCGATCGCCCATTCCCATGGCTGTTTGAACCCTGGGATCAGCAGCTCAGATACTGCAAAGCCAGAGAGTCCCATCTTGGGCTTCGAGCCCCTCCCTACAGAACCCTCGTCCCTAATCTCTCCGCCAGAGCCGGTTGCAGAGCCGGGGTATGGAGATACAGCAGTCGGATGATTATGGGTTTCCACTTTGGCCAGATAATGAACCATTTCCTTAGCTTGGGTCCATTCATTAGTCTCCGGGTCTGCTGCCAAGTGGCTGCCTTCAAAGCCTTCCATGACAGCAGCGTTGTTATTGTACACGCTGATAACAGATTGTGGGTTTGCTGCTTGGGTGGTGCGGATCATTCCAAAGAGAGTGTGTTGTTTAGTCTCGCCATCGATAACCCACCGGGCATTGAATTGTTTGTGCCGACAATGTTCAGAGTTGAGCTGCGCAAACATGAATAGCTCGACATCGGTGGGATTTCTGGCAGGCGGTCCGCTGGGCGCGTAAGCTTCAACCAGATAATCGATTTCAGATGAGTCCAAAGCCAACCCGAGCTCCGTGTTGGCCTGGCTGAGGAGCCTCCGGGCGTCCACGCCCTTGCCATAGAGGGGAATCGACTTTGCAGGAGCAGGAGCATGCTCTGCGAACATCGCGCGCAGGTTTGGAGGATCAGGAGAAAGATCTTCGATCATCCGATCATGCAGCTCATTCGCAAAAGGAGGAGGGAAAGCCGGCGGATCGCCGCGCAGAGTGATAGTCATGACGGATGCTCTTTCAACGCGCTTAACGATTTCCTGATAGCCACAGACGTGGGTAATGTTGGTTGCTTTTGAACTCCAGGAGAAATGGTGCCTGTTCTGGGCGAGATGTAATAGGTGACCTGCTTGTCGTTCGAAGCCTTTGGCTGGCCATCTGCAATGTTCTCGAAAGAATCGCCAAGGAGAAGCTTCTCCAGTGCAGACTGCTCCTCTGGTGTGGCCTTCTCCTTCAATGCAACGTAATGAACGATGCCAGCTCGAACGTCTGGAGCTCCGATCTTCTTAGCAAGGGCTGCACGTCGGAATTCTGAGAGTGCTGGAAGCCCTCGGAAGCTCAAAAATGGAGATTCCATGATCATTCAGAATGCCGCTTCAAGACGGATAGGCTCTCACGCTGGCAAAGCAAGATCGCACCTACAAGGACCGGACGGTCATAAAGTCAGCTAGGGTACGTAGAAGGCTTTTTTGTGCATCAACGCTGCTCAATAGGATCTAGCTTCACAACGGAGACGTACGACCAAAAGGTTAGATGATGGTCCAAAGCTTCACAGGCCAACGCAAGAGGCGGTGCAGGGATTGCCGGGTTTTCCATCAAGTTTGAGCAGACCTAGGACAACTGTGACCTTGAGTACGTCAAGCTCAGGTGTGGGACGAATTGCCGCAAGCACGAGCTGCATCAAATCAGAAGCAGGTAGATACTAAGTACTTGGTACTAGTAGGCAAGGCAATCAGGCAAGGGAATCAATGTCGCAGCAAACTCCCACGTAATTAATGAGTACAAGTTGAAGCTCTGTCCCAATATCTTGATCTAGCCAAATTCCGCCTAGCTCAAGCTTGAACTTGAATATGAGTAGTACAGTATCAGGCATAAGTTTTCGTGGCTCGGCGCTAGTATCATTGTACGAAAACGCTGATTTTACAACAGATCCTTGCTACAAGTTACACGCTATCGACGCGCTCGATATGCCAGAGAGATGGCATACTCGATACTAGATGCTAAATAGGCAAGCGTCCGGATCAAGCGTTTTGGCGTTGTATCTATCACAAGCGCATACTAGCGCTGAGCTACGAAAACTTATGCCCGATACCGTAGTGGGCATCTACCACGCAAAGGCCAAGAGCCAACCGCGTTTACGTACGGTGTAGGCTCTTTGGTAGCAAACGTTGTGGGCTCATTGGTAGCAAACGTTGTGGGCTCATTGGTAGCAAAGGTATCCTTGTTGTCGTAGTTGCGATGACTCTGAATCTAGAAGTTGCCAGAGTACAGAAATCATGACCTTGGTTTTGCTTAGCCTCCATCTAGCTCCCATAGACATTTGTATAGCAGCTTGGTCCGCCTCTTCCACGTTACAGGAAACGGGCAGTGATGGCTAACATTACGCTTTGTTTCACGCCTCATCGGGGCTACTGGCTCTCGATATCCTCCGTCTAACTATAGAATGGCTTCTGAAGATTGACCAACTGCTCCAGGAGTAAGCCTGACCAGTGCTTTGCTATGTCAGGCTGGATCCCAAAGATAAGAAAGACGCTTTGCATAAGGTGTGGGGCCGTCAAATATCATGCTTACCACCTGAGTGGCTGATCTTAATGCAGGCTTATCACGTTTTCAGTTCATCACAGGCCCCCTCCTTCCATGAGGCTCAAGCGACAGAATTCATTCACCGTCCCCCTGGTGATAAGCCCGTCCGTTATCAGGCCGCGAAGGATGCCGACTCTGTTGATTTGACAAAAAGGTGGGACAATGTTTGCATTAGGATCGGAGAAGTTGCAGCCTTGCGTTTCCTGGTTGCAGTTTGCAGAGCACAGATATCTATTTGACAAATAATAGGCCAATCATCAATGGCCCCTCGCTGAAGTGGAATTGCTGAACATTCAAGGAGTAAAGGTCCCAAACACCGTACGGGCAGGTCTCTTTTCTTCAACGCCCAAATCTTCCTCCCCACCAACTTCAATACACGCCTGCCATTCTAATAGGCTCAGTCCAAACTGCAGGCAAGGCAGAAGAGGCTTTGCTGTCTGGTCTTCGCTCTTATGGCGTTGAAGAGATCTTACCCAAGGACACACTGGAAGCTTTGACGCCAGATGAGGCGCACAGCAACCACGAAGACGTCATTATCCTCAACTCGTCCCCAGATCTCAGCAATCTCGCGTTGCGGCGCTTGACCCTGAGCTCCCAGCGACTGCCGTCTCGCATGACGGTTTCAAGGACCAGTCTCAGCGCCACTTCGTAGCTGCAAGAGTGCCATGGAATGACTTGAACCAATTGCGACTCCAGCATCCCGAAGCATCCCTTGGACATCTCCTTCGCTCCTTACAACAAAGCGATCCAAGCATTGCTTGCTACACAATCCAGCACTTTGCCAGCACAGATGCGCTGCGCTTGGGTGGCTCGTGGGCTAAGTGCACTATCCGCAAGTACTTTACCAAACACGCCACAGGCCGCGGGAGGAAAAAGTTGATTAAGACCGGTGTCTCGCTCGGACTGCCGTGGTAGGCTTAGCTGCGTGCTTGAGGGAAGAGATGACTTTTTTCAAAAGGTCTAACTTTTATTGATGTCTGTAGCTTCCTTATATCTTGATTAAAAAAACACAAGAACTCAAGCTGGTCTCGAGGAATCAGAAGCAAATCGAGTGTTCCATAGCAAGTTCTCCCCCATTGCAGCACCCCAGAAACGTGGAATGGTGTTGATGACAGCCTTGTCTAATCAATCATCTTCCCTTTTCCGCTTTCTGCCGACCTCGCGTACATGAGAAGCACAGAAGTCCCTCAACGGAGTGACGATCCTCTGTTTGAGCCGGAGGCTGATGGGAGAGTCGGATGCATCTCGAGTTTCCGAGTCTCGGTCGTCTCGATGGTCTGTGAGGCATTCTTGAACGACATCCGCATATGCTGATCCCATGTGGAACGACAACTGGGGCACTTTCTGCTGCTGCAGGGTTTTGGAAAAGGCCCAATTGTCGACTCTGCTGGACTGGTCCATGATCTCGTCTATAGGACACCAGAAGCCAACTTCGACGAGCAAGATGCCTAGACTGTACCAGTCAAAGCGTGGGCGGAAGCGTTTGAACTTATGGTCCTGCACGTCGATGTATTGGGGGTGGTGATAGCGCTGGTGCTTACGATCCTGGAGTGGACCTTCGGTCAGGTCGTCGGCAGCGCTGTGGCTGTGTTGGAAGCCGATAAGATATGGCTGACGCACCCGGAATGCAGGTGGGGTTGTACTGTTCGGAAAGAAAAGCACGTTGAAAGATGTGAGATCCTTGTGGTACCAATTCACGTCGTGGAATGCGGCAAGGGATTCCGTGAGCTCCAGGCTCAGCTGCACTCGCCTTTCCCAAGGAGGGCGGTCGGGGGCTCCATGCTGCAAGAGCAGCTCGTGAAGTGAGACGGGCCGTACTTGAGACAAGTCTTCCAGATGCTGGTCTGGAAATTTGTAGAGCAGATCAAAGCAGAAATTGTCTTTGTTGTCATATACGCCGACAAAAGGAAGAACTCGGAGCTGTGGGGCAAGATGTGGATCTGATAGCAGGCGGCAAAGGGCATCGATCCGCATTGAGAGGCTTCGTCGCCGATACGGATCTTGATAGTGTATGGTCTCAACAACAACTAGCCGTTTTTGACCAGAGGTTCTGTTGGCTATCACCGCAGATTTATACTGACCGATGTTTCCTGTGTAAGTGATTGAGTCATGTATGAAGTGAGTCGAAATGTTTGAAGGCAGCGAGGCGGCATCTGCCACTTTCACAGCCATATGCTTGATCTCTGCTAAGTGGCTGATTCTCGAGTCACCTAATGCGGGTTTGATGCCTTCAAAGACGGATTCTGGTTGCTTTGAATTGGATGGAAATTTGGCGAGCAACATAGACTCGAGCCATGAGCCTGCGCTAGATCTTCTTTTTGGACTGAGATTGTTCAGCAACTGCGTGTTCAATATGCTGACTTCTAGGAATGGCTGATTCCTCACATTCAAGTCGTCTGTGTGAATGTTTTCCAATGACCTTTTGAATTGACGGAGGATGTTAATTGTAGAGTCAAAGTTTTCTCCAGTTTGCGTCGCGCCAAGGGAATCCGAGTAGAGCTCAAGATCTTGAGAGTGCTGCCAGCTGCGAAACCGCGCCTCTTCGATGGTTGCGTCGGAGGATGACGCGAACTTGGAGAACAGAGTTGAAAAGTGTTCCGAGTAAGCTTTTATAGTACTGATACATAGCAGTGCCAAGACGGTTGAGGCTGAAGGCCGCTTTTGAGGAGAAACCTCAAGCATCTCAGCGATAAGCTGGACAACGTCTTCGATGCTTTGGTTGCTATTTTCCCGGGCAACGTCTTGAAGCCACGTAGCTACTGCATCATTGGAGGCATCACCTTTATGATACAAGTAATAGCACATCGGAGGCATACTGAATTCTCGAGCATCGCGGAACTCTTTCACCCCCGAGGGACCTTTCATCAGATACACAATCACATCAGCTGCAATACAACCCAGTGAAAAGATGTCAGTCGCTCGAGTCGCATCGCGTTCTTGATACGGACGCCCAAGATCCACGCATTCGGGTGCCTGGCAATAGCCTCGACGACCTTTGAACGGGGTCAAAGAAGACTCTCCAATGCTCCGGATACTCGAGAGTCCAAAATCCGCCAGGATGAAACGATTCCCTTCGACAAGAACATTATCCAGTCGAAGGTCTTGATGGTGGCCCTTATGGGACGGCTCATTGTTGTCAAGAACAAGCTCATGTAGGGCCCATATTCCGCAAGCGAGACCTGAAAGAGAATACAGTATGCGCTCATGCGACAAATCTTCAGGCCTCGGATTCTTTAAAAAATTGCGAAGGGTTCCCCCAGCGATGTAAGGAGAAATCAGATTATGCTTGGACCTATAGGTGTAACAACCGGCAAGCTGAAGTATGTTAGGGTTCTTGAGAAGCTGCAGCGTAGATAGGATTCGAATCTCATTTTCATAGGTGGTATCATCAAAGTCGTACTCCTTTCGGACGAACTGTGAAAGGTCAGTGGTGGCAAATGTCAATACCTGCATGAGTCTTACTGTAGTAGAGGCACCAAAGGACGGAGACCGATGAGAAGGATGAATTTTGATCGTTGATACCACACCAAAGCTGCCCGAGTCCATGATTTTATCCTCCAGGTAGGGCAAGATGGTATGGGGCTCTAGCGTACGGGGCATGATCCTGCCTGAGAACACCGGGACACAGAATTCCCACTGCTTCTCAAAGAAGAGTTCCGTAACGTAGGGGTCATCAAGGATCACCTTGAGTCTTTCTTTTGCCAAAGGAAGTAGGTCGTCTGTGGGTCGGTTCCGGAATTGGTCATTTCGAATGAAACGATCAAGGTGAGTGAAGTCTCCAATCAGAAGAAGAATCCCGAAAACTTTCCGAGCATCTTTAATCACAAAGTCGACGACCTCGTCAACATGATAAAAAGGCGAGTCCCTGCAAACAATGTCTTTGACAACTTTCTTAGATAGAAGCTTGAAGTACTCCTCTTGGGGAACGAATTTCCGTCCTTCCGAGTTCTCAATCCGAATCTCGTTGATCCGCCTCTGGAAAGCTTGAGCGCTGGATTGAGTAGCCATTTTGGTGAAGATTATATTGCATAGAGTTTCCGTGCATTGTGTTGTTAGCTGCAGCCAGACCCCAACCGAGACCCGGGAGATTGATCACTGGCGGCAAGGATGGGTTGCTTGCTTTCATTGGAGTCTTGAGGCTGGGGTTTCTTGGAAATGGACTCGACCTCTGTCTAAATGTCTTCAGCTAAGTCCTTGCTTGTGATTGCATGTAAAGAGTATCTGCAAACCTCCGTAAGCTCACGATGTATACCTGATACTACCCATGCATCGGTATGCTCCTAGTTGATGTCAGCCTCATGCCTCTCGGCCCTGCAGAATGCCCGCACCGAAACATGATAATGCTCGACAAACAGGCGGTCCAAGAGATTAATTAAATCGGCACGCTTGACGTATCTATTCGGCACGCGCGAAAGGGCCATCGAGCAAAGATTGCAAAGTAGTTGTCAAAAACAAAACTCATGCAGTCATCATGAACCAAGCCAAACCCTGATCCGGGCAATAAGGCGGAAAGCTGAATCAGAGCAGAGGTCAAAGCCCTATTAGTAAAAGAGATCACGGCCAAGTTTCTACTTGTGCCGGGCAACCTTACGCCCCATCATGCAGATCGACATCATCCATTCATCCATTCATCCATTCTACTTGGTGGCTTGGGCATAGGTTTCGCAAAGCCTTGCAAGCGAGTGTGACCAACGTTTCCGTCGGGCCGCCCAAGTTACGCCCAATGGTGCGGATTGACGCTCGGAGGTAATCCATGCACACTAGGAGATTGCCTCGTCCTCGCCTTGTTGCCCGATGGCCACCCAAAGGTGTGGTCGGGTGGCGGCCGAGATAAGAGCAAGATCCCTGGCTGGGACATTCATGTCACCGGCTGATAGTGTTCTGTGGGTCACCGTGAGAGCCTCGGCGGTGTTGCTTAAACCACATTTAAAGACTTTCTCTATGCCCACAAGACATCACAATCTGCAAGACTTCATTTGCAATTGTTGCACAGTCCTAAAATGCCGTCTAGCTCGCCTTCTTCGTTGTGCGACTCTTCATGGGAAAGTTGTGGATATTTCCAGACTGCCAGGAGAAAGCTGTTCTCGCCGAAAGCCATTGATGCCCATGCTCTTTTCGTTGATCGAAAGCACACTGCGAAAAACCCCATTGTCTTGAAAAGACCGATCCAGAACACCTCCGACCTTTCAAAGTATATTCATGATGCTGGTTCAATTGCATGGCAGCACACATTTCTGTAGGCATCTTGTCAGGCCTTTAGAGCGCACTCGCACTTACCTGTGAGAAGCATCATTCAGCAAGAGTACTCTTGGGGTCGTCTCTGCTTCACCTACGCAGCCTTCCAAAAGCTCATGCGCTCAATGGCAATCTTCCGCTCATTTCTTGATGTTGTGAGTGCCTTCGGTGTTAAAACTAGTGACGATGAACGATCGAACCATGGCTTTCGATCCTGCGCTCCACGGAAAGATTGTCCTAAAGAACGGCATGGTCAGTTTACATTCTGCTAAACTCCCTCTTCCAGTCGATGCGACGTAGGCTAATAAAATCAGAAGTCTGCTACAATGTCCTGTATGTAGCGAAGCATGGCCGAGCCCTCCAAGATCCTTGGTCCTTGAGACAAACCGGGATATATCATCAGTTAGGCGAAGGATTGACAGATTCTCGGTGGATTATGTTGAACCCGGCCGAGACTGTTTCATCACGACTGGAATCATTATTCCAGACTGGTTCACACCAATGCCACTTGGCCTTGCACTGTGAATTCTTATCGTTGCTCAGTTCGAACTGGACTGCTTACATTGAGTACCTGAACTTGGAATGGCGTGGATATGTAAGTCATGAATCAGATCGATCTCGGGACCACCTGACAGGAGTAGAATGACAAATCGTGTTACGCGACAGTTGAACGAAAGGAACAAGGCTACAGCATATCCTACCTTGATATCCAAGAATTGCATGCATTACAGATCAAAACCCACCGCGCTGAAACAGCTATCCATTCCTCTCTCGATATTGCTAGCGGCTGTAAAAACCACTTTCTGTCTCATTTGACACTCAGCGCTTCCGAGCTAAGCTGCAGACGGTGCCAGAATTGGCTTGACGTTTACTCAGCAGATATGGCTCGCCATAGCAATCAGCTCAAAAGCTTGAACTCGCGCTTACAAAGCACGCGTGACCTAGTGAGATTATCAAAAACAAAGTACCCTGCGTGAGCTCACCGCAGACCATTAGCTGTTACAGATTCTTGTGTTCCGGAACGAGGAACTCCTACAAACGTTCAATCGCGCGTCATGTCGTACACTCGATGCGCTATTACAGATCACGGATCAAGGGAGGCGCCAACAAGAGACTCTAACGCGCCTTCTGGGCCAAGGGCAAGCAGATTCTGCCATGCTAAAAGCCCTCTCGATAGTGTCGACGGTTTGCTTACCGGCGTCCTTGGTCGCAGTAAGATTGATCTAAACATCAGATTGCTCAACTGACATCTTGTCAGTCGATTTTTTCCTCAAATCTCCTTCAGCAAGTTGATCGACGACTAAAGCAGCCTGCCCTGAGCGTTGTTCCATCACCCCAATTCTGGCTATACTTCGCAATTGCGCTTCCGCTCATGGGATTTACACTTGTGTGGATAATCTATCTGGAGCGCAAGTCGCGTAAAGTAACACTGCATGCCTAGGGACCTGCGTATGTACTTAATGCCCGTCGATGGAAAAATATAGGTGATGCTAAATAATCGCCTGCTCCGAGTCATGCAGATCGTTAATTAGCTAAGTGTGAGATATTAGGCCACAAATATGTACCTGTGGGTTGTTTTCCAACATGCGGGCACACGTAGAGAATATGCGGAATGCCTTCGGCGAACCCATTATGGATAATCTTCGGCCAAGGCTTGGCGGGGCTGGCCTCGTACAAATTAATAGGGAATCTACCCATCATACCTTGGTTGTCAACTTGCTTGACCAACTTGTAAATCAACCTCGCTGTCGTTGTAAATAAGCTTTTTTATTATTAATTTTATTGCATACTAGCCTAGTGGCTATGGCAAACCCTTACGGGGGAGTGATGATAGCTCTCCTACGAGAGGTCTATATAACATTGTGGTCCTATACATTTTGATCCACCACTCTGAGCCCATATGCGAAAGGCAAATGGAGAGCAGCCTTTTCTCGGACTAACAGAATCCTGTTATCTATCCATTCGGACTATGCCTCCCAATTCGCGAAACCTAACAACATTCGTACACCATCTCATATCTGGTGTTTCATGGGGAAAACCTTCGTAGACCCCATTCCTCCTCCGTGCGTGGTAGAATTTGCTATTCAGAGGGGCTATGTAGGCGTAAACACCACCCAAAAGGACACTGAACACTGAGTTGTCACTTGATAAGACCCACGTGGTATTATGCTCAGTACCTAATCAGATAGCCTGCCTAATTAGGGGGTGCCTAATCGAGGAGCCGTCTGATTAGGGCATGTTGATCGTACACGAATGTTCGTCACTTCATTCTCCGTGGAAAGGAGAGGAGAATCCGCTGGAAAAGCCGTTGAATATTAGGCCCGTAATATTGTTGATTCGATGATCTTCGTATACGAGTAGCAGGCATTGATGTGGTGTATTGAATCGAGAAAGGAGAGTATGAGGCTTCGTACAATAGGATATGAGCGAATTGTTTGCGATAGAAGCTCTCTCGAAGCGATTATTCTTCGAATAGCCTGCGAATACATTGCGATTACCCTACATTCTTAATTGCAAGACCTTACTGCCCTCCTGTCCTCGGCAGTTCTCACACTAAGGGTCTCGGCACGGCCTGAGGCTGTTCCTAACACTATTCGAGTATCTTCCTTAATCTGTCGTAATATGACCGTTTTTTCCATTGGCCCGGCAGTGCCAAGGCGCTAAACCTTAAATGCTATGGGCCGCGAGGTACCACACCAGGAATGTCAACAATCAAAATGGTCCAAAAGCACCACCAAGAGAAGATATCTGCCCTCTTCTAATAAAGCAGGAGACGCGCCATTAGCTAAAGATCTTCCGAGGCCCAAAAGAGCTCGAATATCAAGTCGAAAAGCTTAAGAAAATCAAGTTCCAAATCCACGATTCAATGTCTCTTCCGCGTCGAAAACCACTTTGCCCGAACCGAACACTACGCCTGTGGAACCTTCTTTGGCCGCGGGCATCGATACATCTACTCTCAAACGGAGTCAACCAGCAATTGGTCAAAACAATTCGACACGAACGCCTATTGAAATCAAAGATGAACAGCCGTAAGAGGAATAGC
>JAABUK010009154.1_pt1 | contig 13634 bp, 12 predicted proteins | sample 5559141 | NCBI WGS metagenome assembly JAABUK01 (sample SAMN10711869, study PRJNA513367) | rock metagenome | isolation source: Antarctica rocks | place: Antarctica: Victoria Land, Pudding Butte nord | collected 2016-01-03
CGACCTAGCGTGTCTTCGTGAGTAAAACTCACAACGTGTTGCATCTTCTTTCTTCTTCAGCTTTGAACTTCTAGTTAGAATACACTCATATGATTCGCTTTATGCAGACTCATAACAACAAGAACAACATCAGAAAATTCATAGAATCAACGAGAACATATGATTGTTGAATTGCTAGAGAATCTACCGCTCATTCAGTATGCATTCATTCAAAATCGATTAATAGAATCTACGATAAAGAATCTTCGTGAATTGCTAAAGAATCAAATCGATCAAGAGAATTACAATAAAGAATCTTCGTGAATTGCTTCAAGATCAATCACTCTCACAAACATCTTCTTTGTTGAACAAACATTAGTCTTTCTTCATAAAATCACTGAGCTTCGTTCTTCGTTCAGTTCAAACCAATTCTCATTTTCTTCACTATGACATTTAAGAACACATCTGATAAAGATAAAGCTTTCATTGACTTCTTGCAATAAACACGTTCACAAGCTTTCTCTTCTATCATCGACTCACAACACGCTTCTTCATTCATTGCTTTTGACGAATCAAACGCTGAAATCATCATACTCAATGATATGAAAGTATGAAAGAAACGTATCTATGCTCTTAATAGAGAAACAGATCGTCTTGTCGAGATGAAACAACGAGACAAGAGCGAAATTCAACAGTTGAAAGCAAAACTACAAGCTTTCATTGCTTTCACAGTCAATGTAATCATCATTGCTTTCTCGATTATCATCTACTTCGAATGATCTAGATATCACAAAATACTTGATTCTTCGATGTTCACTGATGAAAAGAACTCTACTTGAAAGAACTGATTTCTTGACATACGAGAGAAGTTAGCAATTAACGTTGACATCTTTTCAAATGAACTCTACAAGCTGAGCTACATAAACTCTCGACTAGCAGATGACGTCATCGAAATCACTCAAGTCAGACGCGATTTCAACTGTGACAATTTCTATCTGACTGTCAATGAACTTCTAGAGAAACTAGCTCAATCGTTTCATGACTCTGATAAGAAAGACAACTATCGTAGAAAATATATTAATCTGGTTCAAGAATCAAAGAAATTCAGCGATTTCTTTAATCAGTTTCAACAACTATACATCTATCTAAAGTATCAGAAGAACGTACTAGTCATCAATCTAAAGAATAAAATAAACTCTCGTCTTTGAACTTTTTGAACAGCTCAGATGAAGTCACTCATCAAGCTATCAGATATTTGAAACTATCTGATTCGCTTGAACAATGAACATAGAGCAGTTCAAGAGATCAAGAACAAACTACTCAAACATGATGATTCAAAGATCATCATTTCTAGAGCAACTATTGCTGTTCAGTCTTCAACTTTGAAGTCTGACTGATCAAAGTCGCGCAACGCAGTTTTGACTAACGTCAAGAATGCAGACGTTCTAGTTGAAACCTGTTTTGTATGTTACAAATCAGATCATAGTTTCAAAGAATGCTTGAATCAATCTATCAAAGTCAATGCAATTAATGAGAATTATGATCGTTTTGAACTCGATACTGAATCAGAGTTTGAGTCAAAAAACTAGTCATCTCTTCAACAATCCCTGAAGTGAAGATTATATCTTTGTGCAATCTAAACGAAATTCTATCGAAAGAGAATTACTTTGATAAGTTGTTTCTAGTCGATGCTCTTCTCATCTCGCAGAATGAATCATTCAGCCTTCGCTCTTTGATAGACAGTGATTCAGTCATCTATACAATTATACATATTAATCTAGTCAATAAAGTATGTAAAGAGCTGAAAATTCAATCTATATCACTGACAAAAAAGAAGTTAATAAAAGAATATGATGAAAAGATATTTAAGAAGACTATCACTCATAAAATTCTATCAAATCTCATTATTGAAAGTCATAAGAAATTGACTATTTCTATGTTGATAGCTGACATCAATCATCACGAAGTCATATTAGAAAAATCATGAATGAACAAAAATGAAATATTACTGAATATGCAAATCGACGTCATCGTTTTTTCAAATCAATTAGATACTTTCATTTCGGTTTTTTCAATCTCTTTCAATTCAAAGCATTCAAGTTGATTACAATCAACTTCATTTACTTTTATCTTTCAGTCAAAGATTTCTAGAATGCTCAAACAATCTGTTTCAACTAAGATTCAGAAAGAGTCATTCTCAATTCAAAGCATAAACGTCGCTTCGTTCAAAATGCTGTTGAATTGTTCAAAGAGAAACAAGATTGAAGTCTTTGCTTTATTCATGATGAACATCAATAAAGAAATCGCGTACAATACTCAGTGCGATTTAAACGCTCTAAACGTCTCTTCAATCAATGAAACTGCTCAGAATTTGAAAGATATTAAAGCGAAACTGTCATCAAAATATCATAAGTTTCTAGATGTTTTTGATCGAGCTCAATCGAATAAACTATCTTCTCATTGCTTCTACAACCATAAAATTGAGCTCATCAGTGATTCAACGCTTTCTCGCTGTCGAGTTTATTGAATGTTCTCTGTCAAACTTCTGAAAGTAAAGAAGTACTTAAACGAGAATCTGTTGAAGAAATTCATCACTTTCAGTCAGACTTTCTATTTCTTCTCTGTTCTATTCGCTTTCAAAGCAAATGAAGATCTTTGATTCTGCGTGAACTATTGAAAACTAAATGTCATTTTCAAAAGAAATAAATATTTTCTATCATTGATAGACGAGATCATTGATAAAATAGTGAGTTGCAAGCATCTGACTAGATTGAACATCATATCAGCGTTCAACAAACTGCGAATGCACTTCAATAACGAGAATTACATCACTTTTATCACTGCTTTAGAAGCATATAAATACAAGATGTTATCATTCAAACTGACTAACAAATCGATCTTCTTTCAGCAATATATGAATGACATTCTATGAGACTTTCTGAACGACTTTTGCCAAGTCTATCTAGATGACATTCTCATCTATAGCAAAATGAGAAAGAAACATAGAGATCACGTCAAACTAGTATTGAGTCAACTACGCAAAGCTGAACTGCAGATGAATATTCGAAAGTACGAATTCAATGTAAAGAAGACAGTCTTTCTAGAAGTCATTGTATCAGAACAAGATCTTCGCATAAATTCAAGTAAGATGATCGTCATAGTCAACTGAATTACTTCAATCAATTTGAAAGAAATTCAGAGCTTCGTGAGATTTGTGAACTTCTATCATCATTTCATTAGAAACTTTTTCAAACTAGTCAAATCATTCACTCAATTGACTAGAAAAGACACGTCTTTTGTTTGAAATAAAGTTTGCGTTCAAGCTTTCAGAAATCTGAAGAAACAAGTCAGTTTCGCTTCAGTTCTTCGTCATTTCGATCTCAAACGTCAGACTATTTTGAAAATTGATGCATCAAACTATGTAAAAGGTGAAATACTGTCTCAGTACAATGATGAGAATGTACTTCACTCGATGATCTTCTACAGCAAAAGCATGATTCTCGCTGAAATCAACTATCATATCTATGACAAGAAATTGCTGATCATTATTCGCTGTTTCAAACATTAATGATTCAAGCTGAAATATACTGAATTACTCATTCAGATATTCATTGATCATCAAGCTTTGAAGATCTTCATGAAAAACAAACAGCTGAGTTGACGTCAAGTCAACTATCTGAACATTCTATCGAAGTTCAATTTTCAGATCATCTTTAGATCAGGCAAAATGAACATTAAAGTCAATGCGCTAACTTGAATGTCTCTAGCAAACGTCTCTGAATTAGCTAAACGGTTTGAAGATTGCTTTCAAACTATTCTTACCTCTGATAAAGTCAATATTCTATCTATTGACTCAAAATCTAGCGCAAATTCGAAATCAGAAGTCAATCTTTATCAGAGAGTATGATTAGTTAATCAAATGAATGAGTTCTGCAGCAAATATAGACAAGCTAAAAATGACAACAAGCTCAAATTTCATATCACTAAACTGAAGAACTGCGAAATCATTGATGACGTTCTATTTAGAAAAGATCTACTGTGAATCTCTGAGAACATGCACACGAAATTACTATAAGAAGTGCATGATTAATCTTCAATCTTTCATCTCGACAATAAATGAATCATCAATCTAGTTCAGCGTTTCTACTATTAGTCAGATCATCAAGCTACTATTCGATGATACATTTGAAACTGTCATGCTTGTCAGCGAAGCAAAGCTTCTAGAGATAGCATCAATGAACTTCATCATTCTCTCTCGATTTCACAGAAACGCTGAAAAGATATAGTTATAGACTTCATTACTGAACTATCTCTGTCAGAAGACTATAACGTCATTTGCACAATCATATGTTGTTTCATCAAAGAACATCACTATGTTCTCTGTCATTGAGAAGACGATGACATTTCAGTTGAAGAAACAGTCTGAATTATGCTATGAAACGTCTATTGACTGCATGATTTACTCAGTTCTATTGTTTCAAATAGAGACTCTCAATTCGTATTCATCATGTGAAAGAGTCTTTGTAAGCGACTATGAATTATCGCTAGTTTATTCACTGCTTATCATTCTGAGATTGACGGTCAAACAGAGCGAGTCAATCAAGACGTTGAACGCGAACTCAGAATCTACTGTAATTACATGCAGAACGATTGAGCTAAATGAATATCTATGATTGAGTTCAGTGACAATGTCAATACGTTCTTGATCATCTCAATGACTTCTTTCTACTTCAATAAAGAATTTCACTCTCGAATGAGTTTCAATTCAGATACAACTGACTATGAAATCACTCATGAACGAATTGAAACTAGAAAAGCAGATGATATTGTCATTTGAATGAAAGAGCTACTGAACTTCAATCGTCAACAATTGGAAAAAACTAAGCTGATCATTGAAGCTCAAATCAATAAACATAGACGAGACGTCATTTATGAGATAGATGATCAGGTCTGACTATCTTTCAGAAACGTTAAAATCATGAGATCATGCAAGAATTTGAAAGACAAACAGCTAAATCTCTACTCAATCATTGTTAAAGTCAAGACTTTCTATCATCTTTGTCTATTTACAAGCATGAAGCATATACACTCGATGTTCAGCTCAAAGCTACTACGATTGTATTCAGAAGACTCTCTATCAGAACAACATTCAGAATCACTCAGATCAATCACTATCAAAGACAATGAACATTGAAAGATAGATGATATATTGAACTTCAGACGTTATCGAGGTCGAATACAGTACAAAGTCAAATGAAAAGATCTAGATAGAAACGACGAATGATACTATGTCAATAAAGAGAAATTCAATGACTCAGAGAAAGTTTTGAACGAATTTTATAGGCTATATTCAAGCAAACCGCGCTAAATATCGAAATAACTATCAACAAAAGCAAGCAAAGAAACTACATTCATGCAAACATGAATTTTTGAAGAAGAAAGTAATGTTACGAGCGTATCAAGATCAATAAGACTGAACAAGACTGAAGCTCTAATTAATTCGCAGTGCACGCTAGCGAGTACTCTGTGTAATGATTAAAGCTAGTCAACGATTTAGTCGAGATCTGATCTAAATCTGACTCAGATTTGACTCAGATATGACTCAACACTCTTTTTCTTTCTCAACACTCTTTTCTTTCATCAACATCTTGTTCATTTACATCATCTTCTTTTTGTGTCACAAACACATTTCTTTCGAGCCTAGCGCAGTCTTTGAACATTACATAAATAGAAGCTTTTGTATCAATCTTCTTCTGTATTCTTAATATTCAGTTATAGCTATTTCTAAAGATCAAGCACTATCAATTCTGATCTTCATTGATTGTATCATTTAAACATGATTCTGACAAATGTGAACTTTAATGTCTCAGCAAAAGAAGCTTCGAATACTACAGTACAACGTTCACAAGTTCAGAAACAAGATGATGATAGCACTACTACATGAGAAAAAGATAAAGAACTATGACATTCTGATTCTTTAAAAACTTTGATGATTTGACAACATCTTCAGAGCATACTGCTCAGCAACTGTTGACTTCACGCTGAAGAATAATGAAGACAGAATCTGTTTCTACATAAACAAGAAAATTGACAGCAACATCTGACACTCAACATGACACTTCAAAGACGTAGATACAATTACGCTATAAACATTAACAGATGATGCACAGATGACTCAAAAAACTATACACATTCATGAAGCATACAATTCATCACTCAGAGATCATGAAATTATTCATGAAAAAGAAAATCTTTCAAACATCAAAAAAATGCTACACATGTTGAAAGAAAGCATTCTTGTAGAAGACTTCAATCTGCATCACTTTACATGAGAAGAATCATTTTACTCAAGATAACATTTATTGTTGAATGAGTTAATTAAAATGATCACAAACATCGATGCATCACTAGCATTATTTCAAGACACAATTATGAGAGATTATCAAGAATCTCAAATGACAATAGATCTGATTTTCACAACAGATGACATTATGAATTGATTAATACAATGCAAAATCAACGAAGAAATGAAAAACTTCTCAGATCATCTGTTGATACAAACAATTATAAATCTCAGAGTTTGCAAAGAGTCAGCGCGAAAATCGCGTTGCAACTGAAAAACAATGAATGAAAAGAAGTTCATCAATATTCTGAAAGAACAAATGTTGAAATCATTGTTGAATCATGAGATGAAATGTCAATGCATAAATGAGTACATCAAGCAATTGCTGAATGCATTGAAAAAGATCATCGAGATTTTCACTCTTTGAGCAAGATCACATGAAATGATCAAAGCAGAATGAATGAAGAAGTGTACAAAGATCATCAAGAGCATGCAATGAATGAGAAAAAGTTGTTGAATCGTTGATGATTGAGCAAAGTACATTCAAGCATGTGATAAAAAGAGCAAGATTATTAGAAAACAGAAACGCAGTAAATATTGAAAAATCATGCAGAATGTTGAACAATTCTCGAAAGAACTGTTCAAAACTGCGAAATGAGCAAGAAATGCAGTTGCAAACACATTGACTTAAGCGACAATTTTCTCTCTGATTAAGTCAAAGTGCTTTGACATCATCACAACAGCGCAAAATAAAGCGAAAATGATGTTTCAGACTCACTTTTCATCATCTTCAGAGATTTTCATGTTGAACATAATAGACTTCAAGTACTCACTCTCAATTGAAGATGACATCTTGTTGATACATTGTAAGATTAAGAGAATTGTTTACAAAGTGACATTTAACAAGATGTTGAAACACACGAAATACATAAATAGAATAATGCGCAGACTCATTGATGACATGTCAAAATAAATACACTCTCTCTTTGAAAAATGTTTACAGAAGAAAATACAGTTAACTCAGTTCAAGAGCGCAGTCACAATAGTGATGCAAAAGTCAGACAAGAAAGATTACTTCAATGCAAAAACATATAAATCAATTGCGTTATTCAACACACTGAGCAAAATACTGAAATTCATCGTATTTGAACATTTGCAAAATGTCATAAAAGCTTGCAACTCAATATTGAATACTCAAATAAGAGTTCACAAGCACAGATCAATAGATACGACTTTGCAACTAATTACAGAAAAGATACATACTGTGTAAAGTAATATAAGAAGAAGAGTAGTCTCATTGCTGAGTCTGAATGAGAAGAGTGTGTTTAACAATGTGATGCACAGCAGACTCTTACATGACATGAAGAAGAGAAAAGTTTCTAGACTGCTTCTCAAGTTTGTGAAGAACTTTCTGAAAGATCAACACATCATGATCATAATTAATGATTACATGATGATGAAATGCAACGTGAATGTTGACATATCACAAGATTCTTTGCTATCATCGATACTATATCTGTTCTACAATACAAACTTATTAGAAGCATGTGATGACATCAAGCTGAAAACTAACTTCACAAACTTCGTGAATGATATCAATATCTTGACATACGAAAAGTTTATAAAATGCAACTGCAGAGTTTTTAGCAAAATCTATGATAGATGCAAACAGTGATCAAAAACGCATGATATCAAATTCTTAATGACAAAGCATAAGCTAATTCACTTTATGAAAACTTCTAAATGATTCAATATGAAAGTTGATGTAAAGCTCATGAAACATCAGATTAACTTGAAATCAGATATCAGAGTCTTGAAAGTTCAACTGAACTTTAAGCTGAAATGAGCAATTCACATGCATCATGTCAAAGCAAAACTAGTGATTAAACAAAAGATCATGCAAACAATCATCAAGTTTACTTGAGACTCATCAATGATGATGAATAAGCAAATATACTTCGTGATGACGCGTTCTCTGCTTAGTCACGAAGTCATCATATGATATACATCACAGAGAGTGAAAGATCATCAAAAGAGTCTGAATGTCAAGCTGAAATCAATGTAAGAAAAAGCATTGCAACAGATCATCAATGTTTATTATGTAACATTAACAAAGATTCTACAGATGAAAATAAACATGACATTGATAGATATTCACTTATGAAAGCTGATATAAAAATTGATAACAAACATGAACTTTTGAAAATCGAGCGAAGTTATCAAAGCAGCAATGCGTTGAATTTGCAACAACTTGACATCAAAAAGAGATTGAAAATCAAAGCTGCATAAAACATCTTTATAGCTGAAGCAAAAGTGAATGAAAGAAACACTTGAACAAATGAAGATGAATTGAAGTCATTTTTACACAGCGATTTTCTGATCAAAGTCATTGAAGATAGTTATAGTTGCAAACAAGAAAATATCAATAAAATAATACAATTTCAACACATTTGCATTGAAGCAAAAAGTTTACTTGAATGATAGTGATAGCAGAGATGATGTTACAGCGATTACAATGAGAATGAACTGAGAGTTAGATAAAAAACTGAGAGAATCGACTTTAATCATCATTCATCATGATGAGCTGAAAGAATTAGTCGCGAAGATGAAACATTTTGCAGACGTAGTGACAGTGAATCAAGAGTGTCATGAAAAAATATACAAAGTATACAATGATAGTCAGACTTCTTTGAAAACAGTGAAAGTTATGATATCAACAAAAGATCAAACACGTCTGTAATGAGTTCAGATTGCACATGAAAGCATTTAATCTTAAGAAGTCATTGTTACGATTCTAGTCTTCGCCTATTCTTCGTCTAGTCTTCGCCTGATTTCATTCTAATCGAGTCTAGCGAAAACCTGACCTAGAGATGATATCATTGAAACTCTGCATCATATGTGTAAGATGTCAACTCAATCGAGTCTAGCACAGAGCTGAGAAACACACATATAAGAATCGAGTTCTTTTCTGTAAATACTTTTCTTTCTTAGCATTTATCTATTAGTTAAATGACACTCATATGACTCGCTCTATGCTGATTTCTAACAGTAGATAAATGCTAATCAACTACTCTGCTATCGACGTGTAGACGATACGAAATAACCTACTTCGTTCATTCAGAAAATTCGTAAGAAATTCTTTGAATTACTTTCATTAAAACACATCTTCAAATTTACTCAAATTTACTCAAATTTACCAAATCAATCATTCAATCTTCTTACAACTTACCTATCTTTACCTTCAATCTTTCACAATGACATGCAACTCTGAATCAGTTGAGTCACGAACAGCTCGTCTGCTTAGAAGCACTGCTAATAAATGAGTTTTTCTTATCTCTTTTGATGCTTCAGCGAAATCTCAGAATGTCGCTATCTCATGAGACATCAACATGAGTCAACAACTTTGTCAATGAGCTATCGATCAGTCAGACGAGATCATCAAGATGCTGATCGAGCTAAGAGATCAACGAGACATGACTTTGAAACTCAATGAGCAATGAATCGATGTTCAAGTCGATCACATCAAGAAACTTGATGAGCTAAAGATCAATCAAATGACAATAGACACTCAAGAAAAGACTATCATCAAACTATGAGAGAAAGTCTTGAGTCTAAAAAAGAAACAGCGTTCAACGAATCAGTCTCGATCTCGTCAGTCTACTGAATCTCGAGTTTCTACGAAATCTCTATCTCGTCAATCTATCGAGAATCATACTCGACGTGAGTCGTTCACTCTATTCAATAATGATCATCACAAGTCTTTCAAGTTTTTGAACTCATCTGTATTCATCGACGAAGATGAATCAACATGAGATAGCTGAAGAGTCAAGATGAACGACAAGCTTCAGACAAATGTCAATCACTTCGATAATGAGAATATCTGTATTGTCTATGTGATATCTAGACTAGAAGATGATGCTGCTGAATATATTTTCGCTTGACATCATCATGACGCTTCGCATTCTTACATCTCAATCTACGAGCTATTTGAGCATCTGAAAGAAATATACGATGAACTGAATAGAAATCGAAAGTGTTGTCGCAAGTACAACGCTCTGAGACAAACAGACAAGCTCTTCAACGTCTTTTACTTCGACTTTATGAAGCTATTCAGCTATCTAGACTATGACGATCGCACTCTGATGAACAATCTTCAGAATAAGATCAACAATCGCTTGCAGAATGCTCTGTCAGTATGCTTCGAAGACTTCGCTTCACTTCATTGTCTCAAGACCTTTCTTCAAGATGTGAATAATAAACAGTGAGTCAACTATCAGCTACGCAGTCAGCTTCGCACTGTCACTGCCAAAGTCACTGTCGTATCTGATAAACGCGCTGCTACTTCATTGTCAGTGACGACTTCGATAATCGATTATGTTAAGTCTATCTTCTCTTCTATTTCTGAGTCAGCAAGATCATTTATCATCTGCTATACTTGCAAGATCTTGAGTCATTTGTTCAAGAATTACTCTCAGAACAAGATCAACACTTCTGCATCTTGTGCATTCACTTCTCGTCTACATGAAATCGTCATTTCAAAGAATAAGAAGAATGAGAAAATGTCTTCTTTTGAAGATAGCGAGGCAAAAAACTAGAGACTTTCATCAAAGACGCGATGAAAGAGATGTTAATTTCTTCAACAATAAGCATGTCAGATGATTTTTTTGCTTCTGAATCTTTGACTACTGAATGTGTACTTTCTAGCAATGAAATTAGTTACTCATTGAAGTCATTGATAGACATTGAAGCTGCTGACTATTCATTCATTGATGAAGTGATCACGCAGATTGTTTGTGATCAGTTGCAAATCAAGTCTCTGACTTTGATCAAAGCGAAGTCAATTCAAGAATTTGACGATCACTATGTTAAGAAACTCATTACTCATGTCATCTATTTGAATCTGACTGTTCAAGATCATACAATTGACACAGCTTCTATATTGATCACTCGATTAGATCAACATCAAATGATTCTTGAAAAAATCTGAATGAACAAAATTGATCTAGTAATTGATATGCAAATCAATTCTCTTCGATTTTCAAATTTCATTCTCAATTCAAAATCGATTGTTCTACTCACAAGCAACAAGACAACTACGAAGCAGAAGAGTTTGACTTCTACTCATATACTGAAGAGATCTTTCACTATCTTTCAACTCAGTCTGAAATCACTCTCTTTCAATCAGTTCAATGAGAAGTCAGTTAAACTAATTGAACAGTTAAAATCGCATGACGCGACTTTAACTAACGTCAAAATTTCTAAATCGACGTCAGGTTCAACGAACATAGCAATGATAGAGACAGCGACATATAGAATGTTAGTCAAACGATCAGACGTTAAGATCTTTGCTGTTATTGTCTTGAAAATCGATCAACTCATAACTACAGTTGAAAACAAGTCTGAAGAAGTGAATCTGCATGAGCTTTTTCACGCTGAAGCTCTTAAGCAAGTCAAGATCAAGCTTCTCTCTGAATATCACGACTATCTAGACGTCTTTGATCGAGCAATGATCAATCAGCTATCATTGCATCGTTTCTACAATCACAAAATTGAGTTGATCGATGAAGAAACACTCTCGCGAAGCAGACTATATCAGATGTTCAATCACAAGCTTCAGAAGATAAAGAAGTATCTGATCAAACATCTGAACAAAGAATTCATTTTCTTCAGCTTCGCATCATACGTCTCGCTCATCTTGTTCGCTGAAAAGAAAGACGAAAGTCTGCGTTTCTGTGTCAATTACAGAAAGCTCAATGCTTTGATTAAACAAGATCACTACTCTTTGTCATTAATAGATGAGACTTTCGTTCATATACAAGAAAGCAAGTATCTGACTCGATTGAACATCATTGTCGCGTTCAACAAGCTACACATGCACTCAGATAGCGAAGATTTGACTATCTTTATTACCTTCTTTGACTCATACAAATATCATGTAATGCTCTTTGAATTAATCAACGAATCAACGTTTTATCAACACTATATGAACGATGTATTGTTTGAATATCTACATCAGTTTTGCCAGATCTATCTAGATGACATTATCATTTACAGCAAGATCTTGAAGAAACACAAGCAACATGTACGATTGATCTTGAATAGACTACGAGAAGCTGATCTACAGATAGACATTGATAAATGCAAGTTTCATGTTCAGAAAACCATCTTTTTAGAACTTTTGATGTCAATCGAGAGACTTAAGATGAATTCACGAAAGATGCAAGCAGTCGTTGATTGATCTACACTTAATAACCTCACTCAGATGCAGTTCTTCATTGACTTCTGCAATTTCTATCGATGCTTCATCAAGAACTTTTCAAAGATTGTTCGTTCAATGATTCAACTCACTCAAAAGAAGATCATATTTGAATGAAATGAAGTCTGTCAAACTGCATTCAACCACATGAAGAAACGTATGACTGAGACTTTTATACTTCGTCACTTTGATCAGACTTGCGATTTCATTCTTGAAATTGACTCATTCAACTACGTCAACGATGAAATTCTGTCTCAATATGATGACGAAGATGTTCTACATTCAATTGTCTTCTATAGCAAGAACATGTCTTCTGCTGAATGCAACTACAAGATATACAATAAGAAACTGCTGATCATAATTTGAGCTTTTGAACATTGATGACTTGAACTGAAGCTGATCAACATTTCTATCAAGATGTTCATCGATCATCAAGCACTCATCTCATTGATGAAAGACAAGAAGCTGAGTTGATGACAGATGCGCTGAGTTCAGAAGCTAGCTGACTTCAACTTCAAGATAATGTATTGATCTGACAAACAGAACATTAAAATCGATGCATTAACTCGTTAAGCTGACTTCATGTCTAGAGATTTCGACGATGAACACGTTTAATATCAAAGAACTACTATTCTGACATTAAATTGAATGAAGATCGCTGATCTAGAGAAGAATAATGATCAATCAATCTATAAACAAGTTCTTGATGTGAATGAAATCGACGAGAATTGTACGCTACTTCACGAAGCAATAGCAAGAGACGAAGCACAATATGAAGATATCAAATTGAAGAATTGTTGAACTCAGAATGAAATCTTGTTTCATGATAGTCAGCTATGAGTTTCGTTCAACGAACTTCTACAAATGAATCTGATTCGTGAGATACATGATCAATCATCGATTGATCATTCTGAAATTCTTAGAACAGTGAAGATCATAAAGTGAAATTACTATTGATCTTTTATGCGAAAAACGATGAATCGATATATTTGAAACTGCTACGTATGTCAACGTTTAAAGACATCAAGAAATAAATCAAACGACTTGCTTCAACCT
>JAABUK010009156.1_pt1 | contig 13632 bp, 12 predicted proteins | sample 5559141 | NCBI WGS metagenome assembly JAABUK01 (sample SAMN10711869, study PRJNA513367) | rock metagenome | isolation source: Antarctica rocks | place: Antarctica: Victoria Land, Pudding Butte nord | collected 2016-01-03
GGCGAGGGGGTTGGGTGGGAGAGAGGGATGGAGGGTTAGGTGGGTCAGTGTGGATTTGGGAAGGGTGGACGGAGCTGTGAGGGGTTTGGAGAAGGGGTGAGGATGAGTAGTTGTTGTAGGAGCTGGATGTGAATGTGAATGAAGATATGGATGAAGGCGTAGGCAAGATGGATGCTGTAGATGAGCTTTGAACATTCGATCAATTTGATTATCTCCTAAGCTCGGACTATTTCGCCATGCTGTAGTCTCATAGGATATCAAAGCCAAGAGACCGTAAAGTGGCCATCATACGCACCATGCGCCTGACAAGAAGGAGCGCTTCTGGAGCGAGCAAGTCGTCGCAAACTACCAAAAAAATGCAAGGGTATAATAGGTAACAATAAGTATAGTATAAGCATGGCCCTCATGGCCGGTCTCGCTGAGAAATGGACTTTTTCCGCCCAAAGATAGTCCTCGTCCTTGATTTGTCCCGTGGTTTCTTTTCTGGTGTAGTCTGCTGCTTTCCACCTCGCGCCTGGCGTTCGTTGCTGGTGGTGGTGTCATCTGCATACTTGGGCTTATAGATCCTGCCGTCATGTCAGTACCCTATGCTCGAACCACGATGCTCTAGAGGACGTGAAACTCACCAGCTATTGCCGACCATACTCATACCCTTCGCCTCCGCCATTCTGTAGTACTTGGCAGCCCTTTTTAAATCCTTCTTACAACCTTGCCCCTGAGCATAGCAGAAGCCAGCCTCGGCCATAGCATCAGCATCGCCCCAATTGGCGGCAATCTCAAAGCATCGCAATGCTAGCGTTTTATCTTGCTCAATGCCCCATCCATTTGTGTGGCTGACTCCAAGCTCGTAGATGCTCAATGCGAATTGCGCACGTTTCGTTCTCCGCTCCAACACATCAGCTGGCTTGCCTTCCCCATCTTCGTCTATGGCAATCTCTATTTGGGCACAATCTGCGGCTTTGCGGAGCCATTGAACACCTTCTTGCTGGTTAGGACGCATGCCCCAGCCATGGCGGCAAGCCAAAGCGTATAGCAGCATCGCGGTTGGCAAGTTTTGCCGTGCGGCAATGCGAAGATGATAAGTAGATTCTCTTGCAGCCCCACGCTCATGAAGCTCTATACCCTTGGCCAAATGATCCTCTGCAGTGAGCTCCACCGAAGGTGCTGGTGCACGCGAGCGAGTGCCCGCCTTGATGGTGCTAGCAGATCGCGTCGATGCGGAGTATTCTGATACAGACTGTGCGTCATTTTGGACCGGTGTTGGTGGTGGCCTGTTCTGAATGGGGCGTGTTTGCTCCACAGACGCACGCGGAGATCCTGTCGAAACCTCACGATTTTGTTCGGTAGATGGCCGTGGATAAGCTCGTGGGAGTTGGTCAAATGAGGGACGAGGCGAGCTATTCCGGACCTGCTCGTATGAAGGGCGCGGCGAAAAGTATGGCCTTCGCTCCGTCGAGGGTCGTGGTGAAGACCGGTGAAGCTCATTGCTTGATTTGGGTGAGTCCTGCGATGGGCGACTAGGGGTCATGGGTCGATTCGCAAGGGGAGTCGCGGGATGGACGTTAGTCTGAATACCGGGTTGTTCGCCTTCAAACAGAGGCATCTGCTGGTTTCCCAAAACGTGAAAATCCCGTTCTAGCATTCTACCACGGGGTAGTGAAAATTTCGCGTAGATGTAGGAAGGTGCAGGTGCAGGTGCGTCTAGGCTATCTTTCGCGTCTTGGTAGTGCTCGCCGTCTATACTGATGGGTGTTTGTACGTGGTCATCCATGAACATGATACGCCGGCTATCAGCTGATGATTGTCGCGAGGCTGAGCTGAAAGGGGGCCTTATGGCCTCCATGGAGGGGCGATTGTCGAAAGAAGGCCTACTATCAAATGAAGGCTGCCTTGAACTCATATCCAGCTGTTGACTCTGTCTGCTGAGAGGCCTCGAGAAGTTGAACGGAGCGCGAATATGTCGCGAGCCACCAATTGAGTATTCGGAATTGAGAGATGGAGATCGAGCATGAGTCCGAGCGAAAGGCGAGAAAGGAGAATGCGGCATTGACACGCCGCTGCTCGAAGAGAGCTTCCTGTGCCCAGAAAATCCAGATCCACCGGTGGAAGCGCTTAATTCGTCGTCCGAGCTGTCTTGTGGTATCGACCGGATGCTGGCAGCTTGCCGGACAAGAGGCGACATTGGAGGTGCGAGCGAGCCATTATAACTTCTCGTAGATGTGGATCCAATCGACATTTCACGCTGTGGTTCGTTGTGCTGCTGTGAGGCATCAAAGCTGCGTATTGGATAGACCCCAGAAGTCTGGTCTGCTAGCTCTGCACTCCTTTGGGCAGGGGCTACCGGCTCTGACATTTTTGCTCTCGGTACCCCGAAGTAGTCATTTGAACGCACAGCAGGTGAATGGAATTCTGCGGGTGTCACGAATGGTAGATCTGGCGAAGGACCGGTAAGGCCTTCTGGTTCACCATCCTCTACTGGTGGTATATTACTCATACGAGGGTAAAAAGACTTGGGTCGGAAGGCCGGCTCCTCCACCTCTGGTACTGTCCCGGATGCGTCCTCGTCCCTGGCTCTTGGGCTCGACCCTGGAGACTTGGTCTGTGTTTCGGCTGATCTTGACTTATCATACATGGACTTTTGTTTCGTGATGGGATCACCGGTTGTGAGTGGAGGTAGCCGACTGACGCGTCTGCCGTTCCTCTTGCTGTCGTCCAGTTGCTTAGCCAGTAAGCGACTTTGCATAGCAAACATGTCGAGCGGCGACATGGCCGGCGGGATATCGCCAGCGCAGTGCTGCATTCTCGGAGATGGGAATGGATGGGGACGTGGTGATTGAGTGCCGGACTGCATTGTGTCTTGCGAATTTGACCTCAGGTCGATGAAGGTCGGACGTGTCGACATGGTGGCAGGAGTCGAGATCGTTGCCTATGCTGAATCATCCAATACAGGAATAGGCCAAGTCGCAGTCGCAGAAGATGTGCGGCTCAGTGTTGTGGGATCAGTCGGATGGAGGCGCAATGCAGTATGGGGATGTAAGCGCAGTGTGGGCCAGCGGATCTGGGGTTGAAGCACGGAGACTTCTCATCGAGAACACCAATTCCCAACATATGAGCCTCTGCGTACAGTGGACAAATCGGTGTTTAGCTGTCCTCAATACTCGAATGGATTCTATGTTGCGGGATCCGGTAAAGAGCGTCTGGCTATAGCACAGTGTGAAACGATTCGAGGTGCAGGAGAGCGGTTTCAAGAGGATGACATGTATGCAGCCATCAAGGCCGCGTCGGGTAAAGATGCAAGAAGCAGTCGTGTACGTGTGAAGTGAAAGGTAGAAGGCGCAATAATGAGACGATCAATGAACGGCTGATGAGTGCGACGAGGGCTCTGAGGACGGTGAGAGGTGGCCACTGTCTGTCCAGCGAGATGTGGGATCTCCGAGGGTGAAGGGGTGAAAGGGTTTCAGACCAGTCGGCAACCTCCCAGCGCCTCTCCACCAAAAATAGGATCAGGGGTCAACATTAAAACGCCCGTCGACGCCCAGACCATCTTCCCCACACAATTTAATTTCCCTCCTCATTTCTTGTCTGCACCAATCACTATGGCCATGGAGGAAGAAAATAGCATGAAATTGGAGCCAGAATGTTATTGCTGCTTGAAATTCATTGAATATGTACATGGGTCTCGGGTATTCTAGCCTTGCTGGCTTTGCCTCTCTGTACCTCCCAATTGCTTGCATTCTGAAAGCTGAAGCATCCCTCGGGTAGGCAGTGCGACTTTGCACGGCACAAGGTCATGATTTGAAGCCAGATTGCCACTTGGTACTCCTCCAGCTTCTGACAGCATTTACAAGCCGGTCCCACACCAAGCTCCAAAATTGACAACTCTCTTCCAACGGGGTCCCTCTAGTGGACACTCCACCTAGAATAGTAAAATAATATGGGTAGTCATCTAATGCAGATAAGATCAATTAGAAAGTGTCCTGCCATCCAGATATTCCGCAATAATAATATGCGAACAAGACATCAGAAGTCCATTTCAATACATCAAAGAATGCTTTCTTTTAACATAAGAGGTACCAGAAAAAGTAATAATTGTAAGATCATCATGTGAAAGCTCGATATAGAATCATCGGGGAATTGCGTGGGACATACCAGCAAAATAGCATCGGCAGCGTCCCAGGAACCGTTTCGTCCCTCAGTCTCGATTACCGCGACCTCTTAGAGAGGCCGAGAAATAGCAGGCAATGGCTGACTCCGTAGGTTATAGAACATGCTCGTACAGATCAAATGTCCACACCGCAAAGCAATGTAAGTAGGTCACCCCGAGTCGCAGGAACTGTGGAGTGGTGAAGGATGAAGGATTTCCATTTCCCTTAAAGTACTCGCTTGCTTAGCGTGATCGGCTTTAGCGCACTACAGAATTATACCCATCACCAACACATCTACACTTCAAACATTGAATCTGCAATTCCCACCGTGAAACCGTAGCCATGGGCAGACTTCACAGCAATGGAAAGGGTATATCAGCCAGCGCGATCCCATACTCGCGAACCCCCCCAGCCTGGCTGAAAACGACTCCGGACCAGGTCAGTATCCATCCTGTTGAAATCCCCTCACATCGAAGCTGTCATGGTTTATGAAATGAGATGCCGGCATGCTGATACTCTAAACCTCTTACAGGTCGTTGATCAGATAGTACGAGATCCTCACGTCTCGTTCCTACGAGAAGGTTGCTAATCATCCCAGTGCAAATTGGCCAAGAAAGGAGCGACCCCATCTCAAATCGGCGTGTATGAAAGAGATACCATGGGATATAAGTAGCTGCTGACGAAGCTATGTGACAGTGTTTTGAGAGACTCCCACGGTATCGCTCAAGTCAAGGTCGTTACTGGTGAGGTTCTTCTTCGCGCCGCGATATGATGGGATGCTGACTTGGGAACACAGGCAACAAGATCCTTCGCATCCTGAAGTCCAGCGGTATGGTTCCCCTTATTTGAGTATACGCTATCCGCCGCCTGTGGCAACAACCGTATCCAATACCATTACAGACTGCCTCTATTTGGTTATCAAGGCTGATAGAGTGATTTCCATATGCAGGCCTTGCCCCAGAGGTGCAGTCCTCTTTCTAATAATGCATGTTACTCTGTTAATGACTATCTAGATCCCTGAGGACCTTTACATGCTCATCAAGAAAGCCGTCGCCGTCCGCAAGCATCTCGAGCGCAACCGCAAGGACAAAGACTCGAAATTCCGCCTCATTCTCATCGAGTCCCGCATCCACCGCCTATCACGTTACTACAAATCGGTCGGCGTCCTACCACCAACATGGAGATATGAGAGTGCGACTGCCAGTACGTTGGTGTCGTAAGCTAGGAAGGAGGAGCGTGGAATCTGGGGTGCATAGTTGCTAGAAATTGAGGGACAGTGCAGAAATTTGAGCAAAATGTCTTCGGGCATCGAGTTTAAGGTTGCTAGATACATCGATTCAGAAACCGTCAAATGCTTGAATAGACCCGTCGTGACTTTGGATTGTGTACAGCTATAAGCTGCCAGGCAGCATCTCAAGGATAGACGTCCATGGGTATAAACCGGACCATTTCGCCATTAACACCATCGCTTTGCATTTCATATTTACGGTCTCTTGCACTCAAGCGGTCCCCTCCAGCTCCTTACTCTTCTGCAGCAGGAACTCGCCTAGCACGCGTAAAGGTTCCTCAGGTCTGACCGACAGTGTCAGTATCTAACCGTAGACCTCGTGAACCAAATGCACTTACCGATCAGCGGCCAGTCTCTTCATCCCCTCCAACAGAACCCCTGTAACCTTCTCATTGAGATACCTCCTCGCCGGGGCTCCATGGGCGGCCGCTTTCGAAGGCATAGGCGGTGCTGTCTCAACAGTACCATTGACATGTCGATTGGGGGTCGCGGTCCGTTGTTGCGAAGCCGAAGTGGGAGGTACGGTGGATTGTTGGTTCGTGACTGGGGGCTGGAAATATGGGATTCCATTAGCATGCATTGCATTGATTGATAAGAAGGGTGGTCTTTACGGTAACTCCTGCCATCTCGGTGTCTAGTTGCTCCCCTGTCTGCAATGGCATTTGAGGTCGTGTCGGCTGTTGGGGAGTGTCTGGCAGCTGTGGGAGGTCGAGCTCAGGCTTAGGTGCGTGGATGTTGTCAATGGGTGGAACAGACATGTCTGCGTCAAACATGTCTGCCGACATATCGTTAGGATTATCTTCCGCCATATTCATGACACTTGCAGAGCCTCTTGGTGGTGAGATGCCTGCTCTCAAAAACTTTAGCGCAGCGCGTCCCGCTGCAAGTTTACGCGCCACCGTCGATCAAAGAAAGGTTCAACAGACTCAAGGGGCAATTAACCTTTAATATAATATCTCCATATGCCATGACTTTACAGACACGTAGTCCTGCATTCCACAATCAAATGCTTGGACAGCGCATAAGGCATCCCTCATCTACAAAGTTCGACGAGGATTTTGAGACCCCAATCGCCAAACGATTAAAGAGACTCGACAGCACAGATAGCTCGCTCTCTCGTAGAGAAGATTCCGAGGCCGAGGATGAAGAAGAGCGGATCCCGACTCCCCAAGGACCGACCAGGCGTACGGCTCGAGAGATACCGGACTCTGAAGCGGAATCTGATGACGATGACTCGATTCCAACATCAAGCCGCAAAACAGACTTGGAGACTGCTCTACCTCCAGTGAGGACTGACAAAGAGGCGATTGCTGAGTATGAGGCTACAAGAGCTGCAGAAGCCGTCGATCTTGACTTGCAGGGAAGATTGGGGCAGAGGAAATGGGTGCAGGGGAAGAGCTCCATTTACGTAGACGCATTCAATCTAGCTTTGGAGACAGTGCTCGAAGACGAGTCGCATCTCTTCAATGAAGCAGAGATGTCTGTGTTCGAGCAATGGAGAGGGCTGAGCTACGAGGGACAGTATTTGTAGGTGAGGCTAAATATAACTACTTCTTCTGCAGGATTGACCTTCGGCGCAGATATGTCAGACTCTTCTTGCGCAAGACCGCAAAGTGGCACCGGATCAATCGCCTGGGTTACTACGGAGACATCGCAGACTTGCCGGCAGCTGCCAAAGATCTCCTTGAGTCTCGAACCCTACCGTCTACGTCAACGCCTATCCAGGCCAATCCAGGCGAAGCGGACCCGCCCAAAGATACAGTATTAGAAGAAACCTTCTCATTTGCAGACGGGTCTGAAGGCCACATAAATACTTTGGAAGAGGCGTCTTCTCTTCTAAACCTTGATGAGCTCAAAGCTATTGCCAAAGAGGCCAAGGTGCAAGGAAAGAACAAGGGTGATCTGTTGAAGGCTTTGCGGAGAACGAGCCAGGCACAGAGTGGTCTTGGATGGGGTAGTTTGAGAAGGTCTGACACAGAGACGTCGACAAAATCGGATCAGTGTTCCTTTGCAGGTGAAGATAATTCGGAAGAAAAGGAAAATCTAGACGGCACCAATAGCAATAGGGACTCCCACTTCGTCCGAAAAATTCTTGCAAATACCGGTCCTTGTGTCCGTCTATCAGGGCCCACGCTAAAGTTATTCGAACGTGTTCATTTAGTATTCTATCGCTCAACAGAATGGACCGAGAAATCACTCACTACTATCATCCTCGCCCGAATATCAAGGCGCAATTTTCCAGAATACATAGTTTCCAGATCGACCAATATTTTCTCCAACAGGTTAGATCTACTGGAGTTCGAAGCTTCCATTCGAACACAATTCCGTATAGACTATATCCTCGAGTTCAACGGTACTGTTAGAAAAGAAGGTTTGCAAACCGTCAAAGACACTTTTGAAGAGGTCTACCCAAGATGGAAGATCATCCTGAAGGAGGAGCAGCGAAAAGAAGATCGTGTATATGAAAGCGGAGAAGGAGCGTACTTACGCCGCTTCTCGCCAGCTTGGGTGTATACGAGAATCGTTCACAAGGGCACATATGTTCTTGGCCGCTTCAAAGAACACGAGCGAGAATATCAGATGTTGACCGAGCTGCTTGATCAGCATCTATTCCATGCTGCAAGGCGCGGGGCTTGGTATCAACGCAAGGCATTACTGGAGGAGCATTACATGTGGGCATTAAAGCCAGACGCAGGACGTTCCGAAGAGGCGCAGAAAAAGCACTGGAAAAGGGTTGGGCTCCAGACCTGCGAGGATGGTCTTCAAGACAGAGAGTGCCATCTCATTTATCACCACGACCTACAAAAGCGCGTCATGAAGCTGGAGAAGGCTTTGAAGATCGCCAAACGGGAACAGCACGACTTCGGCCACGTCCGCTTAGCGAAACCCGTAGAGCGCACCGTTGAAGGCATCAGGATTGAGAAAGAGCCGACATCCAGCCGAAATGGCAATCGAAGAGACAGCGATACCGCTGCTCCTCGAAGGGGAGGCAAGACGATCTGGGTCGATGAGAGGGAAGGCGGCGGCGAATGTGGCGTCGAAGCCATGTGCCTGAGCTGGTATCGAGATCAAGGGTGGAAAGGATACCATTCAGAAGGCGGCATTGTCCGGACTCTTTTCGGCTACCTCTTCTACGACGTCCTTTTCACTTACATTCCCAACGTCTTCCAAACGCCATACCAGACCTGCCCCCTTGATCTCCACACAGACGCCTTCTATCCATCTCGCGCCTCGGAAATCAACCACCGCCTTGTCGAGATCGCGAATGGCGACGCGGCAAGGCTTCTACGAGAAGTTTACGAGCGCGAACATGAGAAGCAGACATGTATCGTCGGCATCAATTGGGACTTTGACGTCGACGATCTCCTCGAGATTGTGGACTGCTTCCACGGCGAGGCGCTGGGCACGGTCTGCAAAGTCATGGCGCAGGAATATCAGCAGCGAGGTGGTGGCATCCCGGATCTGTTCCTGTGGCATCCGGAGAAGGGGGAAGTCATGTTCTCGGAGGTGAAGAGTGAGAATGATCGGCTGAGCGATACGCAGAGGCTTTGGATACATGTCCTGACGGGGGCTGGGATCAAGGTGGAACTCTGCAATGCTGTTGCGAGGGAGGTTAGGACGCAGCGTTGATCGCACACTTGTCTTCTCCATATCTATAAGAACATACTATCTCTCTAATTTCAGCCTCCAATACATGTTACCTACGCTCCCATACCCATTTACTAATCCTTCACCAAAACCCTAGAACAAACTAGCGACCTTTATGAAATAGTATGCCCTTCCAAGGCCGCACAAGCTGTCAGCACTACGTCGTTGCAATTAGTAGTATCCACCCAATGAAACCTAACATCCAAAGAACACGGCTCCAGGATACAATCATGTCTAGTGTAAGAGTTCCCGAAGAAACAAAGCCATCAGCCCAAGATCTCCTACCGAAGAAGTGTATATTCTAGTGATTGTTTTTGAAGAAATTGAACTCTTTTTCCAATTATTAGTTTTTTTCCTAATTGGAGAAGGGGAGAAATATGAGCAACAAAAACAATACTCTTACCCTCAACCCAAACCCTGTTGCCCTCCCATCTCGTTCACAACAGACTCCCCTATCAAACGAAACCCACTATCGCCTCCAGCCGGTTGGCGCTCCGTGATGGGAAGGAATGTGTGTTGACGTGTGGGAGGGAGTTTAGTGTTGGGAGCAGAGAGTGTGCTGGTCTTAGCGCTAGGGGAAGATGCTGGAGCCACCATTTGAGAGTCCATATGGAGCAAACGAAGGTGCATGCGAGGACTAGGGACATGGATGTGCTTGGGATAAATACCCGCGCAAAGGTCTTGGAAAGGTGTACAAGTCCATGCAGATACTTCCTCCTGGGGAAACTCGACTAGACTATCTGTATCTGAGAAGGAATACAAAGGGCGATCATAGCTTTGACTTCATACCCAAGAGCTGGTCTGGACCGTCATAAAATGCGATGCACTCATTCTAAGTATTTCTGGTACAGGAAGTGCTACAAACGAACGCGTTGAGTATCGACTAACTCTTTTCATGCGAGATCATACCCTTTCAGCTTTAAACGGATGATAGAGAGTTTGCTCGTCCTGACAAACCAAAGTCCCAAGATTCGATGCGAGAATCGTCAAGTATCAACGACGACACGCTCTAAAACCCTACTACGATACTGCAATGCCTAATAACTGCTGCGACCCTGGGTTCAATTGGTCTCGGTATCGGGTAGGCAAGGGCTAGGTTGTAGTTTGGTTCTCTTGGATGAAGTATGGGATCAGGTTGTATGATAGAGAGCAAGTCACGACTTTATTCGGGGGGGGGTTTTTTTGTTAAACATATAGGAGATCCTATCTAGCTGCCTAAGGAGCGTGTTCATATGAAGTGCTCATAGACATGGCGCTTGACTCTTCCGGCTCTAGTGGTCCGGGCAACGGCAAGAAGTTAATGATGCAAAAAGCAAAAAGTAGATTGTAGTTTGATTTAACAAAGTCTCAAATTTATAAGCTGCTTTAGCTCAGTTGGGAGAGCGTCAGGTACATTTATCCAGCTAGCTCACCTAAGCCATGACTAACGCTCCTGAATAGACTGAAGATCTGAAGGTCGCCCGTTCGATCCGGGCAAGCAGCAACGTGCTGTTGTTCTTCTTTTTGCTTTCTCCTTTTCACCTTGTGGTACAGTCTTTTGCGAAGGCATTGGCCAGACGCTAGTGGGCCCACAAATCGTAGAAGCTCCCCCACCAAAAAAGGGCCGCCGCGCTAGCGACTCAGCAGGAGGCCTCTTTTCCACGCACGCATCGTCATGTCTGCAGTGTCCCGCATCCCCATCACCGAGCTAACCTCTTTAAATTCCCTGATGGATTTTCTCGACTTTGCCCGTCGTGCGTCGCGGTTGGGAGGGCGTCGTTGCATAGACCTCCTTTTTCCTTCACCGAACTAACACCTTTCAATTTCCTTTGAAATTTCCTCGACTCTACGCCATCTTCGGTGATGGCCTGCAGGAGTCCTGCATCCCATCACCGATCTGACCTCTTTCGATCCCCCATGCATTTTCTCGACAGTAAGTGTCGTCCGTCTTGGTTTGAAAGGGCGTCGTGCCCGCATGCTTCATCGTATGCAACGCCCTCTCGATAAGCCTATCATACCCCCTTGCCCCACAATCACCAAGGAGTGGCTTTCCACTGGACCCAATCACTCTAAATCGCCCCCTTTCTCCTATCAAAGAGCATGACGCTGCTGGCGGATGTCATCCGCCTTGCCAAGCCCCGCCGCAAAAACAGGGTTACGTGGAGTTTTCCCTGCATGGTTCGTGGGCTGCATGTGTGACAGGGATTGCGCGCCACCGACGACATCCAACGATGCTGAAACATGCCCCCAGTTGCGCTAGTGAATTGGCAGAAGCGGGATGTTGTCATGGGGCGTCGGACGTTGGAAAAGGAGTGAGGAGCTTTTTCGATCGTGTACGGAGTATACGAGGTTTGGCAGGGTTCATGCAATGCGAATGATTCAATAATTAACCTGTAGAACTAATGTAATTGTATAGCCATTGAAATCTCTCGCGTATGATAGCCAAGATATTGCAAACAGTTGTAGAATCTAAATAGAACAATCCAACACCATGCCATCGCCATAGCGAACGTGGGGTATAACTCCTTCTATCTTCTAGTCGTACAATCTTCCAATGACACACCCCTTAACGCCCTGCTCAAAGCACCAACGTGGATATGTAGCGACGGTATGTGGTTCTCGTCAATCACTATAGTACCTTGCTTTGAAGCGGCGAGATTCATGCCGGGCGGGATGGAGCCTCTGCAATTGATATGCAAAAGCATGATGGTGGTATCGTCGATCATGGTGGAGGTGATGGATCATTCTGAATGGCTCACTGGCCTTTTCGCCTGGGCCATGTGGATCAGGAGGCTCACTTCTCAGAAATCCACGAGCCTTCTGGCGACCCATGATCGGATGCTTGGTCGCCTTTATGAACTTTGCGATGTCGGCGCAAGTTGGACACCACAGAAAAGTGTCGACCACAGCCTTCGGCATCACAAGCATACGGCTTCTCCCCAGTGTGGCTGTACATATGAGTTTGCAATGAACTGGGCCGAGTGAAGCGCTTGTCGCAAATCTTGCACTTATGCTTTTTCTGAGTGCTTGACGAGACCTTGGAATTGAATTGACCCATCATCGATTGAGGTGCTGGTAGGGTTGATGTGTTGACAAGGCCCGATAGTTTTGGTAATGTTCGCGAACCGACAGATTCCATATCTGATTGAGAACCATAATCTGAGACTGAAGAAGCGACAGAGCCGCTGTAGTACGACGAGTTGTAGCTGCCGTCTGAAACGGAAGACGATGAGGAATGGGTGGATGGGAATCCATATCCATCATTTGACCCTCGATCGCTTCTCGAACCGTAAATGTTCCTTGGTGTTGTCATGTCTTGACTGAGTGCGACCATGCCCCGGCTGGCGTCAAGTGCGTCGGTGAATGTTGGTTGTGATGATGAAGAGGAGGCGGAGCTGCTATTATGCTTTAGTCAATTGAGGTCAATCAATGGGTTTGATGCAACTCACACATGAGACAATCGCCTCTCATCCTGTTGCTGTGGTAGTGGGAGACCGCCAAAATTGCTGGCATAAGGCGCTGACGTAGGGGCATATGTGTGTACTGATGATGATGGTGCGGCTGAGTAGCCTTGATCATATATTGATCGGGGATGATTGAGGAGGTCTTGCGACATGTCTAGGAGATTCGATGATCCATAGGAGTAGCCGGGGCCCATAGACGATGTGGTTGTGGGAAGTGAAGAGTACGGCATAGACGCAGTGCTGGAACGTGCCCCTTGTTGCTTGGCGAGAGAGTCAAAACCAGCATTGTTGGAGTTTGAGAAGGATTGAGGGTGTGCTGGTGAAGCAGCGGACCAAGGATTTGTGAAGTGAGGTCCATTGCTGTAAGACATGTGGTCGAAGCCCATAGTGGAGCCGAGATGGTGATTGCGCTGATCCATTGTCATCGTCATCTTGCCGATTGGTAGAGAGTTTTGACAGTTGATAACAGCGGATGATCTGCGAGTTGGACGAATGCTTCAAATGCAAGACCGGAAGGTCTTGATCTTATAACTTGAGGCACAAAAGGTCGAGGCACGAAGATGCTAGTTGGGTGGGACCAGCAAACGTGAGGTGCACAAATGTATTATTGGAATGGGTGTTCTCGTGGGTTGCTATGCGAAGACGACGAGGGGACTAGAACAATGGAGAGTGAGTGCAGAAGCGAAGTGATCAGCGAGGGGAGGCTATGTTTAAGAATGATCAACACGACAGAGTGGGGATAGATATGTCCTAGGATAAATTACATACAAGTACGTCAAAGGCAGCGGAGGTAGGGGGTACGGGGGTAGTAGCGACCACCGTTGTCATTGGCGTCGCGCTCAACTAAACCCTGACGCTAAGATTCGGAGCTAAGAAGCGATGGGGTCGCAATTCTCTGGACGAACGTGACGACGTCAATTTCCCGCATTACTCTGTGGTGCTTTGGAACTAAGGAATGGGGCTACCGTGTCCTGACTGGTTAGGCTGGAAATAGTAAGGCCAGTTTGTCTGAAGCCATCCGCGTGCAAGTGCAAGCCACAAAACGCCATTTGGCTGTCCCGGAGCTTATCTGCCGCTCGCAGTGGTCAAATGCGGTTAGGTCAATGCA
>JAABUK010009157.1_pt1 | contig 13631 bp, 1 predicted proteins | sample 5559141 | NCBI WGS metagenome assembly JAABUK01 (sample SAMN10711869, study PRJNA513367) | rock metagenome | isolation source: Antarctica rocks | place: Antarctica: Victoria Land, Pudding Butte nord | collected 2016-01-03
AATATTTAATAGACTCTTTAATACTTAATTAATATAGATTTAAAACATTATTAATATATTAATTAACTTAAAAAGTATAATTATATACTTAAAATAATTATATCGCGTATAAAATATAATCTTTCACTTATCTTCTTATTTAATATATATTTAATAATAAGTATTATACAGATTTATTAATATGAATCTCTTCATACTACTTAATTAATTAAGTATCTTAGAAATCAGTATTAATAAATATCTATTTTAAATGATTACTTAATTCAGATCTTTGTAATTTATATATAAGCGTAAATTATTATTCTTTTTAAGAATAAATAGAATTAAAGTCTTTATAAATAACTTCGAATTTCTTAATTCAGTCTTTTATTATATTACTTTTAAGATACTCACGTAATACTTGTAATTTATTTATAAATAAGAAGTAAATAAGTGTTACAACTACCGATCAGTAATCGATAGACTCGGCTCTAACTGCCGAAGTCTTAACAGACAGTCAAGATAATAGATCTCGCAGGTAAATATCTTCTAGAATTATAAAGATCTGATCTAGAAAGTTACATTTAATTAGAATAATTAAAGATGAATGTTAAGATAAATGCTTAAAAGTGCTTAAGAAGAGCACTTAGAAGTAAGTGTTTAAGAGTGCTTAAGAAGAGTATTCAGAAATACTGTGCACGATTTATTAGTAATAACTATATAAATAATTGTTTATTTCATAATTTTATAATCTTATTCTTCTTTCGTAATTAACTTATATTATTAATTGTAATCTGCTCTTAATTCTTTTATATAAGAACAGTGATTTCTATTTACAACTCTCTAATATCTAAATCTTACTATAGCTAGTCTTAATAGTTTCTAATATTTTAATTATTTATCATCGAATATCAGTCACTTTATTATAATAAGTCTGATTAAAGTAAATATATTATACTCTAAATGAGAATAACTTTAAGAAGAGATCGCTGATATAGATTATATCTTCTTAAAAATCAATACTTCTAACACATTTTATAAAGATAGAAAGAAACTTCAAATCTTCTTAATTTAAGTTGATATATATATTCGATTTAATATCTGAAAGCTGAGAACGATTAAAGTTAGAATAATGTTCGCAGTTATATATCTTCGGAATAAAGTCTTTAATTGATTTGAATTATATTTAATAGATTACTTAAAGAAAACGATTGAAGATAAGAAAGTGAAAATAAAAAGAATCTTCGTTAATTATTTCTACTTTAAGAAATGTATTAGACGGGTGTATAAAGAAGTAGACGAAGAACGAATCGTTAAATGAGAAGTTCAGAAACTTCGATAAATAGATTTAATAATAGAGTATGCGTTCAAGTTTTAATAAATCACGTTAAGAATTGAATGAAATAATATAGTACTTATAATAAAATATTATTTAGAATTAAAGAATTTAGTTAAGAATGAACTGACTCGAATTAAGAGATTAAATAAATTAGAAAGTCTGATTAGCACGTCTATTAAAATAGATAATTGTTTATATGAAAGATAGATGGAAAGAGAATAAGAACATTCTTAGATCTTCATTTCTAATAAATATTAGAAAGATAAATATTAAGCGAAATAAGTTCATTATTCTTAAGAAATAAATTTAAACATCACAAATTATAAAAGATTTGGAAAGAAATTTAATTAAGGCAAACTCTCTTTAATTTAATGAGAAGAGAGAATGAAAAAGAATTTATATCTTTATTACAGAAAATCTGAATATTGAGTTAATAATTATTTAAATAAGTAATAATTACACGTTATCTTAAGCAGATTAAAAGAATAGATAATAGAAGAATTAGATAATATGTTAAATATTAGCTGCGTTAATATTGTAATATCGATGTTAGAAATGATTGTTAAATCGTCTGAGCAGATTCGCGATTAAGAATTTAAAGAATTATCTTATATCTATATATCTTAAATTATTTATTATAATGATTAATGCGTTATTTATAAATTAAATAAGAACGGCTCGAAATAATATCTTAAAAAACTTAGATAGAAGAAAGTATAATAGTTATTAAGTATCATCTTCAAAGTACTTTAGAAATAAGTATTAAATAATCTTAAGTATGATGAGAATTACGTGAAGATAATTACTAAGTTCTGAGAAATAGTGTTATATATAAACATAGATTGTGAGTTAGAATCTTAATATTAATATAAGATATATGCGCTTAAGAAAATATTATAAAGAATTAAGTTAAAATTACGACTAAGAATATATTATATAGAAGACTGTTCAGATCAGAATTAAGAATAAATTTATTATTATTAGAGTAGCAATCTTTAAGAAGCGATTAACTTATATAAGATTAATACTCCCGCTTATCTCGAAGAGATATAAAGTGCAAGTATAATATAAATCTAAAAATTCAAGAAATTAGAAGTAATAAGAACGATCTGCGATAAAGAGTATAACACTTCTTATAAGTTATACGCACACTTTCTATGCGATAAACTAGAATATTACTTCGTAAAAAAAGAACATACTTATTTTAGAAACTTTAAATTAAAAGAGTTAAATAACAAGAAGATTCTTTAAATTTAAGATATGATAAAGATATCACTTTCAGATCTCAGAAAATAGCAGTAATTAATATTAATTACACACGATATTTAATTATATAGACTCAGACAGAATAATATTAGATTAAAATTATAATTGATTTTAAAGTCATTAAAAACTATATCTCTCTAATATATATAACTCGATCTCGTCTATTTACATAAGAAAAAGATAAGCTCTATTAATTAATATTAATAGATGAAAGTTCTATTAAATAAGATTAAGAATAGATTAAAGTAGAAACTTATTTATTAAAACTTGATATTCAGTAATACATAAAATAAGTAGTGTTGAATATTGTGAAAATCAAATATAATATTATTCTAAGCATTTTATGACTGAAAGTTTATAACTTAGTAATTAGTTAGAAATAATAGATTATTAACTTTCTTAATTATGTCTGTAAATTAAACACAATTATAATATTGTTTATAAAAGTAGTATAAGTAAAACTTAATAATAAATGTCTAGCAGAGATAATAAAGAGTTTCTTCGAGTATCTATTTAAATATAACGAATTTAAATATTTGTTTATTAAGAATAAAAGTGTATTAGTATTATCTAAGTATTAATTCTAAGATCATAAGATTTCTTTAGAATCTAATAAGAAATCTATCTACAAATCTATTTATTCTCTTTCTAAGAAAGAACTTAAGATTCTATAAAAGTATTTTAATAAGAATTAGAAGAAGAGATTTATTCAATCTTTAATTTTATCTGTAGAATATTTAATTCTGTTCGTTTTAAAATTTAATAATGAAATGCGTTTGTGTGTTAACTATTAATAACTAAACAATATTATAATAAAAAATCGATATGCATTATTATTAATCTCAGAGTTATATAATCGCATTCATAAGATAAAATGATTTATTACACTCGATTTACGAGAAGTGTATAATTTGATGAGAATAAAGAAGAGAGAGAAATGGAAAATCGCGTTTCAAACTCATTATAATTATTACGAGTATCTGATTATATCTTTTAGATTAATAAACGCATCTATCTTCTTTTAATCTCTAATAAATAATGTTCTGAGAGAATATTTAGATCAGTTCTATATTATTTATTTAGATAACATTCTTATATATTCGGAAATTAAGAAATAATATATTAAACATATTCAGAAGATGCTTCGCGCTCTTCAAACAAAAAATTTATTAATGAAGATTGAGAAGTGCAAGTTTTATAAGCAAAGTATTAAGTTTCTTAGATTTATTTTAATAATTATAAGAATTCAAATAAATAAATTTAAGATAATAATTATACTCGAATGATTATAATCTATATTAATAAAGAAATTATAATCATTTCTCGAATTCATCAACTTTTATTAAAGATTCATTACGAGTTATTTAAAAATAACCGCTTCATTAATATAAATAACTTGAAAGAAAGTATTCTTTATCTGAAAAATAGAAGTAGAGTCTTCGTTTCAGAAGCTGAAATAAAAATTCATAATAGTTTCTATTCTCACAATATTTGATTTCGAGAGATAAATCATACTTAAGACAAATATATTAAATTATATCATCAATATGTGCATAAGTCAATTTAATAATGAAGAATAATTAAAGCTTATTATCTTCTATTTTAGAAAGATAATTTTAATGAAATTTAATTATAAGATTTATGATAAGAAACTTTTAATCATAATTATCGCGTTTAATAAATAATAAATATATTTAAAAGAATCTAAGTATTTTGTGAAAGTATATACGAATCATAAAAATCTATTATACTTCATTATTATTAAGATATTGAACAGATATCAGATATAATAATCTAAGCTGTTATTAATTTATAACTTTAGAATTTTCTATCGAAAAAGAAATAATAATGTTAAAGCTAATACTTTAAGTTATCGAGTAAATCACGCCCGAGATATTAAACCCGCTTTATAATTAGTCTTACGCGAGAATAAAAACGGATTTATAATATATAATAATATTATAATCGTTTCGACATTTCAGATCTCTGATTAAGATTAGAAAGATCGAATTATTAGATTATATTCAAACAATTATTTATCTCGTAAGATTTAGAAAAATTTTAAAAAATATTCAATCTTCTAAAAACAAGATAGCAAACTGATCTTATATAAAGAACTGATATATATTATAAATTAAGTAAAAAAAACAATTATTCAATAATATTATAAGAAAATATCTTATAAATATTAAGAAATAGAAAAGACTCTAAAACATATTTTCAGATTCTATTATTTTTTAGAAATAAATAAAGCGGTTCGATAATAAATTGCTAACTGCGATATTTATTAGAAAATCAAGTACTTCTGATATAAATTATACGGAGAGATGCAGTCTCCAAAACAATTTAAAGAAGCATAAAAATTTATTACATTGAACTTTATTATTAAGTTATTATTATCTAAGAACTTAATAACTAATATTAATTATAATAGCATTCTAATTATTATTAATAGATTGATAAAGTATATCTACTTCATCAATTATATAGAAGTATCGAACGCCGAAGACTTAATCTACACATTTTTACGAATAATATTCGCAAATCACGATATATTAGTAGAGATTATCTCTGATCAGAATAAACTGTTCACTTCTAAATTCTGAAAGTTATTAATGAATCAACTCGAAATTAAATATAAGCTATTTACAGTCTATCATTTATAAATAGATAAATAAACTGAGAGAATTAATTAGATATTAGAACAATATCTACAATATTATATGAACTATCGTTAGAATAACTAGATAATACTTTTATTACTAATATAATTCGTATATAATAGTGCTTCAGTAGTAACTAAAGTGTCATTATTCTATACTAATTACAAATAAGAATCAATTCTGTATAAATAATTAAGAGAAATAAAATAACTTACACAAAAATCAGTTATTAATATATAACTATTAATTAATCTGCATTAAGAATTAATAAAAGATCTTGAATTTATTAATCAGAAGTCTAATATATATTATAACTCTAAAAGAATTGACAAATCAAATCTTAAAAAGAGAGATTTAATATATTTACTTCGCCGAAATATTAAAATCAAAAGATTTAGTATAAAACTAAATCACACAAAATTTAATTCTTATTTAATTTAGAAAGTCTTAAATAAATTAATTTATAGACTCAAACTCTTAAATAATATAAGAATTCATTCTATATTCGACATTTCTCTCTTGAAATCTATATTAAAGAATGTTAAATAAACTTTAATTTAATTAGATAATTAAGATTAGAAGTATAAGATAGAAAAAGTGCTCGATGATTAAGAGATTAAAGATAAAACTTATTATCTGATAAAATAATTAAATTATAATATATTAGAAAATATATAGAAATCAGAAACGAATCTCAGTCTCACGATTCTTAAGAATTATCACCGCCGGAATCCTCAATATAAGAAGAATTAAAGAAAGCAGTCAGCTGCTCTTTATTAAAAGCGATATTCAATTTCGTATTGACTGACAATTCTTTCTTCTCCGAATATTTCTCTTTCTAATTAAGCTCTTTTAAAGATTTAATCTTCTAAGCAATTATCTTACTTTAAGTCATCTGAAGAGACTTAATAAGAGAGTTCAGACTCGCTGTTTTCGCAGTATTTTATTAAAGATGAAGAAGAGTTATCTTTCGTGCAGTCTTTAAGCACAGCTCTTTCTATTGTAATCTTTAAAAGTTAATCTTTAAGAAGTTATTATTATAATGAATATTATAATGAGTATACTTCAAACACTTTAAGACATTTTTAGAAAATATATAGAGATAATCCCGCTTAGCGTAAATAGAATACGCAATTATGATTAACACTCTCAATAAAGTTATTTTCTTTATCTGAATCTGACATCATTTATAAGAGAAAGATTTATTAATATAATATTGAGACATAATAAAGAAAGAAGAAAGTAAAAATTATTAAAATTATGAAGATAAGTTTAAATAGTTTGAGAGATTAAGCTAATTCAGAAGGATATAGTGTTACAGCTATCGATTAGCAATTGATAGACTCGACTTTAACTATCGAAGTCTTGATAGATAGTTAAGATAATAGATCTTACAGATAAATATCTTCTAAAATTACGAAGATCTGATTTAGAAAGTTATATTTAATTAGAATAATTAAAGATGAATATTAAGATAAGTGCTCGAGAATACTTAAGAAGAGCACTTAGAAATAAGTGCTTAAAAGTGCTTGAGAAGAGCATTTAAAAGTACTGTATACAACTTATTAATAATAATTATATAAATAATTATTTATTTTATAGTTTTATAATCTTGTTCTTCTTTCGTAATTAACTTATATTATTAATTACAATCTGCTCTTGATTCTTTTATATAAGAACAGTAATTTCTATTCACAACTCTTTAATATCTGAATCTTATTATAGCTAGTCTTAATAGTTTCTAATAATAAGCTTATATAATATCTTCTTATCTTTCTTAATAAGAATAGTGTGTCTTATATATATATTATTAGATAATTTCGCAGTATTCTTTTTTAAGAATATTTTAATATAATCTTTAAGCTCTTTTAATCGCTATATAATAATCACTTTTATAAAGTAAAGATCTATAAAATAACGCTATATTGAATTTATAAAGCTTTCGTATATATCTTATATAATACTTTCTAAATCTTCGCATATCTCTAATATAATTCTTATAGATATGATATATATTATATAAATTAGAGCGACAACTCTTTTAAGCTTTAATATCTTTATAATGTCTATTTTATAACTTTTCTTACTTTCGCGATAAAATTATTCGCGTTATTTAAAGTAATAATTTGAATTTATATTAAAGATTTAGAATCAGCTTAATATAATATTATATCTTTAAATATTTATAATTATTGATTGATTATTCTTACTCCTATTTAGTCTATAACTAATGAGGGATTCTGTGTGTTTATGTAATAGGGAATCCTTTAAGGAATAAAACCTACTACTATACTATGTTTCCGGCAGTTGATTTCCATTCTATATCGCGTAGTCTCTCCCGATTTCTAGTATCGAGTTCTAATAACTTCTTATAAATTCTAATAGTTTCTTTCTACCCCGCCTAAGAGTCTAAAACTCCCCTTCATATCACGCCCGGAAATCTATTCAAGAACAACTTATGATATCTGCACTCATAATACTTTAATTTTAATATTCTGCGTTAAAGATTGAAGTCTATCGCAGCTCATTATAAATCGTTATTAAGATCTGAGAGTGTTTTGCCTGCTATATAACATCTCTTATTGTGTAATAATCGGAATAGTTAGAGTCTAGTTACTATCTTCTATAACTTATCATCATTATTTCATATAAACTATAGTCTTTATAGTAAGAGTAAAGCTTTCTATAATATAATCGCAGAAGTTAATAACGCTCTTATAAGAACTTGTAACTCAAACTCTTCTCTAACTCATTTTCATATCACAGAAAATAGAGAATTATTATTTTGTCTAGTAGAGTCTCTTCGCAATCAGATTCAGTCTCCTATCACTTATATATTTCTATCGTAATCTTTCTCTTCTCCTTATATAACCCGCACTATAAGATCGGGTAGGAAAAACGACTGTTTCTGTGAAAGGAAGATCGAATTTCGTACGATCGCATAATTATAATTTCTCTCGTAAATAGATGATTTCCTCGTAAGCTCTCGTATCTATTTATTTATTATATGCTTGTCTATTCTGTGCGTTTATAAAGATAACTTTTCGTAGCCTTCACTTTCTAATTTTTATTTTTGAGCTCATCTTAATTTTATCGCAGAGCGGCTAGTTACGCTGAATACCGCGTGAAGATATGAGCTCATCATCTTACTAACTGTGATCAGTTCATCAGTCAGACTCTGCGTTCTCGTAAAGAGCTATTTATAATTATAAAGTCTATTTAATAGTAGTAATTCTTGTTTCTTATCTAATGCAGACTGATATCAATTTATGTAAACATTTCTTAAGAAGGATTTTAGCTCTTCTTATTCATTAAATAAGATTATATATGTTAAACTGAAAATTTCATTATATATAACTTAAAATAGACTAAATAACTCGTTCAGCCCTTCTATTATTAATAAATACCCGCCACTTTTATATTTACTCTTAACTATTAAGCTAGAATATATTAATTTACTTTCTTCAGAAATAATATATTAATTCTTATATAATTCATCTTTAGTTTCTAAATTAGAAACTTTTAAGTAGAGTGAAGATTAAAATAGAATTTAAATCTGCGCACATTCTATAAAAAAATCTGTTATCCCGCATAGAAAAACAGAATGTGCGATCATATTATGATGTTATCATTATGTCACAACCCCAATCTATAAAGTCTATTTAATAAGATTATAATACTTCTATTAAATTTATCACGTTCGCTTTAATTATATATTAATTATATATTATAATAAATTGATTATTTAAGATTATTATATTTATAAATATAGAATTCACTTAAATATCTTCTTTAATAATTACTTTTTATAATAGAAAACATTCTTAAACATCTATATTTAAGAGTGTGAATAATCTATAAATATTATATTTATTTTATAATATAATATTAATAATTATATATTGCGTTAATTTTGTATCTCTAGAATTTATATTTAATATTATAGATGTAATTATAATATCAGAATCTATTTTTTTATTAATATTAATAAGAAATTGATTTTTCTTAACACTTTATAATCTTAACAAAGATGATTAGATTTTTCATAATTATAATAGATCACGCTATTACTTCTTATATTTTTAATAGATATTAATTCTACTTTAATTAAAGTTAAATTGAAATAATAATCTATATTATAATTAAGTTTATATTCGCGTTAAAAACGCCCGCGAAAAACATGCGTTTCGCGTGTACTTTTATTTAATATAATATTCGCTAAATTAATATAAGATTTATCTTTACTTTTTATAAATAACTCTTAAATTAATTCTTCTTATTATTATATCGCGATTATAATTTACTTATAAAATATAATAATTCTATTCTCTTTTAAGATCTCTTTACAGATCTCTAATATAAGATAAGTAAGCAGTTATTATATCTTATATTCTTTCTTAATTATTAGTAAAATATCTTTTTCAAGATTCTTAATAAAAGTTATAATATCTTAAATTAATTATTAAGATTATTACTTAATAATTTTAAGCTGAATTAATATATATTATATACGATTAATAGAGTTAATAATTAGACTTTAATATTACTTTATATATTTATCTTAGATTATAATTAAAATTATATTATTAATTTAGAATTCACACGCTTTATCTTATAAATAAATTACTGCTTGATTAATAAAATTAATCTTGTTTATAAATAGTAGTGTGTATATATAAGTCTTTTAGTTATTCTTATAATTAATTACGTTTTTAAAATTCTTTATAAAATAATATAAAGATTAAGTAATATAAATCAGATATAATAAAGAAGTATAAGAATGAGTAGAGAAAGTAACTTATTTATAATAAATAAGTAATTCTATAATTTCTATAAGATTTATAGATATTTTATTTGTGAGTTCAAATTTTATTACAGTAATATCTTTAAGTATTCTCTTCTCTTAAATCTACTTACATAAACACTTATAATATTATCTAATAATCTTTTATTTATTATTATTATTAATAAAAAGCGCAGACTACTTATCTATTATTAAATTAATATTTCTATTATTAATTAATCTTTCTTCATCTTTATTAGTTATATCAGTTCCGCTTCATATCTTTATTATTATATTAAAAAATCTCTATTAAACAATTTATTAAATAAGCGATCTGAATATTAAGAAATTATTTAGAATTAGGCGGGTAATAGATATTCTTTATATATATATAAGAATTCGAGATATAGAAGTTTATAAGTATATAAGTAATATGCGAAAGATATATTAAGAGCGTGTATAATAAATATATAATAACGACCCTCTTATATTATAAGAATAGATTATTGATATATAAAGATTTATTTTTATAATTAGCTTATATCTATATATTAAAATTGAGTCTTAGCGCTTTTTAATAGAGTATCTTCTTTATAATCATTATTAATAAAGCTTTATACTGTGAGAGATATATTATTTATATATTATATTATTATATTACTTAATCTCTTAATATTTCTAATTTTTTTAAATGATTTCAGTCTCTTAAGTAGAAAAGCCGTCCGATACTAATATTAAATACTTATTATTATAAGTTACTACAATTATAAATAACAGTTGTATATAAGAGATAATTATAAATTAAATAATGAAAAGTCAATTATTTTATTATATATATAATATGATGAAGCTTCTGATGAGCTCGCATTAAACAGCTGTATTATAATAATATATAATAGCTGAAATAATGAATTCTTGTCTTTTTATAATATTCGATATGAGTACTCTCTTTAAGAGAAAATTAAATAGAATTCGTGATATTATAATGAGCGGTAAAAACTCTGCGTAACGCCCGCGATATATAGGCGGATTATCTTTCTTATAATATTATTATAATTCAGTATCTTCAGATCTGCTTAATAGTTAAAGAAGATTAAGCGCATGTTTATTTACTAAACTAAGAGTATATAATCGTGTGATTATATTATATAAGCTTCTAAATATAATTAGACGGATTGGATCTATAAACGTGTTAATAAAAAAATACAGATTAAAATTTTATCACTTTATATTAATAATCTTATAATCTTAATATCTGAGATTTTTAATCTCTTTTATTATTTACCTGCGTAATATTAGAGTTACGTAAGCGAGACTCTTTTATAAGTTAAGTAATCAGTAACTCATAAGTCTTTAAAGAAGTAGAAATCATTCTTTATAATATTACGAAATCTATATTATAAGATTAATATACTGTGAGAATTAAAGAAGATCTGGCGTATAAAGTAGAATATGATGATTTACAAGAAATGTTTAAGTAAGAAGAATGAAAGACGTATATAATAAACACGCGAGATAGTGATAGAATTAGATGATGATATAATAGAGAAAATATCGCGAAGTCTTCTCAATAATTAAAAAACTTAAAATCAATAATCCTGTTAGATTTTTTCTTATTAAAGATTTTTATTAACACATGAAAAATGTAAATATTACAGTTCTAAGATAGTTATATAAGTTAAGATTTTTCTGAAGAGATTTCGTTCAGATTTATATAGAGAAATAATCAGTCTATATTGACTAGTTTAATAAGATAGAATAGACTTTAAAATTAAGAAATTATCTATCTAACAGCTATAAAAATAATAGTTAGTGATATTTATAATTAACATTTCTATCTTAACTTCTTTATAACTATTTCTGCGTTTATAGATTTATTTATAATATCTTTATAATAGACTACTCTTTTTTCAATTTCTATAAAATATTAAAATCTTCTTTTTTAATAATTATTAATTCTGAATAGTTTCTAATTATATATTTTAGCTGTTAATATTTATAACATTAAAACTTCTTATAATCTATCTTAATTATATAAAATAGAGATAATCTAATTAATCTAGTCATATTAATTAGCTTATTAATTAATTATTAAAAAGCGTTAGAATTTAGTCTTAACACGCAAATATAAGCTGATTATAGAAGTAAATCTTTATATATTAATGATTTATTCTTATAATATAAGAGGGTCGTTATTATATATTTATTATATACACTCTTAAAATATCTTTTATATATTACTCGCATGCTTATAAACTTCTATATCTCAGATTTCTATATATATATAAAAGATGTCTACTGCTCATCTAATTCTAAATAACTTCTTAATATTCAGATCGCTCTATTTAATAAATTATTTAATAGAGATCTTTTAATATAATAATAAAGATATAAAGCGGAACTAATATAATTAATAAAGATGAAGAAAGGTTAATTAATAATATAGATATTAATTTAGTAGTAGATAAGTAATTTACATCTTCTATTAACAATAATAATAAATAGAAAACTATTAAATAATATTATAAGCGCTTATATAAGTAGATTTAAAAGAAGAGAATACTTAAAAATATTATTATAATAGAATCTAAACTTATAAATAAAACGCTTATAAATCTTATAAAAATTATAGAACTACTTATTTATTATAAATAAGTCACTTTCTTTGTTTATTCTTACACTTCTCTATTATATTTAATTTATATTATAAAATCTCTATATTATTTTATAAAGAATCTTAAAGATATAATTAATTATAAGAATAACTAAAAGATTTATATATACACGCTATTATTTATAAATAAGATTAATCTTATTAATTAAGCAGTAATCTATTTATAAGATAAAGTATATAAATTCTAAATTAATAATATAATTTTAATTTTAATTTAAGATGAATATATAAAGTAGTATTAAAGTCTGATTATTAACTCTATTAATTATATATAATATATATTAATTTAACTTAAAATTATTAAATAACAATCTTAATAATTGATTTAAGATATTATAACTCTTATTAAAAGTCTTGAAAAATATATTTTTATTAATAATTAAGAAAGAATATAAAATATAATAACTACTTACTTATCTTATATTAAAGATTTACTGTTAGAAAGCGTCAAGACTCAGTCTTAACACGCAGATATAAGCTAATTACAGAAGTAAATTTCTATAGACTAGCGATCTATTCTTATAGCATAAGAGAGTCGTTATTATATATTTATTATATATGCTCTTAACATATCTTTCGCATATTTCTCGTATGCTTATAAACTTCTATATCTCGGATTCTTATATACACGTGAAGAATATTTACTGCTCGTCTGATCTCAGATAGTCCTCTTAATATTTATAGAGAGATTTTAAAAGAGAATAGAATTATTATATCTTATAAGTAGATTATAATTATAATATAATAATAAGAAGAATTAATTTAAGAGTCGCTTATAAAGAGTAAAGATAAGTCTTATATTAATCTAACTAATATTATATTAGATAAAAGCGCACATGAAATATATACTTTTTATAAATATTTTTAACGCGAATATAAATTCAGTTATAATATAGATTATTATTTTAATTCAGCTCTAATTAAAAT
>JAABUK010009158.1_pt1 | contig 13631 bp, 19 predicted proteins | sample 5559141 | NCBI WGS metagenome assembly JAABUK01 (sample SAMN10711869, study PRJNA513367) | rock metagenome | isolation source: Antarctica rocks | place: Antarctica: Victoria Land, Pudding Butte nord | collected 2016-01-03
TGTGACGCAGCGGCTCATCGCTCCTGTGTCCTTCTTCCTGATGCAAGACTTCTTTGCGCAGAATGAGGGGCGACACTCCGTTGCCACATCTGCAGGCCGCGGCACGTGGAGAGCCATTTCGGCATGGTCGCCCCGGAGAGCATCGAGCGGCTGTACAGGCGGGAGCTGGGCGGCGGCGCGCTCTTGGACATCGGCGTCTACCCCTTGTCCTTCATCCAGGTGCTTCTACCTTATCAACTGCACAACGCTGTCGCGCATAGGGATAGGCATCAGCGTCGGCACTTTGTCACTCGGTAACGTGTCAAGAGACGCTTCCCTCACAAGCTGCTCAGCACTAGTGTGTGCCCGAGGTTGTGGCTGGCCTGCAATGTCCCTCCAATCCTGCCAAGCCTGTTTTGTCCTGCCGCATCTGCTTTGGTCGCTGCATGCTGACAGATCGCTGGCGAAATTTGTCTTGCAAGCGCAGTACATCTACGAGGGCGAGGAGCCGACAGACGTGCAGGCGTCGGCGTTCCTGAAGGACGGCATCGACGTCCTCGGCAGCACGCTCCTCAAGTGCGCCTCGCCCATACCCCTTGTTTTCTGTGCACAGATGCAAAACGTGTCAAGGCATTGTCCTCGGCATCCGGCTCCTAGAGTATGCAGACCGCTGAATGGTGTTTTCAACAGGGTCACACCATTCAGCATTGCTCCAATTGCCGAGTGCCTGATTCCACGAAACTCATGCACAAACCTTGAGAATAGCCTGCGCTGACCTGCCTGCATGTTGAATTGCTCGCAAGTTCGAACGACCGTGGCCGCGCTGACTGTAGGTACCCGGAGGGGAAATCAGCGACAGGTGCTTTCATGCTTTGCTTCGACCTTGTACAATGCGCAGCCCTTGCTGCTGCCTTTTCAGCAGGGCTGACAAGACACACTTATCGCTGCAAGGAGCAGCATGCCAGCCTGCACAAGCAAGTGCAGCGTCATCTGTGCAACAGCCACAAGGTCCAAGCAGCCCGGTGTGCCAAGCGCCGTATGTTTGAACCTTTTGCAGCCACCTGGAGCTTCCAGATCGCCGCCGCCAACAGCGCCACGGTGTTTGGCGATGCGGGCCGCCTCGAGGTGCCCGACTCGCACGCGCCCTCCGAGCTGACCATCATCGAAGTCAAGTGAGGTTTAATTGTTAATTCTGCGTGTGTTTCCTCGTACTCTACACCCGGAAGTGTCGTCGCTCCGCCAGAACGGAGTGGCGTCACCCTGCGAATGCCAATGTGCCTGGCAGCACGCTTGCTGTGCCAGCTGCCATAGCGTGGCATGCTTGAGTATATCAGCTGGCAAAGATGTTGACGCTGCCGTCAGCACTGCGCAGGGGCAGCGGGCCAGGCGCGCACGACTGAATCCGCGTTGCTGCCTCATGGTTCGGAAGGGGGGTTTCATTATTATCCCCAGACATTCAGCGGCGGTGTGCCTGACACGCAGGGGCAGCGGGCCGGGCGCCAAGGAGGAGAGGCGCACGATCAAGTTTGCGCTGCCGCCGGTGCCGAAGTCGGTGACCCACGGCCTGCCGGAGGCCAAGGGCTTCCACTTCCCCGCATCTGAGGGCTTCATCTTCGAGGCCGCCGCTGGTGAGGGTGCAATTTGTGAAGCAATGCCAACAAAACTGTTGCCACTTCCCCTCTCCGACGTCTTCATCTTCGAGGCCGCCGCCGGTGAGAGATTAAGGTTTGGAGTTGAGAATGTTTCCGCGATAGATTTTTCACTTGCCCGCCTGGGAGAATTTTGTCAATTCAAGCCGTCGCTGATGAGGGTGGAGGATTTGGGAAACCTGGGGCACAACATGGTGGAGAGGACGTGTACAGAACCCGCACCACACACACTCAGGATCGTTGTACATGCGATCTGATGAAACCTGCTGTCATGTGCCGCAGTCCACGGAGCAGTGCTGAACAAGACGCTGCAGATGCATGGCGATGTGCCGCTGCATCAGACAGGCGAGACCATGTCTTTGCTGCACCGTGCCTGGCGCGGGTGCTCTTGCTGCTGCCCATGGCTTGCACCTCGAAGAACTTCACTGACGCTTGAGTTTGCCGGCGGTCTGTTGCGGGTGCAGCTGGTGAACAGCGCCTTCCTCCACAGCAGCTGACGCTGTTTCGTGATCCCGCAGTGGCGCTGATGAAGCTGTGCGACACGATCCGGACAAAGATCGGGGTGGACTACGATGTGGCCCTGAAGAAGTTCGTGGAGTAGGGTCTATTTGGTCACCTGCAATTCTTTTGCCGGCGCAACGCCCATGGCGGGCGGCGCGCAGCTGGGGCAGGCTTCAAAGAGGATGCACATGAAATTTCCAAATATTAAAGTTCCCTGGTCTAGATTGGACTGTACAAACGCATGCTGTAGCGTGTTCAAAACATTGCCTAGGTAGAGACTGGTCGGCACCACAGCGGGATATAGCAACATGTACACAGCAGTTGAAAATAGACGTGGTGTGGAATGGGGGACATGAATATGGGAAGCTCGAGTTACACTTGAAACCTGACTGTACACAGCCTGTTGACAGAAAGCAACACCTGACGACTCTTTCTCCGGCAGCAGGTCTCCGCGTGCACGCACCTTTGGTGAAAACAGACAGGCGAAGGACTAGCATTCTCAGCATGTTTCATGGTCATATTGTTCCACAGCAGGCTCACGACATCCAAGCCTACCTCCGGGCCTCACCGGCCTCCAGCATTCGGCATGCTGACCACAGATGGCATGTCAACAATGTTGCAACAACAATCCCGCGCGCCCGGAGACGCACCCTCACATCCGCCGCCTGAACTTTTTCATGTCGCACAGCTGGCTGCTTTGGCCCCGCCACCTTGCTCACGGTCCAGGTCGATCACGAATGTTACCTGCATAGTGCAACAGCTCGTAATAAAGGCCAGCAAGGCGTTGGTGGAATCTTGGATTCATGTTTTGATCATGTCTGCTCTCAGGGAAGGTGTGGTAACTGCAGCTCTGCTTTTGCAGACTCAGATTAGCGTATATATATTTTCCAGCATCACTGAGCGGACTGTGCGACTGTCACATGTGATGCAGCTGCGCAAGCGGTGAAGCAAGGCAAGACAAAACTCCTTCACGTCAAGGACAACACTTGCTGCTGCCTTCACGCATGCCTCTCCAGCGGGACAGAACTCTGAACCAATCACGAATGTGAGTAAACCTACATGAAAATCAATACTTGTGTGTTGTGTTTAAAAAGCAGGTTGTGCATGGCATCCTGCCATCTAATCGCTGGAGAGGCTCGCCATCGAAGATGTGCACCTGTCGGGGAGGAGGCGCGGCTGAGGGTGCTGCCGCCCCGCTGCGCCGCCGCGGACTGCACCTCCCGCAGCGGCTTGCCGGCAGAGGCGGCGTTGGCACCGCCCCGCCGCTCCGACGCCGCCCCTGCCGACCGCGCCGCTTTGCCCTCCGCTGGGTGACTGCCGGGCCCGCGGCTGGGCAGCCGCTCGGCAGGGCCCCTGCTGGACGGTCGGTCAGCTGAGCCGCGTTCACCGAGCCGGTCCTTTGCGGAAATGCGCTCCACCATGCCCGGCCGGGGGCGCGAGATGCGGGCATCGCCGCCGCCGCTGCCCGGCCTTGCAGAAGCCGCGTCCGGAGCGGGGGGCAGCGCCGGCGGCAGCGGCAGCGCCGGCGACGGCGCGCGGCCGCTGCGGCGGTCGTCCGTCGGCGTTAGGCGGCTGCGCTTCAGGGCGGGATCTGCATGCAATGGAACAGGACCGTCAACACAGCCAGAACTTGTTGGCTAGCCAGTGCTTGAACGAGGCTTGGTTGCGTGTGGTAGCCTTTGCCTCAGCCCGCCACAGCACGAGATCTCCTGGAGAGCCCTGGAACACACCACAGCAACGTTCAATTCTGTACTTTTTGCCGTTTCCACTATTTGCTGCCAGTGCGCTGCTCCCCACCCATGCTGCCTTTGCCCTTTCTACCTGCTGGACGCTGCTACAGAGTCTGCCATTGTTCTGCCACAGCGGCTGAACCCCCCACTGTCCCGGCCCCTGGCGGTGCCTCGCTGACACATTGCTGGGTTTTGCGGCGCCAGGATGAGCAGCTGGCACCACAGCGGCAGCTGCCAGCAGCGCCGCTCTCGCACACGCTGAACGCTTGCCCAAGCGATGGCACAGCATGTGCGTGCACAGCAACACGGCAGGTGCAGCGGCGCGCCCTGAGCGAGGGTTCAGGCTTGCACCCCCCACAGCGAGCAAGCAGCGCCGTGGCATCCTGCTGCTGCCAGCTGTCCGGCAAGCTGTTCTGCAAGCCGCTCTTCAACGTTCTGCAAGCCGCACTTCAAGTGAAGCTATGCCGCTGCTCTGGAGCTGAAGTGCTGCCACCCAACTGCTGTCGCTGTGGGCCTGCCGCCGGGAGCGGAGCTGAGCGGCGCAGCTGCCTGCCAGAATTGCTGTTGATCCTCGGGCTGCTGCCGACAGGCTGGCTCCTCAACTGAGCTGACCGCTGCAGCAGCTGCGACTGCAGAGCTGGCCGGCAGGAGGCGGCAGATCCCAGCAGCACCAGCCCTGCACGCATCCGAGCCAGCTGGCGGGGCAAGGCACGGCACAGCATGGCACTGATCGCTCAAACATGCCGGCACAGCAGCGTCACAGGGGATGCTTGCTGAGCACTGTCTGACAGGCAACCCGCAGCACTGTACCTTGCCCTCGGAATGACGTCTGGCTGTTCAGAATTCGGCTCTGAGAAGCCAACACAGCCAAGTGGCTGTGCTGCAGGGCTGTCACCGACAGGCGACTGCTGTCTGCGCCGGGGCGAAGGTTGTGTGCCCTAGAGGAGCAAGACAGATATAGTCAGTTTTATAAAACTTGAAGATGGTTAGTCGGTATCCTTCCAGTGGCTATTGAAGGCGGAGCCAAGAGACTGTCCAGCATTCATAGTGCCAAAGGAGTGGGAGGCGTCGAAGAAAGGTCCTGAGATTCTCCGAGTGGCAACCGAGCTCCAGGCTCCTATGTGATCTGTCAGTTGGCACTGTCAGAAAGAAGCAGCAGGCACTAGTCACAGCAGACACCAGAGGTCGGGCGTACCTGAGTCAGAGGGGAGTGCACGCTCGCGCTTCCGCTCGTACTCGCCCGGTTCCCGCCGCCGGCCGTCGGCAGAATCTCGGCCGTCCCGGGCCTCTCGGCCCCTGTCGCGCCCCTCCCGCCTGGCGTCCGCCACACCACTGGGCGCCCGCTCGGCAACTGAGCCACGGCTGCCGCGCTCGCGGCTGCGGCTGCGCCGTTGCCGGTCGCCGCCGGGGACACGATCATCCTCCCGGCGGCTGCGGCTGCCGCCACGGTGGCCATTGCTGGCGCGGTCCGGCTCGCGGCCGCGGGGCCGGCTGGTCCCCCTGTCGCGTCCAGAGTCGCGGTCCTGGCGGCGAGAGGGGGCCGCCGTGGAGGCGTCTCTGGCACGCTCAGCGGAGCGGGAGCCCTGGCGCCGGTCTGACCGCTCGTCCTCCTCACTGCGGCTGCGGCTGCGGTGCCGCGAGCGGCTGCCGCTGGCCTGGCCGTCGTCCCTTGCCTGCGTGCATGGAACAGAGGTTGACGAGCAGGCAACACAGGTCACTCTCCAGCATGCTGAGGGCATCCGCAAGGTTGCTATCGGTAAGGGTGCGTGGCGCCATTGAGCTGTCAGAATACGAATACATAGCCCTCAGGTGATCAGGGGTTGATTTATTGCTCATCATCCAGCCGCGGCGTCCAAGTTCTGTCATGCCTTAGAAAACAGTAGAGGCTCCTTCCTGATGCACCTGTGTGCTAGTGCGACATCAAACATGACGAACCTGGTGGGGGCCTGATGTGCCGGCTGCGTCGGCACCGCCGCTGCCGCCGCCCGTGCCGTCCCGCACATCAACAGAGCCAGAGCCAGCGGGGCCGCGGCTGGTGCTGGCGCCGCCGCCGTTCGGCAACGGCCCCGCGCTCACCGAGCCGCCGCCGACAGACGCCGCCCCGCCCGGCGGCGACGGCGGCGCGGACAGCGGTGATGCGGCGGCGGCGGCGGAACTCTGCCGCGGCGCCGAGGAGCCCGGAGCCCGGGCGGCACGGCCCAGGGGCACATACACCGCGTGCGGCATGGCGTAGAGGTTGTGGATTTCCGCGGCCACTTCCAGAAGGTCGGGCTTGGACACCGAGCACAGGTCCCACCAGCTGCCGCCGGGGCTCTCCGGCAGCACCACCTGCGCAGCAGCGCCAAAGCAGACGTTGGCGCAGAATTGATGAGGTAGCGGTATTGCATGCAGGAAAGCTGCCATATGTTGATCTGTCGGCATGCAGCAGCACGGGCGGTAAAGCTGTGAGTACCACCGAGGCCCAAGTGCCATTCTGCCCCAAAGCGCAGTGCACAGGGAGCGAATGCGCAAGGATGGCTGCGGTGCATAGGCTTACTTGAGTGGGTGCTCTGGTGCGCACCTGCTTCCGGCGCGCCGCCAGGAAGATGATGCCGCAGGCGACCACCTCGCTCTTGAAGCGCACGCACAGATTGGTTCGCAAGCTGCAGGGAAGCAGACAACTGCGTCAGCGCCTGTCTTGCCAACCAAGAAACTATGGAGACCGGGAAGCTGACAATGTCCGAGGAGACCAGCGGAACGCAGCAGGAATGCCATCCCAAGTCGTAGCACAACATCAAGATGCACTTGCAGGCAGGAACACTGACTAGTCTCCACAGGCCCTCAACAAATGCCCACTCAGGGATTACGCACAAGAGACCAGCAGAAAAGGTTTACAATTGGAAAACTCTATAGAGGACACATTACCTGTCGTTGGTCAGGTTCCAGGCCTCCTGCAGCAGATCGGGTGACACCTCCAGTATCTGCAGCAGGCTCAGCACGAACTTGTGCGGGTGCTCCACGTGCGTCACGAAGCCAAAGGCGCGCAGCATGCTCTTCTCGATGCGGAACACGTCTTGCTTCAGGTTCTCGAACCTCTGCGCGCAGGAGAGACGCAATATAGCGTCAGCCACAATCGCTGCATGCTACCACAGCACTGCCATTGAATATGCACTGCACTAGTGGTCCATTGCCCCAATGGAAGAGCTGAACAGCAGGGCAGCGGCAGCAATGCGGGGTCGGCAGCAGTAGTGGAGGGGCGCGGACCTGAGAGTGGGGGTCGAGGAGGTCCAGGGGACCGTCAGCCTCGGCGCGGCAGTCTATCCGCGCAAAGACGGCAAGCACATCACGGAACTTGCGGGGTGCCTCCTCCAGCTTTGACGCCAGCCACGTCGCCGTGATTGCCACCCGCTGCATCAGCAGAACCAGCGATATCACCAGCGAGTCACTTGGTAAAGAGGCAGCGACAGGTCACAGCAGGTTACTCAGGAAGATGCACCACATTGCTCATTGCGGCAGGGGTGACAGCTCGATTTTTCAAAACGATTGTTCTTTGGCCGGCTGTGGGCAGCGAGGCTGGTACCTTGACGTCAAAGTCGGTCATGGACTGCTTACAGTAGAATCGGTGCAGCAGGACCTGTCCCGTGGCGGCCACCACCTGCAGCATCGCAGGTTACCACATGAGCTTCCAGCGCCTCCAACCAAAGATCGTTCCGTCAGTCACAGGACAGCAGCATGTCAAAGTCGAGACACTGCCTGCAAATGCACGTGAATGCAGTTCTTCGTGCGAGTTCGTTTTCGCCGCATGCGATTCTCAGGAGTTCACCTGCGGCAACTTGAGGTACAGGACGCCGAGCTGCACACGCTCGCAGCCAAAGATGCGCAGCGAGGTTTCCGTCTCAGCGTCCACGCCGGCGCGCCACGACGGGCTGTCATGCAGCAGCTCATCCTTGCTGAGGTAGAAGTTGTCTGCGAAGAGAAAGGCTGCGTCAGTGGTGGCAGGAGCCGCATCAGGATATTTTGGCACTTTTGACAGTGGTGCGGCGACGGCGTTTGCGAGGGCTGCAGGTGCTGGCAAGCTCCCAAGGCCAGCTCTTGAGTCAAAAGGTTCGAGATCAGCAGATGCAGGGTGCTTTCTGCAAGTCACAGTACAGAGACGAAGAAGCAGCTGACAGCGCAGAAAGCAGCACACCAATCAAGCCGTGAGAGCTGCCGCGCGGGGGCATGGCTGAGGCTCCCTCCTCCCGCAGTTCTGCTCAGCCCAGTCGCCGGCCGCCAAGCAGGAGCAGCTCTGCGAGTGCAGCGGGCGACTGCGACCCGAGCTGAGGCTGGCCCTGGTCATCGCAGAAGGTGGGCTGGCACTGCCATCGGGGCAGCCTGCGCCGCGAGGGCGCCCGCTTGCAGGCGCAGCAGAGGAGCGTCTGCGGATGGTTCAATCAGAGTGCAGGTGTCACCCAACGGCAGGCGGTCAGAGCCCCACACAGCGGTTGCTGGGAGCGGTTCGTAAGCGATTGTGACAAAACGGGTGTCCAAGCCAAGGGAGAAAGGGGCGAGCTGGCCATGGCACAGCGACGCAGGCTGGGTTTAGGGTTTTCATCCACTTTGCAGCCCCTCTGCTTCGCTCTGCAGCTCAACGACGTGCGCTTGGCCTAGTTGCAGGCGCCTCAAAACTCTCAGCTGTGTGGAGTGACTTAGAAAGGTCCCGACAGACATATCAGCCGCCATGGCATTCTCGATGACGTCCCTGAAGATGCACTTGCCCACCTGCCGCCTGCAGCAGCGAAGCAGCGCTACACGCCCCAGCACAGCCCCGGCAGCCTTTGCGCCGATGACCAGCCTCAACAGCGGCCTCAGGCGGCCACTGCATAATGGTGCGTGGATCGCAGCCGTTGCCACGGGATGGGAGTGCATTCGGGAGCAGGATAGCATTCAGCAAACAAGCGAGTATGTCGGAAGCAATGCTGCTTCTGTCGCAAGGTGTCAGATGTTTCCAGATAATGACCGTTACTTTTGCGTGACCGCAGGGAGCGCAGACTGCGGCATGCTGCACTGCCCGACAAATGGCGCCACCGTCTTTGCCATGCGGCACAGAAAGGGCGTCCCGAAGCTGAACAGGCCAGCTGACCAGCGGAAGGCGCTGCTGCGCAGCCTGACGACAGAGATCCTGCGCCACGGCAAAATCACGACGACGAAGGTGGGCTGCAGCTGGTTTGCGCACGAAACCTGTGAACAGTGGTCCGCCGCTCAGACACGGCGGTGCTGCTGATTACGTGCATGCCTCAAAGTTCGTGCTGAAACTTCGGGCCTGTCTCTCCTGTTCGATGCACCATACAGCGTCGCCGTCTGACTTCTTTCCACCACCTGCAGACGAAGGCCAAGGCAGTGCGGAAGTACGTCGACAAGATGATCCAGCTGGCAAAGGACGGCTCCCTCCACGCTCGGCGACAGGTGTGCGCGCAGGCTCGAGCGCTGGAAGCCCTGTTCATGTCGTACTCCAGCTCTCCAGGATGTTCGCTCGCCAGCGGCCCATGCTTCTGCGACATCCAGCACATCGAACAGGAAGTCACTGCGTCAGTGTGCCACCTCGCGCTTGTGCCGCATGCGTGCATGTTCAGCAGACATACGGATCGCAGTCCTTGAACCAGTTGGCATTCATGCGTGCAGGCGCTGGCGTACATCTACGACAAGGACATCGTCAAGTCGCTGTTCGAGGAGGCGCCAAAGCGGTACGGCGACCGCAGCGGCGGCTACTGCCGCGTGGTGACGGAAGTGCGCGTGCGGCGCGGCGACAGCGCCGAGATGGCGGTGATTGAGCTGGTCTGAGCGTTTGGGGAAAGAACGAACTTGTCGCTCATCGGGAAGTATGGCGTTTCAGACTATGCATCGAGCGTCTTGGGTCGTTGTAAGCAGTACATACGCATGGCCTCTGTTCATTAATCAGGAACCCTTCTGCTCGACCTTGACGAAACATTCACCCCCAAGCCCAAGTCGCCAACTCTTCCACTAGAGCCCAACTCTTCCACTAGAGTTCTACGATGCCCCCTGAGGCTCTCGCCCCCATAAATTGCAGAACAAGCAGTCTGTAACTTCCATCTATAGACATCTCTAGCAGGGCTGTTCCGCCAGCTCTTGAGGTCCGCCCACCCCCAGCGGCTGACTGTTTTTACTCCCGTTCACAGCGGCCAGGAACCAGCATGTCTGGACCCCCGCGCTACGGCCTCTGCAATTTTCGTCCTTCCCTCAGGAGTAGTCGTCGTTCTTCTGCCGCCAGATAAAGATCGCGGCGCCCAGCAGCGCGGCGGAGGCGATTGCAGTGCCCTTGTGCATGTGCGTGATGCTGGAGAAGAACTCATTGGGGGCGAAGCTGGACAGCATCTCCTGTTCCCGCACGGTGTACTTGCCCGCGGGCAGCTTAATGATCTGGTTGGCGGACAGCTTGTCCAGGTCCACGGTAGAGTTTAGCGCCTCCATTTCCACACGCGTGATCTTGCGCTTGGAGATGATGTCCTGTGCGAGAAAATTGATGATGGTCAAATGGCAGACAGCAAATTCGTGGAAAACGGTGGACAGCTTGTCCAGGTCCACGGTAGGGTTGAGCGCCTCCATTTCCACACGCGCGATCTTGCGCTTCGAGATGATGTCCTGCGCGGCAACCGAGACACAAGCATTGGTGAGAAGCGCTTTGAATGATGTGCGGCAGGGAGCGCGGCGCGGGCATGCCCAGTGTGTGTGGTGGACATGAGCATCACCGAGCTGCATTCATGTGGATACACATGATAGCGCTGTGCTCGCAACAAGCCGATGACCCGACTAAGCTTGAAATGAGCAAGCGCTCCACACCATGTTGGTGCGCCAGCACGAAGCAAGGCGGATTTGGTGCCGGCTTTGCAGAGCAATCCGATGTGCCTGTGCTCATGCTGCACGATCAAATGTTAATGTTCCCAGCAGCAGTAAACAGTAACAAAGCCAGGCTGCGGACAGTGGATTAAAGAAGAGGGCTCACTTCCAGGTTCTCGCCGGCGCGCACGGGGTAGGTGCGGTAGGTCCACGGGCCGATGCCCTCCAGGATCTCCTTGTCGCGCGAGGACAGCTTGCCGGCCGGCAACAGCAGCGTCTGACCCTCCACCAGGGCGTCGGGCGACGTGTTGTGGTTCAGCTTGATCAGCTGCTCCAGCGGCACCTCGCGCTTGGTGGCAATGCTGGCCAGGGTGTCCCCCTTGCGCACGGTGTATGGCCGCACCTGATCGGAACAGGACAGCGTATGATATAACGTTTCAATCATGGACGAGCGGATAACCCAAAGATCGCCCTGTGTCGAGTCTCTCAACACCCTCTGAACAGGATGTGCTCACCTTCAGCTCTGCCTTCGTGATCGCCCGCGTCTGCTGCCGGCTGGTGTGGTAGGCATGCTGCAGGACGCGGCCTGTGAATGCCGAGGAAGACAACGCGCCGGCGTTGAGGCCGGCCATTTGTCGAAACGCCGAGGCTAACTGATCGACTTCTTTATCGCGCTGACCCGACGCAACTCTGCCAAAGCCGGCCTTGCGCAGCCTTCTGCAAGCTTCCGAACAGTCCCAGCGATGACGGAGCTCCAGAGCAAACTGCAAGCTGTGGCAGGATCTACCAGCGGCACACTGGCTCCGATCATTTGTCCCGCGGATCTTTCCTCCTTTGCCGCGAAATTTGGCGAAATGCTCCGCGTGCTGAGCTTCCCAAGCGAGCAATTCGATGCCCTTGCACTTTGCACATGCACTCTCATCAAGGACGTATCATCCACGGCTGCCCACGTCTCGCTCACACTCGCACTCTCCGCCTGACTGCACATAATGGACATCAGCAGCAACGCGCCCTTCGTGAACCGGGACATGCTGGGCCAGTTTGTGCAGCGCCGGGTGCGCCTCGTGGGGCACGTCGAGTCTTTTGACGGCACCTCCATCCGCGTGAAGGCAGCGGACGACGGCATCGTGAACGTCACCCTCAGGCAGCCCAGCAGCTTTGACGACAAGTACATCCTGGTGGATGGGATGGTGGAGTCGCCGGACACCATCGCAGCAGACAGCCACACAAACGCCGGCAACAACTTTGGTGCGCTGCAGATGAGCCTCCTGCTGCCGCATGTCCGCCGTCTGCCACGGAAAACAAAGCTTGCACTTTTGAATTTGTTGTGCATGTGCATGTGCAGATATGAAACTGAGGCATGCTGATGCCGCTGCGCAGACCTGCAGAAGCACAACGAGCTGTGCAAGCTCAACAACGGCGAGTTTCAGCGAATGTTCGGATGACATGGCAGGCGCGGGCCGCGGACGCGCCACCCCAGAGCGCCCGCGCATCCCTAGCCGCCGCCTGGCGGCCGCAGCCGACCGGCCTGATAACACCGCAGCGCTGTCTGGATGCAGCGCAATGCAGCCGCCAAAGATAGCAAATTCTCTCAGCACAGCCGTGCGTCCTCTGAAGCCAAGGTGGCGCCGCTGCGACCCAGCTTGAGACCTACCCCGCAGCTTGAATTGCAGCGCAGCTCGCAGAGGCTCTTTAGTCTTGATAGAGACCTGGCAGGCCCGTTGCACAGAGGCTGCCTCGAACAGACAGTGAGACAGTGAACCTCTCGGAAGCTTGCTCGTGGTTTTTGTCGCAGTGCATACACTGTGCGCGCGTGTGCGTGTGTAAAGATGATAGTCCAGCGCTACACTCTGTGGCCCACGAGGCAGGTCGCCTGCTCCGAGGAAAAAGTGAACGATTCACTTCCAGTTACTGGAGGAGTTCGGAGGACCAGAAAAAGTTAAAAAAGTTACCTACATGCGTGCGGCATATCAAATCGGTATTCTGCGCAAGGCATTGCAGCTTTTCACCGAAAAAGAAGCTTCTTCAAGATTATGTCCTCATCATCCATCCTACATTGATCAAGTACCTGACTGACGTCCCATGGAGTGTAACGCCTATCGGAGATTTATCTAACATCCGTAGCAGCGGCTGCCAAAGCAGCAGGTTTCATCAATCTTGATCGTGGTGGGCTGCGGAGGCATCAGCAACGAAATCTCACGAAATTTGGCAGGCGGCGCGCCGCATAGCCTGGTGATCAACCGGATGCAGTGCTGTTGTTTCAGCGCACGTAACCCAATATTGCTTCCAGCGTCGTGCCCTCGGGGCACGCCACGAAGTTCAGGATGTAGAGGGTGCGGTCGCCGGTGGGCGACACGCACCGCCGCAGCGCCCGTAGAAAGTTGCCGCCTTTTACCAACGAAATGTACCTGCGATCAGCAGCCGCACAGGTGACGTTACATATGGAAAGGTGCTGAAGCATGTCCCCGTCGACAGCGCTGACAATGCAGCGGCCCCCTGCAGGTGTGTTCGTGAGCAAGTGGCACATCCGAATGTGCCACTTGCTCACGAACACATGGCGGGCAGCGGAAGCTGCTCGGTCACGGATGCACCAGAGCCAAAGGGCAGCAGACGCAAAGGAAAGGGCTGTCACCCCAGCTGGGCGGGGGAGTAGCCGGCGCCGACGACCGCCGGCTCGCAGGCGGTGTCCGTCGAGAAGAACCACGGCGTCGGCGGCGCCAAACCCGTCGGCGCCTGCGCCAGGCGCCGCCCATTTTGCTGACTAACCTGCACAGCGGCCGCAGCCCGCGACAGCCGCCGGCCGCGGCGGGGGGTCGGCCTCTTCGTGGGCCGCCTCGTCGGGCGCCGCCGCAGGGAGGCGCGCCGCTTTGTCGGCTTTTTCTTGGTCGGCCTTCGCGTGGGACGTCTTGTAGGGCGCCTTTTTGTCGGACGGCGAGTAGGACGTCTTGTAGGGCGTATT
>JAABUK010009159.1_pt1 | contig 13630 bp, 19 predicted proteins | sample 5559141 | NCBI WGS metagenome assembly JAABUK01 (sample SAMN10711869, study PRJNA513367) | rock metagenome | isolation source: Antarctica rocks | place: Antarctica: Victoria Land, Pudding Butte nord | collected 2016-01-03
CCCTCTTGCCCTGTCTTCATCTGTGACCAGCTTTGCAAGTGCCTCAGCAGCCACGATGAACATGTCATCACGCAGCTTTGTGGATCTGGACAACAGTGTGCCCAAACCCACACCAGGAAACAGGTATGCTGTTTCACAAGTGCTGGGATGGAAATGACGGCCGTCATCAAGGATGACATCACCGCTGTCTGTCCGTGTGTCCCTGTCAGCAAAGATACACCGGCCGTCTGTCCATGTGTACGCATCCTTGGGCTTCACCTCTGCGCCAGGCTGAGACAAAGGCATGATGATTGGGCGCTGGTTGTTGGCGCCCATCTCCTGGCATACATCTTCGTCGAAAGTGATTGTGGGTGGCATGCTGGAAATGCCAATCAGCACAGATGGCTTGATGGTTTTGACTGCATCCAGCAAATCTGGGCAGCTCTGCTTCTCAGGCGTGGCCTGCCTATGACAGTAGGGCAGCTTGTGATCATCCAGCTCATCTGCATCGCCCCTGCTGCGCACCACCAGCCCCTTGGAATCTAAAAGCCAGACGCGCTTCCTAGCATCCAGGATGGTCTCGTTGACATGCCGCCGTTCCCGAGCGATGGCTGCTGCTATGATGGACGCTATCGAAGTGGCAGCTCGCCCTTCCCCAGCAATCAGGAATGTGTGGTCTGCCAGTTTCTTGGAGGTCAGGGGTCCAGCTGCCAGGATGCCAGCAATGACCACGGCTGCCAGCCCTTGTATGTCATCTGAGAAGACAGGGAAGTTGCCGCTGTACTGGGCCATGGTCTTGGACATGTTCTCATACTGCATGTCCTCCAGGTGGATCAGGACTGTGTTGCCAAACCTGCGTTGGACTGCATTGAAGAACTCGTCCAGCAGCTCCTGCAACGATGAGCAGAGTTTGAGACCCAAATAATAATGATAATGATGATGATAATAATATTAATTATAACAATAATAATAACAACAACCACAATAACAATAATACATTCGCTTTCCAGCTCATGATGAGCTAGGTACGCGTGGGAGACCCAAAAGCCCAATAACAGCACAAATAGCCATGGCAAAGTTTGTCAACAATGTAAGAAGTGACTAGCACAGCAGTCAAGGTAAAGGTTGTTAGCAGCAAGATTGCAGCACTCTTGGCCATGCAACAAAGATGCTACTCTGTTGATGATGCTGCAGTCAGGCAAGACAGATGTGACTGACCAGCATGCAACTGTTCAATAGCCTGTTGCATGCACGTTCTGACTGTATCTTCAGCAAAGCATACAGTCATAGGTTGCCAGCTCAGCTGAATCAGTGCTGCACAACTACATCACACATCATTGCATGGCTCACTTCGCTCATTGAGCACCTATCCCCCTGAGGTCAGGTATGCACAGTCCTGAGGAGCTCCTGGCTTGATATACTTCAGTCATAGGCAACAAAGGCAAGTGCAGATCATACCTGGTACTCCAGACCTCTGACTCGCTTCTGCTTGAGGCCAACATAGAAGGGGCTGTCCAGCAGCTCCTGGTTGTCAGTGCCACAGTCCAGCACCATCGGCAAGCAGACGGAGGGGGGAATGCCGCCACAGGCTGTGTACAGAGCCAGCTTGCTCACGGGCACACCCACAGACTGCAGCATGCATCATACACAGCATCAGCAAAGTCGGGAAATCTGATATTCTAATTAATTTGTTAGGTGGACTGTATCTGGAAGTGATTGTGTGCTTGTTGAGTGAAAGGCAGTAAACAGAAGGGAGGTGTGCTTGCAAGCCCACAAACTGCAACATGCATGACACCACCTCAGTATTGCGCTGAATTGACCTTGAGCATTTCCTATCAGAATCATATCATGTAGTCTGATCAACCATCCCCAGCTGCTTATACAGCCTTCCTGTTGAGGTTAGATACTACTTGGCTTGCACAAAACCACTGCTGCTGTTTTTGCGTGCAAAGCCAGTGTCAAGGCAGAGTCCTGTGCCCTCTGTCACAATAGTGTTCTGTTGCTGAGCCCAGATTTGCTGTGCAGACCTGGGTGATGGCAACTGCTGTGGTTGATCATTCTTGACACAGAGACAGTGCTCGGGAGCCCCATTGCCTTGCAAATGCCGCTATGCAGGCAGATATTCTGGTCATGGTCTCACCTTGCAGATGGGATGTACAGAAAGCGCATGGCTTGCTGTTGCCGACTGCATGTATATGGAGCCGTGACATGCAAGTGTAAATATGCCTCATGAGCTTTCTGATATAAGATTGGGCAAGTCAAACACTTCATGCAAAGTCAACTTGGATAGACATAACACAAGCTCAGGACCTGTTATTGCCGATCACAGCCAGCTTTATAGGTGTCAGTGTGCAGACAGGACATGAACAGACCTGCACCCCAAGGTCACCCAGGTGGCCCACCCTCTCTCCATCAGTCACACAGATCGCCTTGATGCGCCTCTCGGGCCAGTTCTTCATGATTTGATAGATCATGCCTGCACCAGACATTTTGAGACGTCCAATCTTGCTCTGCCACTGCTAAAGTCAGTGTGATGAGCTTCCAAAGCAGCAGCAGGGGCCCACTCAGCAGCCAGATTCTGAAAATGCTTGTCAGCTGGGTACAGATAGTACTCACACACAAGTACATGCAGCTAACCAAGAAGAGCATGCTAGGCAGATGACTCACACGCCACTATCATGCATTGGTGCCTTGACATCCACCTGTTGGCCCATGTCAACGATTCCAAGCATACTCTTGGTGATTGGTGGCCCAGATGCATCATGCTTTCACAAGCTCATGTGTGAAGCTGTGACTGACCTTTGTCTTTGAGACTGATGAAAAGCGCCCGAGGAAGGCTTCTGAACATGAGAGCATACTTGGCACAGTACTCGCTGACCGTGGGCATATGCACAATGGGCAACAGCTCCTTGATGTTGTCCACGAGCAGCTTGTAGAACAAGCTCTCATTGCGCTCTTGTAGTGCAGTCAAGTAGCTGTGCCTGTCCAGGTCATTAGCCATGCTGCGGATGTTGATGAGGGCTCTGTCAGCCTGTGAGCATGGAGTCAGGCTTGATTTCTGATGCCCAGATATGTGGTGGCGCTTCAGCACATCAGGCATGACCTATGTGCGAACTGTGCTTGGCTTTGCCTTTAGCTGCAATGTTGAAATGTTGAAAACCAGCTACAGTGTGGGACACTGGCTTACTCCACTACTTTTCTGACAGAAAACATGGCCAGCAAGCTCTGTACAGGCAAAAATCAATGAGATGGTGATGGCAACATTCACCTGAACATCTTGAGACAAGATTGCAGGTGGTAGAAGGCCACGCAGGTACAGCCTGTCCCTCTCAGTTTCTGTGAAAGCTAGACCCTTGTTGTATTTGGGGTTGCGACACAGATCAGCACCAGAAATGACACTGCAGAGATCAAATTTCTTGAGATCGGCTCAATGGCCTACCATAGACCAGAATTGCCGCAGCAGTCAAGGGTGTGCAGGAACGTTGGACCCTCTAGCGTACCTTCGAACCCAAGGTGTGATTGAACTGACGGGACGCTCATCTGTGTTAGCATCCGTGTCTCCAATGCCGCTGAAAGAGGTACTGGAGCGGGTGTGGGTATCGCAAATCTGGCCTGATGCGAGTAGTGATCGCTGCCCCGACAACCGCGGAAGCTGCGTGCGCAGTCGCCGCAGCATGGTGCTGTACCAGCCCAGTCAGCGTGTCATGGGCATCCAGAAACCCGCCTGACTTCCATTGCTTCGCATGCGCAATTGTCTGTGGATTTCCCACAGGAAATGCACTTCATCTCGTTCGTGTTGCTACTGACTTGCTGATGTGGCAATCGTATAAATTGCTGATCTTTCCATGATGAATTGTGCTACAGCGCAACTCATCGTAGCATTGTAACCTCTTAATCCCGCAACAAGCATGGCAGGAGTAGGTGTCTCACAGAATTTCAGTTCTCTTCAGGGCAGGACAGGGGACTTACAACACATTATTGCATTCATGTTCAAATACGACTGATTTTATTCACACATGAGCATAGTGCGTGTATGACTGAAAAGAAAGCTGCAATCACAGCAGCCAGGGGCAAGGTCTACAAATCAGCACTCAACCGACACGCTCTGAATCCTGTCATGTCAACAAGCAGACACAATGCAAAGAACAGCTCCCAGGTCAGCCAGAAGAAAGCTTAGCACTGACACACTTTATTTGCTGAACTTCTCTGTCAACCAAGGCTTCCACTTGGGAAGATTGTATGTTGCTAGCCCAGCCACCAGCACAGCACTGCCTGCTATGAACTGTGCACCCAGGTCAGGCGAGTCTTGCAGGTAAGGAATGGAGAAGGTAAAGGCAAAGATAGTGAGAGGGGTTATGCTAGAGTTGGTCAGAGACTGCACAACAGCACCTGCACCATACAACACACAAGGTATCACCGCAATATGGTTCATGCGCAATTGATTTATGTGCCTGCACAGGTGAGCAAATGCTCCTGAGATGAATATAAGTCCATCAGGACAAATTGGTCAGGACTGTAAATGCTGCAGCCTTGCAATCATCATGGGCACTCCGTGACAAGGTATTGGGGCCGGGTTGAATGCATTGCAGACGTGCAGAGTGGAATATTGCACACACTCTGGACTGGCTTCATGGACAAGCATACAGTAGAGTCTGCAGGCGACCCGTCAACACCAAGCCTGTGTGGCATCTGCTTACCTGCTGATCGCAGCAAATTGAGAAGTGAGATGTTGTAGGCTAAATTCATGGAGACATACAAGACAGGCAGCAAGGGGGCCCCATCACATCCAGTGCCGCCCCCTGGGGTGTGACCCTGAAAGCAAGACAGCCCTGCAGGCATCACCACGTCAGCAAGCAACAGCGAGGGCTGCACGCAAGTTACACATGCATTGAGCAGGCACTCCTTTTTCTTGCAATCAAAAACAGGCGACCTTTGTGTAGCTTGAAGAGCTCATTTCAATTCTGAAACGACTGGTTTAATTCAGAAACGTCATCCCTACACTGGAAATCTAAAGAGAGAAATGTCTAGGGACAGTAATAATGCGTTTCTACACTGTGGAGATGTTTGAGCTCACCGTCGCCCACATACTGAGGCAGCTCAGAAAGGGAGAGCCCTCTGAGGGAAGTCAAGACAGGCAGCAGGAGCAACACACCCACTGCCTGTGCTCCGGAACCAAAAGAGTTCACCACAAAGATGTCCAGAGGCTTGCCGTCAAGCTTCTCTTTGGCCTCAGCAAAGATCTTCTCCTTGATGATGGATGCAAGAGCAGGAAACAGCATGGAAGAAACAAAGATGCCGATGTACAATGGGTCTGCCTGCAAACCACCCACACACTCTCAACTGCTTGCGTCTTTTCAATGCAAACAGCGCATTGAGGAGATTTTCAGCACTGGGTTCCTCAATGGCTGCTTGCACTCCAAAATTGCCTCATGCCAAAATTGCCTCAGGCTCATATTTCACAAATGCATGACCAACAGCAATGCTGCAATAGCAGTACAAATGAGTAGCTGACTACATGGGGTTGTTAGTTGAACAGAACTCAAGACATTTTCTTTTTGCAAAGGCAAAAAATACGTATACAATTTGTCGTATAAACAAAGAGGATCAGACACTGCATGGACAGCAAGGGCACGCATCAATGCAGTAGGATGTGACAATGTTTGGTGCCTTGCTTGACAGTGCACAGCTTAGTGCTCTACAGCCCTTGTGGGTACTGAACCACAAGTGCTTTCTTGCACACCTGCTGGAAAATATTGGCACCAGCATCAGAAGGCGCAGCAGCCAAACACACGCCAGCTGCCACAATCAGAGCACCAATGATCTGCATACCGGCCATCTCGTTTGGTCATGCGCAGGCAGGCTTACTGCATGGATGTCGTTGCCACACACAGTTTGCAATTGCGTCATGCATTTGCAGCTTCAGAAAAGCTGCTGATACAAGTTGTCATGTTGCACGACCAGCATTGGTAGTTGTGACTAATGCGGATAGGCTTGCCAAGCACATGGAATGGGGTGAATCACCTGTTCACGCTCAAGATTCTTCTTTAGAACCAGATACGACAATGCAATCTGGAAAAGAATGATGGACTGGGACAGCAAGGGAAGTGTGACTCCTGCAGCAATGACCAGGCACTGTTGGCAGATACACAAGCAAGGGGCAGGCCAGGGGCAGGCAAGGGGCAGGCCACTGGATGCATTACATCAACTGTAGTGGGTGACACACTGTTGAAGAAAACGAGGCCTTCTCAGCAACGAGCACTCACTTTGCAAAGTCACACAAGCTCAGATGACGAGCTGAGATGCTTAAGCTGATTTTGCACTTGCAGCACATTGCAAGCCTACCTGGCAGTTTGGAAGCACCAACAAAACCCAGAAGCTGCGATGCAGCCTCAAGACCACCGATGCCAATGAAGAGGCGCTTGTCTGGAGCATCCAGCATCTTTTGGGTTACCTCACCTGACCTGCAGAGCCATAAATATTAAAATGTTTGCGCTTTCCAGCTCATGATGAGGTGGGTACGAGCAGGACAAGTCTTGCAGAGCAATGAGACCTCTGTACTCACATTTTGCACAAGCTGTACAAAACTGAAGTGGCTGCAAACAGAAAGTTATAATTCACACTACAGTTGGAGGGGTGACATGCAGGCAATACAGAGCACATATGCAGGTCAAGGTGCCATGCTTTTTCTCACTTGTATCGTGCTGCCAAGATTCCAAAGTAGACCAGCAGATAGCCAAATGTTTGGAACTGGGACAGCACGAAGACATAGTTGCCCATGGGAACCAGAGCCATCTTGTACAGGACCCTGTTGGCAACCCCAGTCGCCATGGCAGCGGCTACACTGGCCTGCACAGTAAAGCATGTGCTGGAGACCAGAGGTGTCATGTATGCGCAGCACAAACTCTGTCATGTGCAAAGATGTAAGCCATAACCATCAGGCATTATGCAGTTGCAATTGCGTGCACTATTTGACCTATTCCAGATTTGCGCAGGGCATTACCACGATATAAAAATTGTCATCTGGGGAAGGCTGATCCTCTCCTTTACTGCTTATTTTGCTCTCTTTTTGAGTGACCTTGGCTACGACGGAGGAATGGACTCTGCGCCGCAGCATGTTAGAACCACTACGGTGGCGAGTGTTGAGTGGGCTTGAGGCCAAGGTTGGTTGGCTTGTGGTCGTGGGATGTATCCTAGCTATAGCACAGATTTTCACAGTCGAACTTGCGCAGCGTGGCGTAGTGCGACAAGATGCGCTGATCCAGGAGGCACATGCCCTGCTTGAAATCGTTGCAGCACGGAACTGGCCGCCCATCAAAGGGTCTGTCCTAGCTTGGATCCTGCCCTATGTTTTGACGCATGCATGCATCGAGACCCTCAGCAGTCAAGCTCTCTGAGCACGTTTACCCTTGCTGTCAATGATCTAATGACTGTGGCTTTGTGTGCCGGACAGATGTATTCACCACACTCGCTCGCATATACCTTGTTTGCAACGTCGTTCCAGACGCAGGAAGCTGCAGCTGCAGCGACGCTTCATCTCCTGCAGACCGCACAGGCATTGCAGCTTTGCAATATATTGCCCATACGTATTGCAAAGTGGGGCGCAGCTGCATCGTGTCGCCCTTCTGAAGTTCGCTTCCCAGTTTAGTTGGCTTTTCGAACAGAACTCATATCCCTGATCTGCACATACTGAGGAAAGCCGCTTGCGTATACCCAGTATGGTGGACACAGATCCGGATGCCGATGTACCTTCCAGCAGTGGAAGGTCTGAGACTTCGAAGCCAACGATTGTGCTTGTCATTGGTATGAACTCATTTTTTGGAACAACTCTTTGCTGGACTGCGTCAGCAATACTGTTAAGCTGCTGCCCTGCCTTCAGGTATGGCGGGCTCAGGCAAAACTACCCTCATGCAGCGCCTCAATTCACACCTGCACACAACCAGTACTCCAGGCTACATCATCAACTTAGATCCAGCAGTGACTCAAGTCCCATACGGTGCAAACATAGATATCCGAGACACGGTGTGTAGCAGCTGACACCATGCCATGCCATCATTTGTTGCTGCAGTACAGCCTTGACGCCAGTGTACCAGCCCTGACAGGCTTCAAAGTGCTGTCCATGCTGCAGGTAAACTATAAGAATGTCATGAAGCAGTATGGCTTGGGCCCCAATGGGGGCATCCTCACCTCTCTCAATTTGTTTGCCACAAGATTTGATCAGGTGATCAGGGATCAGACAATGCACAGCTTTCAAGCAGATGTCTGTCTTACATGCCACGTCCTTTCGTGGCCAGGCTAATGACAATTCACACGTTGAAGTTCGGTTGCCAGGCTCACATGGTAGAGTTTGGTTGAAGCTGAGTTGGGCTGCAGGTCATCAGTCTTTGTGAGAAGCAGCGTGATCCACCACTCAAATACGTCATTGTCGACACTCCAGGCCAGATAGAAATCTTCACATGGTCTGCATCTGGTGCCATCATCACAGAAGCCTTTGCCTCTGGCTTCCCCACCATGATTGCCTTCATCATCGACACGCCTAGATGTGCACACCCACAAACCTTCATGAGCAATATGCTGCAGGTAGGCACAAGAACATGGCAGTCAGTCAGAGTCACTGGCTTGCCTTTCTGTGAGGCTTGTGTGCTGTGTCAGATTATGCACAGCTCTGTACTAACATTTGGGTTATCTTGGTGCTGAATCACATCAAGTTTTGCTACAGTGACTCTGTGACACGCCATTTGCCACAATCAAACTGTTGAAGCTCAAGTTCTGCAAAGGGCCCAGCATGCGGCAGGGGTAAACATCCTGCCTTGTTTGTTTACAGGCTCTCACCAGCTTGTCACTCTGTGCATGCAGGCCTGCAGCATCCTCTACAAGTCCAAGCTACCAATGCTTTTAGTCTTCAACAAGACAGATGTTTCCCGCCATGACTTTGCCCTGGATTGGATGGCAGACTTTGAAACCTTTCATGTAGCCCTCCAAGCTGACTCATCATATGCATCAACCCTGTCCAAGTCCCTTTCTTTGGTGAGATGCTGGACTGTTCTGTACTCACAGCAGGTCCATGACTGACCTGAACATAGGCGCTTGAGATCATATTGTCTGACAGTGTGATGACAATTAGATACCCTGCCTCTTGCTGTGTTTGTCTGAACAACCCCACAGCATGGTTTGATGATGCGAAACTTTGTCGACATTAGATATTCAAAAACAGGCTATGTTTTTCATAGCCCTCATGGCAGAAGTTGTATGAGTATCAGGTCTCAGCTGCGCGTGCTTGCAGGTGCTGGAAGAGTTCTACTGCAACTTGAAGACAGTAGGAGTGTCAGCTGTGACAGGGGAAAACATCGATGAATTCTTCACATCTGTCGAAGCCTGTGCAGAGGAGTATCTCAAATACTACAAGCCAGAGATGGATCGCAAAGTCCAGGTGCTGTTGTCACGTGGCTTTTACTTCTGCCAAAGCTCAATGAGTCACAAATGCCAAATTGCGCTGGACGTCACATGGTATTGCATAGTGCTCATGTATACAAGACACCATGGCAGGACAGACAGCTGATCTGCGGATTGTACATGGAGTGCAAGTGGCACTCCTGCTTGTTGGCATGCTAAAAGCCAATGTGCCACACTGCAGGCACGAAATGAGCTTGAAACCCAGAGACAGGCAAAGGAGCTAAGCAAGCTCAGTCTGGACAGAGCAGAACCTAGCCAGGAAAGCAACAGTAGGAATCCGGTTGCTAAGGTGGCTCTGGATGCCAGAACCAGGCCGCCAGTTCAATCAGCTGATGAACTGGATGGGCACATAAGCGATGGTTCAGATTGACAGCTTGTGGGAATGCCTCAAAAGTTTGGGCTCATGTACATGTACTTTGTTATGAATGAAAAAGTATTGACCAGCACAGTTGTTAATGCTTGTGGTGTTCAGTACGCGAATTGCAAAAAGTTACATGGGTGAGTGAACTTAAAGTACTTATGTCATCATATGTTAACACAACTCAGTAGCGGTCAAAGTTGAACTGTAGCAGAAAGAGTGACAGTAGGCAGGTGCTCAAACGGGACTTGCTTCATGAAACCTCCTGTAAGTGGATAGTTGTATCAGCTAGTCTCGAATTTAGCTGACATGACATGTCCTGTGACATATTCAATCAGCATCAAATACCAGTTTTGCGCCGGAGTGCATTTGGCTGTGTGGCAGGCGCTGGGAATCCTGGTCTCTGATACTCTTCATTTGCATCTGCACCAGATCAGAGAACGTTAACAAGTGGTTGTCTGCACGTTACTAAAGGATTGTCGAGAAGGCCTTGACTTGTAAGTCGTGATAGGCTAGCAACCCAGACTTGTGAAGGCTAGGCTGAGACGCAGCAGGCAGTTTTGAATTGCGGCTTTGCTGCATTGGCGACAAGCTGCTAGAAATAGCATTGCTGACCACATCAGCTGTTGCGCAAACACTACAATGATGAACGACTTTTGTCACACTGTGCATCACATGAAGCTGCATGGTAGATGAGCAAATGACCATGTCCTGCCAAAGCAAAGACCTGCAGACATGTCACTTGAGGTTGCACAGTGCTGCACACATACTGACATGCTGCAGAAAGCAGCACAGGTGCAGAGTGCAGCCTACCAGGCATGCCAGGGAAGGGGGTGGCAGGCGCAGACTCAGTGCTGAATGTTCTAGAGACGTTCTTCTGGAGGCCCACAATCTTCTCCAGCTGGCGAGCCACCTTGGCCTCCCAGCGGGCCAGCATGCGCTGATGGGCTTCCAGGCGCAGCCGCAGCTCTGCCATGGCTGTGTCATTGCTTGCTTGGTTCATCTGCACCACATTCCACCAGTTTTCACGAAGCACTTTGTCAAGCAACCCTTTTCAGCCTTCAAGAGGGGCTATTGAGCTGCATGCATGGTGCTTTCTCATGCGCAAAGTCCTCTCTGCATGGGTTGATGTGCGCGGGGGACTCAGCTAAGCTGTGTGCCCACAGCCTTCTGCTCATGTGCAGCTTGATTCAAGCTGTGGTTGCAGAGACTGAGCTCTGTTTGCAAAGCCCATCCCTTCAGCGCATATTGTTTTGCCTGCTTTCAGGGCCATGCAGACAAAGCTTCTCACACACACACACACACACACACACACACACACACACACACACACACACACACACACACACACACACATGATAACTCAACAAGACACGCTGCATGAGTTTGTTCGTGCTGACTGTGCCGACCTGGCCTTCCAAAGCTGCCTCAGACTGCTGCAGCTCAATGAGCTGAGCTCTGAGCTTGGCAACACTATCCTCGGCAGTCTGCACGCGGCCAGGCGAGTGGCTGTCCTGAGCAATGACCTTGAGGATGCCCTCAATGCGCTGCATGCGGTTGGCACCCTTCTGCGTGGTGGCCTTCAGCCTGGCAAACAGCTGCTGGGGGGTCTGCCCAGGATCTCGGGCTGTCTCTGTATACCTGCAATGCGCACTCAAACACTGATTATACACTCATGCGTTGACTGTACCCTTCATGTACTGACTGTACACTCATGTACTGACTATGCACTACATGCCGGGCAGTGTGGCCAGCACTATTGGCTGTTGCAGTGTGCAGGTAAATGCAGGCCTGTGGAATGACTGGCCAGTGCGCAAGCCTCTGTCATGATCCCATGCTGCCTGAGTAGACTTCCCATGCATCTGGCAGACTTCCCACTATTGGTAACAGCAGTCAACTCACAAAGATGGTATTGCAGGCATCACTGCTGTGTCAACATGCAGACAGTGATCGCTGCAGCCACGAATGCAACAATGCATTGGGCTTCAGCAGAGAACACCTGATGAACAGGCAACGCAGCTCAGCTTTCAATTCACTTTTAATTTATACGTTATTAATGAATGATAACGTATTCATGCATTACGTTCAATGTGACGTAATGCATGAATACACAAAAGTGCAATGGCAGTTCAGCAGAGGCTTGCAGCAGCAGTGGTGAGCAGCATTTCCAGGCAGTAGTGCCAAGCATGAATGCCAAGCAGCAGTGCTCAGCAGAAGTGTACAGCAGTGGTAGTCAGCACTCCCAAGCAGCAGTGCGCAGCAGCAGCAGGAGTACCTTTCTGAGTAGGTGTTGGAGGTGGCGCTGAAGCCTGACATGCCAGACAGGGTGGGGTTGAGGCGGCGTGAGCCCGGCATGTTGAAGACTGCAGCAATGGTGTCATTGGCATCACCCTGCCGCCGCATGCTCATGTCCAGACCCTTGCTGCCACCTGTTGTCCTCCTGCAGCGGTGCTCAGGATGTGTCAACGAGGCACCTTGGGCGGTCCAAAGTGCATGAGAGCAAGCGTATATTTCCGGCTTTGTGACTGTCGTGCAGTCTCTTTTAAAGTTCTGGTTTCATTCATGTGTAATGGTAGCATGCATCCAAGTCACAGCGGTTACTGTCTTAGTCAGGAAGACACTGCAGCAGCACAAGAAGCAACATGTGCATGTAAATCCCTTCTTGCGTGAGGGAGACAAGAAGGAAATGCTGGAGCACCCTCAAAAGTCCTTCCAGAGCATGATTGTTGTCAAGAAGGACTCATGCTGAGGCAACAGGAGTTGATGGGGTGACAGACCTGTCTGAGGAGGGCAGAGGGGCAAGAGGCTGTCGGCCAGCAGAGGTCTGCCGGGACAGGGGTCCTGTGGTGGGGTCAGGGGGGCTGGCTTGGCGGGAGCCTATGAGGGAGCCAAAGCCATCAGCTGAAGTGCCTCTGCCTCCAACTTCTGGAGTTGCACTGCTGGATACCTGTACGTCAGACAACACGCATTTGCATGCTGTGAGAATGTCAATGCTTTGAGAGAGACAAGGTCATTGGCTCTAGGTAACTCTGCCTGCTGAACTTGAAGTTGCACTGGTTGACAGCCTTATAGATGACTGCAGTATGTTGACCGAGGTTCATGATTGCACCACAACTGATATCAAGCTTTCCAGGGAGTCAAAAGGTCATGAGCTGGACCCTTTTGGCTTGCTGTAGAAAAGTATGGACTGCTTGATGCCTGTGTACACGGTGCACATGCTGAGAACATAGCACAGTCTCAACCAAAACATGACGCATCAGCAGGCATGATGCTATGTGCTGGGGCAGGAGCATCGCCACAGCACAATGAGTCAGCAGGCAAGGCACAACTTCTGAGGCGGCAGCATTTGCCACAGCTTCTCTCACTCAACCTCTTTGCAACTAATGTTGCAAGATTTGTCCCAGGCAGAAAGGCAGGATACAAACAAAGTACTATGCTGCATGCAAGCATGCCGCCTATTGGCTCAAGACACGGTGACTCACGCCTGCCAATCTGCTTCAGCTAACCTGGAGTCTACTGGCAGTCCTGGTGCTCCCAAGCTGGGGAGTAGCCTGCAGAAGGGGGCTCAAGCCCGGGCTCAGCCCTGGGCTATGCTGCTGCTGCTGCACAGCCAGCTGAGCCTTCATGCCTGCTAGCTCCAACTCCTGTCGCTGTTGTTGGAGAGACCTGGCGTCAGCATCCAGACGCCTCTCATTGCCACTCATTGCCTCTTCCCTGGCCTTCAGCTCACTTGCTACTGCCTATCAACATGACAAGTGATGGAATCAATGATGACCTGGGTTTGTGGGTTGCATCACTGCTGCAGGCAACTCCCTGAGTCTGTTTCTGAACCATCTGTGACTC